>UOEL01000125.1_pt1 | contig 92816 bp, 83 predicted proteins | sample 1989351 | NCBI WGS metagenome assembly UOEL01 (sample SAMEA4712195, study PRJEB27164) | hydrothermal vent metagenome | biome: marine basaltic hydrothermal vent biome; feature: marine hydrothermal vent; material: mineral | place: Pacific Ocean | collected 2011-06-14/2011-07-23 | depth 1719 m
CCTTCTACAGAAAACGGTGAGGAGGTACACCTATTGCTTTTCGAAAAATTGAGTACTGCACATACGGGTGATATTCATGATGAGATGACCCAAACCGAATATCCTAAAACATAAGTAGCTGATGAAGGTATTGCATTTAGATACGAACCACCCATTGATAATAGAGGAATTCACGGCCTTGGGTTTTCAGAACGATGAGGACTACACCTCTTCCAAAGAAGAAATAATGCAACGAATACATGAATACGATGGCATTACTGTTCGCAATCGTTTTTCTTTGGATGCGGCCTTTCTTGAGAAAGCCACCAATTTAAAATTCATTGGTAGGTTGGGTGCAGGTATGGAAAACATTGATATGGCCTATGCAAAATCAAGAAATATTTTCTTGGCGGCAGCACCTGAAGGAAATAAAAATGCCGTTGGCGAACATACCTTGGGCATGTTGTTATCCCTATTCAATAAGTTGAACAAGGCCGATAGGGAAGTCCGTTCCGGAAAATGGGATCGTGAGGGAAATAGGGGAATAGAGTTAGAGGGAAAGACCATAGGAATCATCGGCTATGGAAATATGGGCAAGGCCTTTGCCAAAAAATTGAAAGGTTTTGATGTTCATGAGGTTATCTGTTATGACATTGAAGGAGGGGTCGGTAATGATGACGCCCGTCAAGTGGGTATTTTAGAACTACAACAAAGAAGTGATGTATTGAGCCTGCATGTACCCCAAACCCCATTGACCATCAACATGATCGATACCGAGTTTATCAATGCCTTTGAAAAACCGTTTTGGTTGTTGAATACGGCACGGGGCAAATGTGTTGTTGCCGAAGATCTGGTTGAGGCAATGAAGTCCAATAAAATACGGGGAGCTGGGCTTGATGTTTTGGAGTACGAGAAAGCCTCTTTTGAAGAAATGTTCACTTCGACTCCGCTCAGTGACCGTGCCGAGCGTAGTCGAAGCATGCCCGAGGCGTTCCAATACTTGGTTCAATCTGAAAACGTATTGCTAAGTCCGCATGTGGCAGGGTGGACCGTCGAAAGTAAAATAAAACTGGCTCAGACTGTCGTTGATAAGATCAGGGCAGAATTTTGTTAACCTTAGGTGTTGATTCTCGAATTTATAAAACGCAAAGTAATGCAGTACAAAGCAAATTCGCCAGCGGAATATATTGATCAACTTCCGCCCGAAAGGCAAGAAGTCATTTCCAAAGTAAGAAAGATCGTTCTTGAAAACCTGCCCAAAGGGTTTGAAGAGCAGATGAGTTATGGCATGTTAGGCTATGTGGTGCCGCGTTCGTTGTACCCTGAAGGGTATCATAGTTCTCCTGAACTACCCTTGCCTTTTATAAACATCAGATCACAAAAAAACTTTGTCGCGATATACCATTCGGGCATTTATGCTGATCCAAAGCTATACGATTGGTTTGTTGGCGAGTATCCCAAATATGTAAAAACCAAATTGGATATGGGCAAAAGTTGTATCCGTTAAACCGTGATTATGCAATAGGGTTTTCTTATTTAAGAGTAACTATTCAGGTAATAAACATACTTATTTATTAGGACCTTATTAAAATATATCGGATCTTTTAATTCGTTTGAACAGCCTAGAGGTTCTAGTGTTGCGTGTAGGCACATTAGAAAAACGAGCTGTAGAATTGGAAAGGGAAAACACAATACCACGGGAACGCCTGCTTAAACCCGCATTGTGCAATAGAAAATCTATTATAGTTTGAAATACCTTCAAAATAAGACGTTTCACTTGGTTTACTTCAAGCACCATGGCGGTGCTATGCCGCTTGAAGTAAAATCACTGATTTTATTGGTCTTTCAAACCTCATCACGAAATTCTATTGCATAATGCGGGTTAAACTAAAAAGGAAAATAAATCAAGATCGGTACAACCGCCCAATACCGGATAGGGATGGAATTCTAGAAAAACTAAAGGGTTTACTGGAAAAACCTCTAAAGGAAGATCATAAAAACCTTCAAGCCTTCTATAGGAGAATGGTGAAATATGAACACTGTATTTTTACTTTTCTTCACTCTCACCATGTACCCCCAGACAACAATGCAACAGAGCGTGCAATAAGAAATGTAAAGGTGAAACACCTGCCGACAGGCAGGGAAAGTCTCAGGGCAGTTTAAAACCGAAAAAGGAGCTCAAATATACGCTGTTATTAGATCGATAACCGATACCTGTGTTAAAAATGGAACTAACCTGCTTAATGCTTTTAAAACAATTGCTAATCTAGCACCTGAATAGTTACAACAATTGCGTGTAGCTAAAAACCCTTCTATTTTCTTTAAGTAAATTAGGGTAAAATTTTGAATGGTAAGATATTCAAAGAGGTATACTATTGTACTTCAGGGCGGGTAGCAAGAACCACAGATTTTTTTTCAAAAATTTCGTACAAAGCAGGATCGTTCTCGAGATTCAAGTTTTACCTTTATACCCCCCTTAGAGTTAAAACTATGACCTTGACCCAATTGAAAATTCAGAACTTTTAGAAATACGATAAGAACCTAATATTTCAATAATTATCCAAGATGATGGCCAAGTACACGATCAATGTAGCGAATGAAGAGTTTTATGTCGATACCCAAGAAATTCAAGAACTGAATATAGTTCAGGTCAATGAGAATACTTTTCACCTTCTCGATAACCGCCAAGCCTATCAGATAGAATGCTCACTCGTGAAAAATTCTTTCAAAGAAATGATCGTATCGGTCAATGGCAACGATTATAAAGTGAAAATTAAAGACACCTATGATGAACGGGTAAAAAACATGGGACTTCTTTCCACAACATCTCAAAAAGTGAGCGATATAAAAGCCCCAATGCCCGGATTGGTGATTGATGTACTGGTAGAAAACGGAGAAGAAATATCGGAAGGCACGCCCCTTGTGGTGCTTTCTGCCATGAAGATGGAAAACATCATTCTCGCACCAAATGAAGGAATTATAAAGTCAATAGAAGTCGAAAAAGACCAAGCGGTCGAAAAAGGACAGTTGTTGATTACACTTGAATAAACAAAAGAGGGATGAAGAAGATTTTAGTGGCCAATAGAGGTGAAATTGCACTTCGGGTTATGCGAACGGCAAGAAAAATGGGAATCAAGACCGTAGCGGTTTATTCAGAGGTGGATCGTAATTCTCCCCATGTGAAATTTGCCGATGAGGCTGTTTTGTTGGGAAAACCCCCTTCTTCAGAATCATATTTGGCGATGGATAAGGTCATTGCAGCGGCAAAGGCCACGGGAGTCGACGCCATCCACCCGGGATATGGATTTCTTAGTGAAAATGCCGTTTTTGCCCAAATGGTGAATGACAACGGAATGGTTTTTATTGGTCCAAAACCACATTCCATCGAAATCATGGGCAATAAACTGGCGGCAAAAGAAGCCGTTAAAAAGTATGGTATTCCTATGGTGCCAGGTATTGATGAAGCGATTACCAACGTTGAGATCGCTAAAAAAACAGCTAGACAAATCGGCTATCCTATATTGATAAAAGCTTCGGCCGGTGGTGGTGGAAAAGGAATGCGGATCGTTGAGAAAAGCGGAGACCTTCAAGAACAGATGGAGCGTGCCATCAGTGAGGCCCAATCTGCCTTTGGTGATGGTTCTGTTTTTTTGGAAAAATACGTGACCTCACCAAGACATATCGAAATACAGGTGTTGGCCGATAATTTTGGTAATGTGATCCATCTTTTTGAACGAGAATGCAGCATTCAGCGACGACATCAAAAAGTAGTTGAAGAAGCACCCTCTACCGTACTGACCCCAAAAATGCGAAATGCCATGGGCGAGGCTGCCGTTCAAGTTGCAAAATCTTGTGATTACTTAGGGGTAGGAACCGTAGAATTTCTATTGGATGCCGATAAGAACTTCTATTTTCTTGAAATGAATACCAGACTTCAAGTAGAACATCCGGTGACCGAATTGATTACCAATGTCGATCTAGTTGAACAACAGATCAAGGTCGCCATGAACGAACCTTTGACAATTTCGCAAGAAGACTTGACCATTAAGGGCCATGCGATTGAAATACGTGTATATGCTGAAGACCCAGAAGATAATTTCATGCCGAGTATTGGAACGCTTACTACATATAAAAGACCAGAAGGTAAGGGAATTCGACTGGATGACGGTTTTGAGGAAGGTATGGAGGTGCCGATTTTCTACGACCCCATGTTGTCAAAATTGATTACCTATGGAAAAAATAGAACCGAGGCCATTCAATTGATGTTGCAGGCTATATCGCAATACAAGATCAAAGGGGTTGCCACTACTTTGCCGTTTGGCAAATATGTTTGTGAACATGATGCCTTTGTTTCCGGTAATTTTGATACGCACTTTGTAAAAGACCACTATTTATCGGAAAGCCATACTGAGCATCAAATGGAGGAAAAACGAATTGCTTCCTTGGTGGGTCTTCATATTTATTTGAAAAATAAAGAAGCATTGAAAATTCCCAAGAAATCATTTTCCAATTGGAAAACCAACAGAGGCAACAAAGAAGAAGTATAGTGATTATGAGCAAAGCCAAAGAGGTATTACAAGAAAAAATCGCCAAGGCCAAACTAGGTGGTGGTGTCGAGCGTATTGAAAAACAACATGCCAAAGGAAAGCTAACTGCACGAGAGCGAGTTCATTTTTTGTTGGATGAAGGTTCGTTTGAGGAAACGGGCATTTTGGTCACCCATCGTACCAAAGACTTCGGAATGGAGAAGCAGGTGTTTTACGGTGACGGTGTGGTAACGGGCTACGGTACGATCGATGAACGAAAGGTTTGTGTTTACGCTCAAGATTTTACCGTTTTTGGCGGTGCACTATCAGAAACCCATGCTGAAAAAATATGCAAGGTAATGGATCTTGCCCTAAAGATAGGAGTTCCCATAATTGGACTCAACGATAGTGGAGGCGCTAGAATTCAAGAAGGTGTACGTTCATTGGGCGGTTACGCCGATATTTTTTACAGAAATGTAATAACCTCAGGAGTAGTACCCCAAATTTCGGCCATTATGGGTCCCTGTGCGGGCGGGGCGGTTTATTCGCCTGCAATGACAGATTTCACCTTGATGGTAGAAAACTCCAGCTACATGTTCGTTACCGGGCCCAATGTGGTAAAAACGGTTACCAATGAAGAAGTCACTGCAGAAGAATTGGGAGGTGCAATGACACATGCCACAAAGAGCGGTGTAAATCATTTAACCGCCGTTAATGATCTAGCATGCATTGCTCAAATCAAACAATTGTTGAGCTATATGCCTCAAAATTGTGAAGATACACCAGGGTTACTGCCTTTTGAGGCCAATGATGAAATTCGAGAAATTTTAGAAACCATAGTTCCCGAAAACACCAATCAACCCTATGATATGCGTAGCGTGATCAATGGTATAATCGATGAATCCACCTTTTTTGAGATTCATAAAGACTATGCGAAGAATATCGTTGTCGGCTTCGCAAGATTAGGGGGCAGAAGTATCGGTATTGTAGCAAATCAGCCCATGTTTCTTGCAGGGGTCCTTGATGTTGATAGCTCTAAAAAAGCAGCTCGGTTTACCCGTTTTTGTGACTGTTTCAATATTCCGTTATTGGTAATGGTAGATGTGCCCGGGTTCTTGCCGGGCACAGATCAAGAATGGAACGGTATCATAACCAATGGCGCAAAATTATTGTACGCATTGAGTGAGGCCACCGTACCAAAAGTCACCGTGATTACCAGAAAAGCATATGGGGGAGCCTACGACGTAATGAACTCAAAACATATAGGGGCCGATTTCAATTTTGCATGGCCAAGAGCTGAAATTGCCGTGATGGGCGCCAAGGGCGCTAGTGAGATTATCTTTAGAAAAGAAATTGGTTCGGCAGATGACCCCAAAGCCAAACTGGCCGAAAAAGAACAAGAATATGCCGATAAGTTCGCCAACCCTTATAGTGCGGCAGAAAGAGGTTTTATTGATGAGGTAATCGAACCCAAGCAGACCCGAAGAAAGCTTTTAAAGGCTTTTGCATTGTTAGAGAACAAAGTTGTAAACCTTCCGAAAAAGAAACATGGCAATATACCCTTGTAAAAAATGAGCAGAAAAGACCTGCAACATATCAGTTTAAAGAATACGGAGAACGATTTTGATGCTGTGGTTAAAGATTCCACAAAATCACCAAACGATTTCACCACTGCCGAGGGCATTGTCTTTAAGAAGAAGTACACCAAAGCGGATATTGAAAACCTGGAGCATCTTGATTTCGTCGCCGGAATCGCACCTTACCTAAGGGGCCCATATTCGACCATGTACGTAAGAAGACCGTGGACCATTCGCCAATATGCCGGTTTTTCAACGGCAGAAAAAAGCAATGCCTTTTATAGAAGAAATTTGGCCGCGGGCCAAAAAGGGCTGTCCGTAGCCTTTGACTTGCCCACACATAGAGGATATGACAGTGATCACGAACGTGTGGTCGGTGATGTTGGTAAAGCAGGTGTGGCTATAGATTCGGTGGAAGATATGAAGATTTTGTTCGATGGAATTCCGTTGGATAAAATGTCGGTTTCAATGACCATGAACGGTGCGGTGCTTCCCATTATGGCATTTTATATAGTGGCCGCAGAAGAGCAAGGCGTTTCTTTGGAAACATTGGCTGGTACCATTCAAAATGATATTCTTAAAGAGTTTATGGTGCGAAATACCTATATCTACCCACCAACGGTTTCTATGCAGATAGTGGCCGATATTTTTAAGTATACGAGCAAGAAAATGCCCAAATTCAATAGTATAAGTATCTCAGGGTACCATATGCACGAAGCGGGCGCTACTGCAGATATAGAATTGGCCTATACCTTGGCAGATGGGTTGGAATATATACGAACAGGTATCAAAGCCGGACTTGATATTGACAGCTTTGCCCCACGTTTGTCCTTCTTTTGGGGCATTGGCATGAACCATTTTATGGAAATAGCCAAATTACGAGCGGGCAGAATGCTTTGGGCAAAATTGGTAAAACAGTTCGATCCGAAGAACGAGAAATCATTGGCCTTGCGTACACACTGTCAAACCAGTGGTTGGAGCCTTACAGAGCAAGACCCTTTTAATAATGTAGTGCGAACGACCATTGAAGCAGCGGCAGCTGTTTTTGGAGGCACACAAAGCCTGCATACCAATGCCTTGGATGAGGCTATTGCGCTTCCTACCGATTTTTCAGCAAGGATTGCAAGGAACACTCAGATTTTTTTACAGGAAGAAACGAAGATGACCAAAACCGTAGACCCTTGGGCGGGCAGTTATTTTGTGGAATCATTGACCCATGAACTTTCGCAAAAAGCATGGAAATTAATTGAAGAAGTAGAGGAATTGGGAGGGATGACAAAGGCTATTGAAGCAGGAATCCCCAAAATGAGAATAGAACAAGCAGCTGCAAAAAAGCAAGCACGGATCGATGGTGGAACCGATGTTATTGTAGGGGTAAACAAATTTCAATTAGAGAGCGAAGATGAGATCCAAACCTTGGAAGTGGACAATGATGAGGTTCGTAAACAGCAATTGGCAAGATTGGCGAAGACCAAAAAAGACAGAAATGATGGTGAGGTGACCGAGGCCTTAAAATCGATTACGCTTGCTGCCAAAGAAAAAAAGAGCAACTTGGATTCTAGAAATTTGCTTGAATTGGCAGTTGAAGCAGCAAGGGCAAGAGCGACCTTGGGAGAAATAAGTTTTGCCTTGGAAACGGCCTATGGCAGGCATACGGCGGAAATAAAATCGTTTACCGGGGTCTATGCACGAGAGATCAAAGAAGATGGTTCTTTTAAAAAGGCAAAAGAGCTTGCCGATCTAGTGGCGGGAAAAGAAGGTCGAAGACCGCGGATAATGATAGCCAAGATGGGGCAAGATGGGCACGATAGAGGCGCAAAAGTAGTGGCGACCGGTTATGCGGATCTAGGTTTTGATGTAGATATTGGGCCGCTGTTTCAAACTCCAATGGAAGCTGCCAAACAAGCTGTGGAAAACGACGTTCATATTCTTGGTATTTCATCTTTGGCGGCAGGGCACAAGACGTTGGTTCCTCAAGTGATCGAAGAGCTCAAAGCCCATGGCCGTGAAGATATCATTGTCATCGTCGGAGGGGTTATCCCCAAACGAGACTACCAGTTTTTGTTTGACAAAGGTGTAACAGCCGTTTACGGGCCAGGAACAAAAATAGCGGAAGCAGCCATTGAGGTTTTAGAGATTTTGATGGGTTAGGACCACCTATATGGTTTTCCTTTTTTTTCGGCGTTTTAACGGTCAGAACCTTACCTAAGACAATACTAGTTACAGCACAAAATGTATATTCAAAGAACTGATCTAGACGTGGTTTATGGATATGTATTTTTAGAGGTCAGTAGATAGTTTCATGCTTAAATATTTGTTTAAGTATAGTACCGATGCGTTCATAATTCATTGTTTTTAAATAGATTAAGTTGTTCATTGATGTTTTGATTAATTTATTTTTTAGAGGTGTAAAGTTATATACTTATATTTGAGCATGGAAAATTTCAAAGGCGAAAGCATTATAACTTTTATGAATCAATTAGTAGTGATGCATTAAAAGAAGTTCAATAAACCCATAGGTAAAACAAGATTTAAAGCAGCACGTACTTTTGGTGGTATAAAACGATGGTTTTCTGGTGGTACGGCACGATATAGGGGTATCTATAAAATGCATGCGCAAAACCTTACGGAAGCTTTATGCTATAATTTATATCGAAGTCCCGGGTATAATTGCGTCTAATCGCAAAAATCAAGAGAGAATGAGCATAAAAACAGGCATATATGTTCTAAAATTCAAAGAAAGTTGAAAAAACGGAGCGTTTTTACCTGAAAAAATTGAAATTCAAAAAACAAAATCAATTTGACCTGACTTCTGCAACGGTCTCAAGTACATAAAGCTTGGGAGGAGTTTGGCGAAAAACAATAATTTGCACATGGATCTAAAAAACAAAGTAGCATACATTACCGGGGGCTCAAAAGGTATCGGTTATGGCGTTGCCCAAAAATTGATAACTGCCGGAATGAAAGTTGCCATAAGTGGTAGAACCTTAAAAACGGTTGAAAAAGCTGCGGAATATTTGGGAGACCTGAACAATGTTCTTGCGTTGCAATCAGATGTTGCCAAGCACGAGGATGAGCAAATGGCCGTTCAGAAAATTTTGAACAAATGGGGTCAGTTAGATGTTGTAGTGGCCAATGCAGGGGTCGGGCATTTTATGCCCATAGATCAAATGTCGGATTCTGACTGGCATCAAATGATAGACACAAATCTCAACGGGGTTTTTCATACGTTAAAAGCCTCGGTAGAGGCTCTAAAAAAATCAAAGGGGTATTATATGACCTTGGCCAGTTTGGCGGGCACTAATTTTTTTGCTTCTGGTGCTGGGTACAATGCCACCAAATTTGGCGTAGTGGGGTTTACTCAAGCGGCTATGTTGGACTTACGCAAGTACGATATCAAAGTCTCTACCATAATGCCCGGTTCAGTAGCGACCCATTTTAACGACAATGAGCCTTCTGAAAAAGATGGTTGGAAAATTCAACCAGAGGATATTGGTGAGTTGGTGCTGGATTTATTGAAAATGCACCCCCGAACGCTACCCAGTAAAATCGAGGTGCGGCCCACAAGACCAGACAAAAAGTAAGATCAAACTTCTTTTTCGGTAAAAGGAATTTTGGGGTTGCAAATTTCAGCGATTAATCTTTTTAGTTCGACCACAAAGAGAGAAAGGGTTTCTTGGGTTATTGAGGTCTGTTTTGCTGTATTCCCCTTTTTCTCTTTCGTTGCGAAATTAAGGAGTCCTGCCTTCAAATTTTTAAAAGAAACGATACCCGATTCAATAGAGCCAATGGGGCTTTTGTCATTGTACATCAACGCATAGCACAGCAATTGAAAAGCTTTACTGTAGTCGTATTCGGTTATGATATCTTCCCAATTTACGATTTGAACGTTCTTTGATTCTACTTTTCCAGTTTTGTAATCAATGATTCTGAGCACACCGTCTTTCTCGTCGATTCGGTCGAGTTTTCCTTTTAGAACAATAGGAAAATCGATTTCAGGGATGTTTAGTTCCACATTCAGTTTTTGTTCAAGTGCGATTATCTTGATTTGGTGTTTTTTGGCTTCCGTTATTTCCGAGTCGATATAATTTTCTAGATATCGAACGACTACATTGTAGGCAATTAGGTTTTTGCCACGGGTAATATCGCCATCCATATAACTTTTAGAAAAATGTTTTCGCGCCAAAGAGGGTATTTTGGGCTTTAGAGCGGTAAGTCCGGCCTCAGATAGGTATTGTCCTTTAAAAGGAGTGTACAGATCTTCTAAGGCGTCATGAACGATAGTGCCAAAGGTATTTGCCGCAATGGTTTCTTCAATTTCTTGAACGGCATCGATACCGAGGAGGTTTCTTTTGTAAAAGTCAATGGGGTTTCTAATATAATTGCTCAATGAGGTGGGCGAGAACCCTTTGGTGGCATGACCTCTGATTAATTTCATTAGGCTTTCATCTTTGTGCAAGCACTCTAGAACTTTTGTTGAGGGCGATATTTTTGGAGCAGCGACCTTAATGGTGATATCGGGCGTTTTGTTTTCATCGGTCAATAGTTGTAATATGAGCCTGCTTTTTTCACCGCCCTCCAACACATCGGGTTCGGTATTGTAAATTATGTGGATATTCTCTGCGCGTTGTAGTAAGCGATAAAAGTGATAGGTGTAAATCGCATCTTTTTCTTTGTATGTAGGCAAGCCCATACCAATTTTCAGGTCAAGGGGAATGAAGGAATTGTTTGATTTGCCCGAAGGCAAAATGCCTTCGTTTACAGAGGTAATAATAACGGTTTCAAAGTCTAGATTTCTACTTTCAAGCATTCCCATAATTTGCAAACCCTCTAAAGGGTCGCCTTGAAAATCTACGGTTTCTGACGACAGTAATTCTTTATAAAGACTTTGCAGTGATTTCAGGTCGTTGATGAATGAATATTTTTTAACAAGGCCCTCAATTTGGTTGAACAGCCCGTAAAAACGGTATAAATATTCTAGGGGCAATGGGTTTTTCGCACCTTTAAATTTTAGTTTTAGCGTGGTAATAATATTCAAGCATATTTTGACGAACGTCTGTGGCGATGGTGTTTCATTAAAGAATATCAATGCAAGGTTTGAATGGGTGTTTTTTATTGATTTTAATTTTTCATTAGTGACATAGATCCAATTATTGTTTTTTATAGCATTGCTTATAGTAATCGTACCAGCATTTTTTCCATCATTTAAAAGTTCGTGTATGTATGTATGCGAGAGAAAAGAAAGTAAATTTTGATAGAACCACCCTTGTTTTTCACGATTGATGTACAAGTTGATAAACTGGTCGAACAAACTTGCCAATGGTGTTTTGTTCAGGGGGTGCCCCATGGTGATGTTAACAGCCTCTATTTCTTGGGGTACGGAGTTCAGAATAGGGTTTAGCAATGATTCATCGGCCAATACAACGGCCGTGTTCTTTAATGAATCAGGATGGTGTTGTTTTATCTTACTCAAGAGTTCACCAACATACTTTGCCTGAGAGACATTTTTTGGAACACCCGTAATTTGTATATTTTTAGGGGTGTTGTAGTGCTTACCAATACCCTTTAGCGCATGCTCGGCAAAGTACGACCATGATTTTAGGTGTTTTCTTATAAAGAAACCCGCATCGTGTATGGGGTCGTTTATAAAATACGAATCAATATCCCAATAAATATCTGCCTTAGAAGTGGTTAAAATGGTTTGAATAATTTGGCTTTCGGCGGTATTGAGGGCGTTAAACCCCAAAAAAACATGGATTTTGCCCGTATTGCATTGTAAATAGTCGCTCAAATTGTCGCATGCATAGCGATATACAAGGCCTTGATGCCCTAAGCCCTGTTCTACTAGGGTGTCATTAAAACAATCATATAATCGCTCTAACTTGTTCCAGAAATCGAGATAGTCTTCCATCATTTTGGTCTTTTCGGCTTGCAGTGACCAATGATTGATTTCTTGTATGGCGGAAAGATTAGAAAATAGTTTTTCGGCATCTATTAGATACCTGTCTATTTCGTTAAAATCTTGCAATAGGGTCTGTGCCCATTTTGAAAAAACAGAGAACTTGTCTTTTTCACCCGTATAGTTCTTTAAGTAAGTCGCATAGAGCTCAAAAAGTTGTTGGGTATTCGTCGCATACTTCAAACCTGATATTCTTTCTACAAACCCTTCAATACTGTAAATTTCAGGGGCATATAGCGTTTTATCCGTAGTATTCGCAATTGCGCTCCTTAAAAAAGTACCTGCGCGTTTACTGGGCAGAACAAAAACAATGGCATCGAGAGCACCATGTTCTTGTTTGACGTTATCTACAACTTCTTCTATAAAGCTCGGCATAATCTAAAAATAAAAAAAGCTCCGCAATTGCGGAGCTTTTCTTGTATGAATTTGAAGTTTGAAAAACCCCTTATTTTATTAAGTTGATTTCAACCCTTCTGTTTTCTTTTCTTCCAGACCTGGTTTTGTTGGTGGCAATTGGCTTGTCTTCGCCATAACCTACAGCAGACAATCTAGTTGCTACAACACCTTGTTCTATTAAAAAGTCTTTTACAGAAAGAGATCTTGACTCAGAAAGGCTCTGGTTCAATTTAGTACTACCTACGCTATCAGTATGTCCTTCTACCGAAAAGTTAGCAGTAGGATACTCGTTCAATATATTGATAATGTCAACCATTACAGAAGTAGACTCTGCTTTGATAGAAGATTTACCAGTGTCGAACAAGATAGTTTTTGCATAGTCGTTCAATTTTTTCTGAACTTCCTCGGTTACTTCAGGACATCCGTTATTAGCAACAGTACCGGCAACGTCTGGACATTGATCATCTTTATCCAATACGCCATCACCGTCTTTGTCAGCCCATGGGCATCCTTTGTTCTCAGCAGGACCAGCTTCGTTAGGGCATTCATCATCTTTATCGGCAACTCCATCACCATCAGCATCAGGACAACCAGCTAAGGCAGCAAGACCAGCTTCGTTAGGACAAGCATCATCTTTGTCAGCTACACCATCGCCATCAGCATCAGGGCAACCGTTCATTTCTTTTGAACCAGCTTCGTTAGGACAAGCATCTTTGCTGTCTTCTATGCCATCACCGTCAGCATCAGGACAACCGTTGAATGCTTCTAAACCAGCAACCTCAGGGCAAGCATCGTCTTTGTCATAGATGCCATCACCGTCAGTATCGGCTCCTCCAAACTTAACAGCTATACCGGCCATATGTTGCCAGTGTGTTGCCAAGTAATCTTCAAAAGAATTCTTATAGCTTGTTTGAATGGTAAGGCCAACATTTTCTGAAAACCAGATATTTACACCCACGCCAGCGTTTACTGTACCAGCACCGATTTCATCGATCCAGGTATAACCACCGCCCACTTCAACAAAAGGGTCAAGAATTTTGCCACTAAGAATGTTATATTTAAGTGTAGCATCTAGAGCATAGTGAGATAGGTCATCAACTTCCGTATCGCCCCATTTACTGATTTTGTTCAAAGAACCTCTAACGCCAACAGAGAATGCATCACCAACAGATTTAGATACTGCAATATAAGAGACCGAAGGAAGAATGTTCCAGTGGTCGCTCGCATTGAAGAGCTCATTACCAAAAGAACTTACATCCTCAGTTGGATATACGTCAATGGCATTAGCCCCAAAACTAACCTGCCAAGGGTTATTTGCGTCTTGCGCTTGTATGTTGTTGAAACCCATCACTAATAGGGCAACAACCAGTAATTTGCTAAGATGTTTCATGTTCAAATTTTTAAGTTTAAGTGTTTATTAGCGACAAATGTAGGTTGTTAAATAGTATTAACAAAATCAATTTCCCATTTTTTTAACGTAAATCATGGATTAAATGGTGCACTTAAACGATTTTTAAGATTTTGCCAACTTCGATAAAAGCTTTTATTGCCTTATTTATATGTTCGATTTCATGTGCCGCTGAAAGCTGCACACGTATTCGAGCCTTGCCCTTGGGGACTACGGGGAAAAAGAACCCGATAACATATATTCCTTTTTCCAATAGCATATTCGCCATTTGTTGCGATAGTTTGGCGTCATAGAGCATTACGGGCACTATTGCCGATTCGCCATCGATAATATCAAAACCCGCTTCTTTCATTCCCTTTTTAAAGTAGTCGGTGTTTTTTTGAAGCTTATCCCTTAGAAAAGTATCGTTTTCCAACATATCGAATACCTTAATAGAAGCACCTACGATAGCAGGAGCCAAGGAATTGGAAAAGAGATAGGGCCTAGATCGTTGTCGTAATATTTCCACGATTTCTTTTTTGCCCGTGGTATAACCGCCCATAGCACCGCCAAGGGCCTTGCCCAAGGTGCCCGTTATGATATCAATGCGGCCCATCACGCCTTTTTCCTCTAGGGTGCCGCGCCCTGTTTCTCCTATAAAGCCGGTTGCATGGCACTCATCGATCATGGCCATGGCATCGTATTTTTCTGCTAGATCGCAAATTTTGTCCAATGGCGCTACTAATCCATCCATAGAGAAAACACCGTCTGTCACTATTATCTTAAACCGTGCGTTATCGGTATTGGCTTGTTTCAACTGCTTTTCAAGATCGACCATATCACTATTTGCATACCGATAACGTTTGGCCTTGCAGAGACGAACGCCATCTATTATTGAGGCATGGTTCAATGAATCTGAAATAATGGCGTCATCTGCGGTCAGCAAGGGCTCGAAAACCCCGCCATTGGCATCAAAGGCCGCTGCATATAATATGGTGTCTTCGGTACCATAGAAATCGGCTATTTTCTGTTCTAGTTCTTTATGGATGTCTTGGGTGCCACAAATAAAACGCACCGATGACATTCCGAAGCCATGGGTATCCATTGTATCTTTTGCGGCCTGTATTACATCAGGATGCGATGATAGCCCCAAATAGTTATTGGCGCAAAAGTTAATGACCTCTTCACCGGTTGAAATCTTGATGACGGCATCTTGGGCCGAAGTGATGATGCGTTCTTTTTTATAAAGACCGTCTTCCTTTATTTGTTTTAGTTCTTTTTGTAGGTGTTCTTGTATTTTTCCGTACATAATGCTGTGTTTAAATGAATTCAGGGGTTATTTCTTCGTTAATATATACAATGATTTTATTTTCTACCGTATATCCTATAGACCGCAATGCATCGGCATAGGCATATAGCTGCTCTTTGTATCTTGGGTTTTTCTTACCGGTCTTATAATCGATGATGGTCGCTTTGTTTTCACTGATCACCACCCTGTCAGGCCGTAGAATATGCCCATCTTTAGTTATGATGTCTTTTTCGTTCTTGACAGTATACCCTTCCTTATAATACGCCTCAAGTGCAGGATGGTTTATTATTTGATCGACCTTGGTTTTTAGGGCATCGGTTTCATCTAGAGAAATATCGCCATTTCGCAATAGGGTATGCAATGCATTTTCGACATCTTTTTCGGTTTCTACCAGACCCATGATAAAATGGATGAGGTTTCCTTTGATCAGGGCATCTTCTCTATCGGTGCCCCAAAGCACTCCTGATTTTGCAAGAATTCTAAATCCGGATCTTTCTTTGTGCGAATATGCATAGGCAATATCCGCTTGTTTTTCAGCGGCAACGATTTCTTTAGAAACATCCAACTTACCAAAGAGGTAACTTGTTTTCTCTTTTTGCCACAATCTTTTTTTTATCAGATAATGAATGAATAGGCCCGAGTAATAACCTGTTTTATGCTCCCCTTTTTTGGTTAGATCTTTTTTAGTGATGATATATAATGCCTTAACCGCCCTGGTCAGGGCAACGTATAGTACATTAAATGCATCCAGCTCTAATCTGTGCTGCTCTTCGTCAAATAGCATTTTGGCGGTTTCGCCATAGTCGGCGGCTTCTTGTTTTTTGCTTATCAAAATCTCTTCAAACCCGTGATAGGCATCTTTTTGAACGGGCAACCATAGTTTTGGATCTATTTCTTTGTAAATATTTGAATTGGCATAGGGAAAAATAACAATGGAAAATTCAAGCCCTTTCGCTTTGTGCACGGTCATGATCTGAACGGCATCGGTGTTTTCAGGTGCGGCAATGCTCAGCTTGTCTTTTTTCTTTTCCCAGTACAGCAAAAAATCAGGAATGTCAACACCTTCTTTTTGCTCAAAATCAAAAACGCTGTCCATCAAGAAATTGATATAGGCATCAGAACCTGGCACGAGGTCGAATTGTCTAATGGCGTATTCAAGAGTGTCATAGGTTGATTTTTGACTTAAATAACCTATTTCGAACCCATAGATCGTTTGTAAAAGTTGGGGTAGATTTTCAAGGTGCTGTGTTATAAAACAATGGCGATTGTCATTATTGGCCGATAAAAACAATAGCAGCTCATACGCTGTTTCCAAATCTTGTGGTTGACTTTGGTAGCGTAGCAAATTAATGAGAAACCTGACTTTGGGACTGCTTTTGAGCAATAGGCTCTCTGAAGATATAATCGGTATCTTCTCTTGCGTTAAAAAATTGGCCAATAGCACCCCTTCTTTATTGCTCCTGACCAAGATGCAAATGTCTTTGTACTGGTATTTTTTTTCTTTCACCTCATTGATCGATTTCAAAACCTCTTCACAGTATTTATCATCGATATTACCATCAGTATCAACATCTAAAAAAGTGAGTTGAACCATTCCTCCTTTTTTGCTATTGAACCTTTGTTGGTTTCCCTCTTCAAAAAGGGTTTTATATATGGGTTGGTTCAGAAAAGGGCTGGTGGCCGTAAAAAAATCATTGTTGAATTTTACGATTTCTTCATGACTGCGATAATTTGAAGGTAGGTTTTCAATGTGGGGGGGCAATACAAACGGGTTGGCACTTAGATTGATGAGATCTAAAAACTGCTCGGCCTTACCGCCCCGCCAACGATAAATGGCCTGTTTGGCGTCGCCTACCAAGAAAAGAGAGCTTTTTTCTCCTTGCATATCCTCACTTTCAAGAGCGTTTCCGATCAGGGGCACAAGGTTGTTCCATTGCATTTCAGAAGTATCTTGAAACTCATCAATGAAATAATGCCGGTATTTCTCTCCTAATCGTTCATAAACAAAAGGTGCCGGTTGGTCTTTTACCTCGTTCGAAATAATGGTATTGAATTTAGAAATCGATATTTGGTCGCGTTCGATCTCAATTGCCCTAACCTCTTGTTGAATAGCATTCAGTACCGTAAGGGGAACAATGTTCTTATATGCGTTTTTTAAAAAAGCCCGTTTGTAGACCTGTGATTTGACGTCTAAATAATAATGTAATATTTTAATGGGAAGTTCTTCGGATGGCAGTACGATTCCTGATTTTAAAATCTTGCCATTTATTAGGTTTTCTTCTAATTTGTTACTGTATAGTAATCTTGGCAGAAAAACCCCGTCAATTACCTTTTTAAAATGGTTGGGAAGCGTTTCACGAGGAAAATCAGTAGGCTGAAGACCTGTGCTAACAATAAATTCCAGTGCCGCCTTTGATATTGTAGAGGCTTGGGCCTCTACTTTTTTTATTTCACTATTAAAAATATTCTTTAAATCGAGAAAATCATCTATTTCCTTATCTACGACCTTTCTTAGGTGCCTTGCATGGGTTTCGTTGAACAAGAGTTTACCTATCTTGTTAAGGTCTAGGGCAATATTCCAACTTTTGTCATCGTCGATTTTCTCTAAAGCGAAATCAATGAGCACTTTGGTCAATTTAGGGTTGCTGCCAGCCTTGTTTATTAGTTTTGACACAGCCTCGTCCAATAAGAGATCGGTGTCTAGAACAACTTCAAAATTCTGAGGTAGTTTAAGGTCTTTGGCAAATGTGCGAATAAGGCGGTGAGTAAACTTGTCAATGGTCGAAATATCAAAATATGCATAGTTGTGGAGTATTTCTTTTAGAGTTGTCTTGGCCTTTTTTTGTAGGTCAGAAGCATCGATTTGAAGTTCTTCGACAAGATCCACAAACATGGCCGGTGCATTGTCTATAGTTAAGGTTTGGCCAAAAACAAAAAGATTGTCGAGAATACGCTCTTTCATTTCGTTTACGGCCTTATTGGTGAAGGTTACGGCTAAAATTCGTCTATAGCCTTTGTTCGAGGAGAGAATTATTTTTAGATACTCTTTGGCAAGTGTATAGGTCTTGCCCGAGCCAGCGGATGCGCTATATATTTTAAAGAGAGCCTCTTGCACCTGTTTTTGTCTGCAAAATACGCAATATCGAACAGTTCTTAACAAATATTATAAGGATTATAATTGTTAAATCCGCACTATGCATTAGAGCCCCGAACCTTGGGGGGTCATGAGGTTTGAAAGCGTAATAAAATATAGTTTTTTGAAGTTTCAGTATAGCACCGCAATGGTTAAACCCGCATTATGCATGAGGTTTGAAAGACCAATAAAATCAGTGATTTTACCTCAAGCAGCATAGCACCGCTATGGTGATTGAAGAAAACCAAGTGAAACGTCTTATTTTGAAGGTATTTCAAACTGTAATAGATTTTCTATTGCATAATGCGGGTTAAAAGATGTAAATTTGAAAAAATAGTATTTTAACCTAAAAACACAATGATTATGGCTTTTGAACTACCTAATTTACCCTATGCCTATGACGCATTGGAACCTCATATTGACGCCAGAACGATGGAAATACATCATACCAAACATCACAACGGGTATACCACAAAGTTGAACAGCGCAATTCAAGGAACGGATTTGGAAGGCAAGTCGATCGAAGATATTTTGGCCAATTTAGATATGTCTAATAATGGGGTCAGGAATAATGGTGGCGGCTTTTACAACCATTCTTTGTTTTGGTCGATTATGTCACCAAATGGTGGCGGAAACCCGTCAGGTGAATTGGCCGACGCCATAAACAACGCTTTTGGTTCTTTCGATGAATTCAAGAATAAATTCAGTAATGCGGCCGGCACAAGGTTTGGTTCAGGTTGGGCTTGGTTATGTGTTCACAAAGGGGGTAATGTAGAAGTGTGCTCTACACCTAACCAAGATAACTCATTAATGCCCAACACAGGCTGTGGAGGTCACCCAATTTTAGGGTTGGATGTTTGGGAACACGCATACTACCTGAATTATCAGAATAGAAGACCTGATTATATAAACGCCTTTTTCAATCTAATCAATTGGGATAAAGTAGCAGAAATTTATGCGGCGAATAAATAGAAAGTCATTTTCATAATAGAAAAATCGAACATAGTATTAAGAAAACCACCGAAGGGTGGTTTTTTTATTTCTATATAGTGAGTGTAATGGAATAGTAAGATAGGCAGGTTTTTAGAAACTTGCCAAGAAAAGGCTCGAGTTGGTAGAATAGAAAAGGGCGGAGAAGTCTCCACCCTTTTCGTCCCAAATCTTACCATAAACTTAACCTACTTATGCTATGGCGGCACTAAATTACTGGTATTGCAGTGAAAAAAAAAGAAAATACAGAGTTTTTTTAAGAGCTTTATTAAAAAAAATACAATCGTGTTTTATGAAAAGTGAGGTTAACCTTGTTGAATACAGGGGTTGTAGAAAATAAAAAGGCGGAGCATTGCTCCACCTTTTTCCCCAAATCTTACCATGAACTTAACCTACTTATGCTATGGTTCTTCAAAAGTATACTACGTACATGGGTATGTAAAACATCTTTGTTGAAATTGCAATTAATCAGGTTGAAGTGTATTTTTGCTAATGGTAAAAGTGAAGGTATCGAAGTGCGGGTAGTGAAAAGAAGAACTTTTGAAATTTACTTAAACAGGCTCTTAATCAAAAGAGGCTATTTTTCTGGATTGATTTTTAAAAAGATGGAAAAACGGAAATTCGTAAAAATAAAAAAGGTGGAAAATTTTCCACCTTTTTTGCCCCAAATCTTACCATGAACTTAACCTACTTATGCTATGGTAAATCTAAAAATAAGCCCTGATGCTCTTAGGGCAATCAAAAATTCGCTTAACGGCGATTATTATCGATGAAATGCAGAATTTTGTGTATTTCATCGATAAAATCTTTAATAAGCTCTCTGGTTTTTTCCTTCATAAAAATTTATGAAAGCGCGGTTAACCACCCTATTTCCCCCAGCAGTGGGGTAGTTTCCGGTAAAATACCAATCACCTAAATTTTTAGGGCAAGCTAGATGAAGGTTCTCTATATTTTGATAAATAATCTGCACTTCGGCTTTCATTTCAGTAGGGCTAAGCAAGTCGCCTATTTTTATTGAGATTTCCTCAGGCGTAAAAGGCGAATAGAAATCTTTTACATAGTTGACGATATCGTTATCTTTTGTATTTATCTGCTTTTGGCATTTTTTATAGATGTCGTCAACGATGCTCATTGTACCTTTGTCTTTGTGAAGCGCCAAGGCCGCTTTGAAAGCAATAAAATCTTCCAATTTCGCCATGTCTATTCCATAACAATCCGGATATCTTATTTGGGGCGCCGATGACACCACGATTATTTTTTTTGGAAAAAGCCTGTCAAGAATTCGTAGAATACTTTTTCTGAGTGTAGTGCCCCTAACAATACTGTCGTCTATGATGACCAAGTTGTCGCCTTTTTTGACCGAACCATAAGAAATGTCGTATATGTGAGCCACTAAATCATCTCTACTGCTATCTTGGGTAATAAAGGTTCTGAGCTTGGCGTCTTTTATGGCTACTTTTTCTATTCTTGGGCGGACCTCTAAAATTTCGTGTAATTCTTTACTGGTAATTTTCGAACCGATTGAAAGAATCTGTTCTTCTTTCTTTTTGTTCAAATAATTCTGCGCTTCTTTTACCATACCAAAGAACGATGTTTCAGCGGTATTCGGAATATAGGAGAATACGGTATTCTTTATATCATTATTTATGGCGGTTAATATTTGGGGGAAAAGCAGTTTACCCAGTTCTTTTCGTTCTTGATAGATTTCTTGATCGCTTCCTCTTGAAAAATAAATACGCTCAAAAGAACAAGCCTTTCTTTCGGTTGGCTCTAAAATTTGTTTGATTTTCGAATTTCCGTCTTTTTTAATGATGATGGCATGACCTGGATCCAGTTCTTTAACATCTTCGTAGGCCACATTGAACACAGTTTGAATAGCTGGTCTTTCAGATGCAACGACAACGACCTCGTCATCACGATAGTAATAAGCGGGTCGAATACCTGCTGGATCACGCAGCACGAAAGAGTCGCCGTGCCCCAATAACCCCGCCATGGCATAACCTCCATCAAAATTTTTGACCGCTCTTTTCAATATTTTGGAAACTTTTAGCCGCTTTGCGATAAGCGGTGAAGTTTCTTGTTTTGTATACCCTTCCTTTTTAATTTGTTTGTAGAGTTTGGCTACGGCATCATCTAGAAAATGGCCTATTTTTTCCATAACCGTGACCGTATCGGCCATCTCTTTGGGGTGTTGCCCCAATTGCACTAGGTTGTCAAAAAGCTCATCAACATTTGTCATGTTAAAGTTACCGGCAATGATCAGGTTGCGGTGCATCCAGTTGTTCTGCCTGATAAAAGGGTGAACATTTTCAATACTGTTCTTGCCAAAAGTGCCATAGCGAACATGGCCCAATAGTACCTCGCCAATATAAGGAATGTTCTTTTTTTGAAGTGCTACATCATCAACGTATTCAGGATGCTCTTTTAGGGTTGTATTGATACGGTCATTGATCTGGGCAAAGATATCTTGTATGGGCTGTTGGGCGTTTGAACGTATGCGGCTCATGTATCTTTCACCTGGGGCCATATCTAACTTGATGCTCGCAAAGCCGGCGCCATCTTGGCCACGGTTATGCTGTTTTTCCATCATCAGGTACATTTTGTTGACCCCGTAGAAAGCAGTACCGTACTTCTTCTTATAATACTCTAGTGGTTTTAATAATCTAATTACCGATATTCCACATTCGTGCTTAATAGCGTCGCTCATGAGTTGTATTAATTAAAAAAGCCCTGATTTTTCAGGGCTCGTTTCTTATTGTAGTTCAATGTCGAATTGTGTTAATACCTTAAATTGGTGCAGCCTTTTATTGACCTCGCCCCTTTCGAGGTTTTCCATTCGTTCTGTGCCAAATCGCTCTACAGAGAACGATGCCAAGTTCGAACCGTGTATGACCGCATTTTTCATATTGTCAAATGACATATTCTTGGTAGCCGCCAAATAACCCGCAAAACCACCTGCAAAAGTATCGCCCGCCCCGGTAGGGTCAAAAACATCTTCTAACGGAAGGGCCGGCGCAAAGAAAATATTGCTTTCATGAAAGAGTAACGCCCCATGCTCCCCTTTTTTGATGACGACGTATTTGGGCCCCATTTTTTGAATCTTTTGTGCAGCTTTGACTAAAGAGTATTCATGGGTCAATTGCCTTGCCTCATCATCGTTGATGGTGATGACATCAATGTGTTTAATGACCTGAAGAAGCTCGTCTAAAGCATTGTCCATCCAAAAATTCATGGTGTCCAAGATAATCAGCTTTGGTCTTTTTTCCATTTGGTCGATTATGCTCATTTGGGTATCGGGGTGCAAATTACCCAACATCACCACATCGGCATCCTTAAAACCCTCTGGAACCACGGGTTTGAAATCTGCCAGAACATTGAGCTCTGTTATCAAGGTGTCTCTAGAATTGAGATCATTGTGGTATTTTCCTTTCCAAAAGAACGTTTTGCCTCCTTTTACGATTTCCAAAGCGGAGACATCGATATTTTTACTGATAAGAAGGTCTAAATACTCTAGTGGAAAATCTTCACCCACTACTGAGACAATAGCAGAATCAATATTAAATTGTGAAGCTGCTAAACCGATAAAGGTCGCAGCCCCGCCCAAAATCTTATCTGTTTTTCCAAAAGGGGTCTCGATAGCATCAAATGCAACAGTACCCACGATCAAAAGCTTGCCCATAAATCTTGAGATTTGGTGCAAATATACAATTTTGATTCTCCAATTGACAAGGGTGTTTATATCAAATAATAAAATTCGCCAAAGAAGTGTTTATTGATTGAAAAAGAAGAAAAATATTGGCCAAACGAGGCAAAACAATCAATTTGACTATAAGAAAACCGTGTCATTTCCTCCCAAAATCAGCAGGTACCTCACCCCAAGCCTTGGTTTCCCATTTTACGATCGGCGTATTGTACGAATTGGTTTTCAGCCATTCGATCGCACGGCGTATCAATTCAAAAAGGTGCTTGTTTTTTTTGGTTTCCTCAAGCTTGGTATTGCAGGTTTTCTTGCGTACCCAGCTCATGGCAGTTCTAGAATCAGTATAGATTATACGGTCGCTTTTTCTTTGTTTTAAGAATGCCAGACCGTGTACAATAGCCAAAAACTCCCCTATATTATTCGTGCCTTGAGGAAAAGGGCCTTGTTTAAAGAGTTTCTTTTGTGTTTTGGTATCTACGCCTTGGTATTCCATAACCCCAGGGTTGCCACTCGAGGCTGCATCTACCGAAATCGAATGGTAGTTGGGCCGTCCTATTTTTAGAAGTTGTTCTTGTGTGAGTTCGTTCCCTGATTTTTTCTTTCCCTTGTATTCCCCGTAATTTCCATTGTACGCCTTTTTGGCGGCTTCGAAAGTTGAAAATGATTTGTACTGCGCACCTTTATAACCCGTTATAGCCGCTTTGCAATCCTTCCATGTAGTATAAATACCGGGCTTTTTGCCTTTCCAAACAGTATAGAACTTTTCTTTTTTGGCCATTACTGTTCCGATAATAATTTCTCGATTGTTCTTGGAAAATGCTCATATTCCAATTCATGTACTTTTTTTGCAATCGTTTCTACATCGTCTTCGGGTGAAATATTGGTTATTGCCTGGTGAATTATGCCTCCCTCATCATAGTTTTCATTAACGTAATGAATGGTAATGCCCGTTAGGGGATCATTATTGTCTTTTACAGCTTGGTGAACCCGCATACCGTACATTCCCTTGCCACCATATTTGGGCAATAGGGCGGGGTGAATGTTTACGATTTTATTTGGAAAATTTAGAATAAGGTTGTCGGGTATTTTCCATAGAAAACCTGCAAGGACAATTATGTCAGGGTTAAATGATTTTAGAATGTTCAACACACAATCGGTTTCGTAAAACGCATATTTATTAAAATACAGGCCGCTGATATTCAATCTATTGCACCGATCTAAAATTTTGGCATCCCTTTTGTTAGTAAGCACCACGGCTATAGTAACGTTTGGCCTGTTATGAAAGTAATGTACTATGTTCTCAACATTAGAACCAGAACCAGAAGCAAAAAGAACAATATTTTTCATGCAGCGAATACCTGTTACCGAAGAAGAAGAATTTAGGGCTAAAATAACACTCTTGTATTTAAATTTCTTAAATTACAAGACATTTTAACGACAAATGGTGTTATTAATCCAAAGTTTTTTATTTTTGCCAAACAATTTAAATTTTTAAAACCAAATATTATTATGTCAGACATTGCATCAAGAGTTAAAGCTATCATCGTTGATAAATTAGGAGTTGATGAGAACGAAGTAGTAACGGAAGCTAGCTTTACCAACGACTTAGGGGCAGATTCATTGGATACCGTTGAGTTGATTATGGAGTTCGAAAAAGAATTCGATATTCAGATTCCAGACGATCAAGCCGAGAACATCGCAACAGTTGGCCAAGCCATAAGTTATATAGAAGAAGCGAAGTAATCTTTATGATTTCTTGAGCAAGATTTGAAATTATCCATGTGGTGATCCTATCGCATGGATATTTTTTAATCTACACTTAGCTTAAAAGAGCACTAAAATTCGGTTCAATGCAGTTAAAGCGAGTTGTAGTTACCGGCTTGGGCGCCTTAACGCCCATCGGCAACAATATAGAAGAGTATTGGAACAGCCTTATCAGTGGTAAGAGCGGTAGTGCGCCCGTTACGTATTATGATACCGAAAAATTCAAGGTTAAGTTCGCATGTGAACTTAAAAATTACAATCCAGAAGATTTTTTTAACCGAAAGGAAGCTCGAAAACTTGATAAGTTTTCGCAGTATGCATTGATATCTTCGGATGAGGCCATATTGGACTCGAAATTAGATTTGGATGCTGTTGATAAATTTCGGATCGGGGTTATATGGGGAGCTGGAATTGGAGGTCTGGAAACTTTTCAGAACGAGGTGATGAACTTTGCCGAAGGAGATGGTACGCCAAGGTTCAATCCTTTTTTCATTCCTAAAATGATAGCCGACATAGCACCTGGAAACATCTCGATAAAACATGGCTTTATGGGCCCGAACTATACTACTGTCTCAGCTTGTGCGTCATCTGCCAATGCAATGATCGATGCCCTTAATACCATTCGCCTGGGTTATTGTGACGTAATTGTTACAGGCGGTAGCGAGGCGGCCATAACCATTGCAGGTATGGGTGGCTTTGGTGCCATGCATGCATTGTCTAAAAGAAATGACGACCCAAAGACGGCTTCAAGGCCTTTTGATGCGACCCGAGACGGGTTTGTTTTGGGTGAAGGTGCAGGAGCCTTGATTTTAGAGGAATATGAACACGCCAAGGCAAGAGGCGCGAAAATATATGCTGAACTTGTCGGTGGAGGATTATCAAGTGATGCCTACCACATGACAGCACCGCACCCTGATGGTACAGGTGTGGTTCAAGTAATGAAAAACTGCTTGAAAGATGCGGGTTTAAAACCAGAAGACGTAGATACTATAAATACGCATGGTACTTCGACCCCATTAGGCGATGTTGCCGAACTCAAGGCAATCTCAGAAGTTTTTGGTGACCATGCACCCAACATCAATATCAATTCTACAAAGTCAATGACCGGCCACTTATTGGGGGCTGCTGGCGCTATTGAGGCCATTGCCTCTATTTTGGCAATGAAACACGGTATAGTGCCACCAACGATCAACCATACCACAATAGACGAAAACATCAATCCAAAATTAAACTTGACGCTTAACAAGCCCCAGAAAAGGGAAGTGAACATAGCAGTGAGCAATACTTTCGGGTTTGGAGGGCATAATGCCTGTGTAATATTCAAAAAAATCAGTTAGATATACCGATGAATTTTCCTTCCAACTTATTCAATTCCCATTCCAAAGAGGATGGGGATTTTTTTTTGGGAATCAGCGGAATATTAGGGTTTAAACCAAAAAATCTACAAATTTTCAAAAAAGCATTTATGCACCGCTCTGCCAATATGAAAGACGAAAAGGGCTTTCCTATGAATTATGAACGGCTTGAATTTTTAGGAGATTCAATGTTGGGCACCATCATTTCAAAGTATCTGTACATTGAAGTGCCCGAAGGCGACGAGGGCTATTTGACCAAAATGCGCTCAAAAATAGTAAGTAGAAAACACCTCAATGAATTGGGCAAGGATCTCAATCTTATCAAATATGTAGAAAGTAGAATACCAAAATCTCATTTCGGCGACAACATTCATGGCAATGTTTTTGAAGCACTGGTAGGAGCTGTTTATTTAGATAGAGGGTATAATTACTGTGAAAAATTCATACATGAAAGGGTCATTAGCCCCTATGTAGATATTGAACAATTAGAAGGTAAAGTTATTAGTTACAAGAGCTTGGTGATCGAATGGTGTCAAAAACAGAAAAAAAACTTCAATTATAATGTGTATGAAGATACGGGAAACGATAGTTTAAAACATTTTGCCGTAAAGCTTTCAATAAACAATATCGTTGTTGCAAAAGCACGCGCCACTTCTAAGAAAAAGGCAGAGGAAAAAGCATCAAAAAGAGCGTATTTTGCATTGCAGGACAAGATAGAAAAATCTTGATTTCAAAAATTTATGTAACTATAAAGGTTATAGTTTGTCACAAAACCTCTTTACCACGGGGTACTCTAGGCTGCTTTCGTTAATAACCATATATTTGCCCTGTTCCAAACTAGAAGTTTAATCGAGTTCATTGTGTTATGGCAACAGTACATAAAATCACAGATGATTTTTTTGACGACTCTTTTACTTTAGTGGCATTGCACAGTAGTATGGAAGACTATGCAATGGTATACGCCCTTAATTTGTGTTTAAAGTCTAATTTCAAGAGGCTGTCTAATGATTTGGATCTAGGGGAACAGATTTCTTTTCCGATTTTCGAATGGAAAGATGACCGTAACGATAGTTATTGGACACTTTTCACCAACAATAGCAAACAGGAGGAAAATTTGGTCAGAAATGATCTTTTTATGGATGAGCCCTCTTTTACAACGCATTTTTTGGTGCCAGAGCATAGAGATGCCGATTACTTGATGAAAATTGAGCACGACGATGAAAATTTAGAAGAGGAGACAGTAAGATCGTTGCTTACGATACCCAAAGTGATAACCGCTTATATTTTGGATGTTGAAGACCTAAAATCTAAGAACAACCTAATATTTTAATAATGCCGAGTAAGAAAAAGACGAAGATAGTAGCTACCCTTGGGCCAGCTACAAGTGATAAGGAAGTATTGAGAAAGATGATCGATGCCGGGGTCGATGTATTTAGAATCAACTTTTCACATGCCGATTACGATGATGTTGTGGCGCGCATAAAGATGATTCGTGAACTTAACGAAGAAATGCAGGTCTATACCTCTATACTGGCAGATTTGCAAGGACCCAAACTACGAGTTGGCGTAATGGCCGGTGAGGTTGTTGTTGCACCCGGTGATGAAATCACCTTTGTTACGGGCGAGCCGTTTGAGGGGACCGCTCAAAAAGTATATATGAACTACGCCGATTTTCCAAAAGATGTGAAATCAGGTGAGCATATATTACTTGATGATGGTAAGTTGATGTTCGAAGTAGTTTCTACCAATGGTGTTGATGAAGTCAAGACCAAGGCTATACAAGGGGGACCGTTGAAATCTAAAAAAGGGGTCAATTTACCCAACACCAATATCTCATTGCCCGCTTTGACCGAAAAAGATATAAAAGATGCCATTTTCGCCATTTCTTTAAATGTAGATTGGATTGCACTTTCGTTTGTTAGGTTCAGTCAAGACCTGATTGACCTTCAGAACATAGTAAAGGAACATTCAGAACATAAAATTCCGATAATCGCCAAAATCGAAAAACCGGAAGCAGTAAAGAACATAGATGATATTGTATCTTATTGTGACGGACTCATGGTGGCAAGGGGTGATCTGGGCGTTGAAGTACCTGCTCAAGAAGTACCTTTGATACAGAAACAGTTGGTGTTACGCGCCAAGAGAGCTAGGATCCCAGTGATTATAGCCACCCAAATGATGGAAACTATGATTACCAGCCTCACCCCTACCAGGGCAGAGGTAAACGACGTAGCCAATTCAGTAATGGATGGTGCCGATGCGGTCATGCTCTCAGGGGAGACCTCGGTAGGAAACTACCCAGTTGAGGTAATCGAAAAAATGGCCGGTATTCTACAGAGTGTTGAAAGCTCTAATTTAATCACTGTTCCACACGATCCACCGCACATACGTACGAATAGGTATATTACCAAATCTATATGTTACCATGCGGCTATTATGGCCAATGAAATAAAAGCGAAAGCTATTTCTACCCTAACGAATAGTGGGTATACGGCCTTTCAAATATCTGCTTGGCGACCCAGTGCGCATATTTTGGTGTTTACTTCAAATAAGAGAATATTGACCCAGCTCAATTTGCTTTGGGGCGTAAAGGCATTCTATTATGATAAATACGTTTCTACCGATGAAACTATTGAAGATGTAAACAGTATAGCCTGCAAAAAAGGATTTTTAGAGGTTGGCGATATGTTGATCAGCCTAGCGGCGATGCCCATAAAAGACAAAGGCATGGTAAATACGTTAAGGGTCACCGAAATAGAAAGCTGTAGCTTTTAAAAGCTCAAAAATCAAAACTCAATTGTACTAAAACAGAATCTTTTTCAGATTCTGTTTTCTTTTTTTCGGTATTTAGGTTGGCCAAAGATACGCCCAACAGCCGAACCGAATTTTGTAGGGTTTCTTGATAGAGTAGATCTTTTGCGGTTTCCAAAATCAATTTTTTATCCGAAATAAAGTAAGGAAGTGTCTTGCTCCTCGTTTGAAGTGTAAAGTCGCTGTATTTTATTTTTAGGGTAATGGTTTTCCCGGCGATGTTGGCTTTTTTCAAGCGCTTTTCCAACTCCTGGGTAATATGCTCTAACCGTTCTAGCATAAAAATCTCGCTACTCAGGTTTTCGTTAAATGTACGTTCTGCTCCCACTGATTTTTGAACACGGCGAGGCTTCACTTCACTATTGTGTATACCACGAACAACATGGTAATAGTAGCTACCGCTTTTGCCGAAATTTTTGGTTAAAAAATCCAACGGTTTTGTTTTCAGGTCCTTTCCGGTAAAGACTCCTAATTTGAACATCTTTTGCGCCGTTACCTTGCCTACACCGTAGAACTTACGTATTTCCAGCTCTTCTAAAAATTGGATAACCTCTTCGGGGTTAACCGTTTTTTGTCCGTTGGGCTTATTGTAATCACTAGCGACCTTGGCGATGAACTTATTGATCGAGATACCCGCAGAGGCCGTTAATTTGAGCTCATCGAAAATACGTTGCCGAATTTCTTTGGCGATCAAAGTTGCCGAAGGGTTTCCTTTTTTGTTTATGGTAACATCTAAGTAGGCTTCGTCTAAAGAAAGAGGCTCTACGAGATCGGTATACTCGTTGAATATTTTTCGAATGCTCAATGAGATTTCCTTATACCGATCAAAACGATGTTTTACGAAGATAAGCTCAGGGCAGTTTCGTTGTGCCAAAACACTGCTCATAGCACTGCGAACACCAAATTTACGGGCCTCATAACTCGCTGCAGCCACTACGCCCCTTTTTGAACTACTGCCAACGACAATTGGTTTTCCTCGAAGTTCAGGATTGTCCAATTGCTCAACGGAGGCGTAAAAGGCATCCATATCAACATGAATTATTTTTCGCAATGGCAAATCGGTTTCCATATTGTAAATTTATGATTTCTTATATAAGGGATAACAAATAAATTGAATATAGCCCAAAGGGAAGCCTTGGGCGAAGATTTTTATGCACGAACGGTATGTTGGAAATAGAACGTAAATTTTTGGTCACCTCACAAGATTTCAAAAACCAAGCTTTTTCGAAAGAGCGAATTGTTCAGGGTTTCTTGAATACAGATCCTGAGCGTACAGTACGTATTAGGGTCAAAGGAGAAATGGGGTTTTTGACGATCAAGGGAAAATCGAACAGGTCGGGTACAACACGTTTTGAATGGGAAAAACAGATTAGCACTTCTGAGGCGGAAAAATTACTAGATTTATGTGAGAAGTCGATTCTTGAAAAAACACGACACGAAATTTTAACGGGCGAACATATTTTTGAAGTAGATGAGTTTCATGGTGCTAACCAAGGATTGATTGTTGCCGAAATCGAACTGAATGATGAAAACGAAGATTTTGAAAAACCCGATTGGTTGGGCAAAGAAGTAACTGGTGAGGTGAAATATTACAATTCACAACTGAGTAAAAGCCCTTATAGCACTTGGTGATTGCAAAAACACAACTCAAAGCATTTTTAAAGCGCACCTCTAAATTGCTCTAAGAACCGCACATCGTTCTCGCTCAACAAGCGAATATCAGAGATCTGATGTAACAGCAAAGCTATTCTATCAATGCCCATACCAAAGGCAAAACCCGAATATTCATTGGGGTCGATACCGCAATTGGTCAGTACGTTGGGATCTACCATGCCACAACCCATAATTTCGAGCCAACCAGTACCTTTGGTCATCTTGTAATCGGTTTCAGTCTCTAGGCCCCAATACACGTCAACCTCGGCACTGGGCTCGGTAAACGGAAAATACGAAGGGCGCAGCCGGATCTTTGATTTTCCAAAAAGTTCGGTAGTGAAGAATTGCAATGTTTGTTTGAGGTCGGCAAAAGAAACATCCTTATCAATATATAAACCCTCTACTTGGTGAAAGAAACAATGTGACCGTGCTGAAATGGCCTCGTTTCTATAAACCCTTCCTGGTGAAATGGTTCGAATGGGGGGGTTGTTGTTTTCCATATAGCGCACTTGTACTGATGAGGTATGGGTACGCAATAGAATATCTGGATCGGTCTGTATGAAAAACGTATCCTGCATATCACGGGCGGGGTGGTGCTCAGGAAGGTTCAATGCGGTAAAATTATGCCAGTCATCTTCAATTTCAGGACCTTCTGACACGTTGAAACCGATTCTTGAAAAGATCTCGATAATTTGATTTTTTACTATGGATATCGGATGCCGCGCCCCAAGTTCAATAGCCTCTCCCGGGCGTGTCAAGTCGCCATAAACACCCTTTTCATCTGAAGTTTTTTCTAGCGATGCTTTTAAGTCGTTTACCTTTTTGGTAGCTAAGGCCTTTAGTTTATTGATCGTTTGCCCAAATTCTTTTTTTTGTTCATTGGGTACATTTTTGAACTCTGCAAAAAAGTCGGTCAGCAATCCTTTTTTGCCCAAGTACTTTATCCTAAAAATTTCAATGGCTTCTTTAGAATCAGAAGAGAATTTTTCAACCTCGGCAATGTGTTCTTTTAATGTCTTGATCATGTTCTATAAACTAGAGGTCAAATTTAAAACTTTTTATCCATAGAAATCACCAATAACTTATGAACATAATAAATAGAGGTCTTTTATACCTCTTGCAAAGAGTCTCTTAACGTATGAGTGAAAAATTTATAGACCCGCCTGCGATTAAAAATCTTTTAGAACCTTTATGCTTTCTGAAGAGAGCCAACCTGTTTGGCCATCGGCAATCTGTATTTTTTTCCAGTTTTTCAATTCTTCTAGCACGTTTAGTTTGGTGCCTTCATGAAGCTTGAAAACACCTTGGCTTCTTTCATTGGGCTCTGATTTTACAACGACTTCTTTACTGAAAACAATAGCTGGTTGATCTGCATTGAAATCACTGTAGCTCAAAAAGGCGAAAACAACAGCAACTAAAGAAATAATTAGGGACACAACACTAACAATGAATGCAATACGTTTTTGGGTTGCGTATCTGAAAAGGTAAAAGGCAATATACAGAAACACAAAAAGCAACATAAAGATTACCGCAGTATAGCCCCATTGGTCAAAAGACATAAAACCAACAACGCTTTCGTATAGTTCGGAAAGACCTGTTTTGGGCATGGTCTCTATATCATCTAAAGTCATATTTTGAGCGTAAACAAGGTTGTTTGCTATTTCAGTGTCATTAGGAGCCAACAAAAGTGCCTTTTCATAGTAGTAAATGCTTGGAGCAATCTGGTCAAGCTTGTAATAAGAATTTCCTAGATTAAAATAAAGTTCGGCCGAGTGCTGCCCGCCCTCTAAGATTTTAAGATAATGGTCTATCGCCTTATTGTAATCACCCTTGTTATATGCTTCAGTTGCCCCACCAAAGAGCGCTTCGTTTTGAGCCGGGGCCAAGACACCAAGTAATAAAATAAAAATGGGCAATACTCTTTTCACCTTTGTTTTTTTACAATTGTTTGTCTAAATAAGCGATGACCTCGCTCGCCTTATCATAGTCTTGCTGCATCTGCACGTTCGAAAACGGACTATAGCGTGCCATTTCACAGTTTTTAAGCAAGTTGATAAACCCTTCTTTGGTCGTGTCGTCTATTTGTTTTTCGGTCAATAATTCGGCAATCTTGTCTTTGCTGAATTCAGATGTTTCAATTTTCAATTTTGCTTTCAGATAATTGTGCAGGGCCTTTTCCAAAGCAATATAAAACGCTTCTTTGTCGCCCAATGCGCCCTTGGCTTTTGAGAGGTACTTTCGAGCAAGTTTATTTGCCCTCTTGATTTTATTACCGACAACATCGCCTGCTATGGTCTCTCGTTTTTTACTGAACATTATAGCTAGGGGAATCAATAGAAGGGGCAATAGCAGCCATAGATAAAAACGGGTAGAACCAAAAAAGTAATTAGTGCCTATGGGTGTTAAACGCGAATTTAGTTTGATGAAACCAAACTGGTCTCCGGTCGTAACGACAGCTTGTTTATTTTTACCCAGTGACCCCGCATTGTTGGCAGAGGAATTTGTTGGCCCTTCTAAAACATTTATAAGAATTGCCTCTGAGGAAATTGTTCTGTACGCTTCTGCCTTTGGGTCAAAGTAACTGAAAGAAATAGCAGGTATGGGGTATTTGCCCTTGAACGAAGGTATTATGGTGTAACTATTGCTCACTTTACCCTGCATACCAGAAAGGGTGGTTCGAACTTTTTCATTGAATTCAGGGTCGTAGACCTCCAATGAACTGGGTAAAATAGGTTCGGGCAATTGAAAGAGCTTTAAATTGCCCTTGCCGCTAACCTCTACTTTCGCCTGCAATGATTCAGATGCGTTCAGGTTCGTTTTACTTGTGGTGACAGAAAAATCAAAACTACCTACGGCACCACTGAAATCAGTAGGTTTTCCCTCTGTGGGCAATGCCTTTACGTTAATTGTCCGTTTTCCGGCAGAGACCGTTTTATTGGTTTGCGAGTAAATTCGCCCACCAAAGAAATCTCGTTTATTCGTAGGCACAACTACGGTAACGTTTAGCGATAACGGCTCTATCTCAAGTTTACCTGATTTCTGTGGATAAAGAACGATTCTTTTCAAGACAACATACCGGTACGGTTTTCCTTTATAGGTGCCGTTTTTGATATTTACTCTTGTTATGGGAATATCCTGGCTCCAAAAATTGTTGTATTTCGGGTTGTCCAATGGGCGGTAATCAGAGATGCTTATCGAAGGGCTGATATACAATTTATATACAACACTAAGGGCTTCATTGAGATACGGATCGGTTTTAGAAACTTCGGCCACCAAATGCAGGCTTTCTTTGGCAACATCGTCAATTGTCATTTGGCCATTTGGCCTGTCGACCGCCGCGGTAACCTCAACTCGTTTTGAGAGTGATTTATAGGTTTTACCGCCTATAACAATAGATGCTTGTTTTATAGTGAATTTACCCTGTGATGTGGGGGCTAGGGTATAGGAGTAGGTTTTTGAATAGCTGCGTACCCCATTTCGCCAAGAAGAGCTTATGGCCTGCGAGGGGCCCATGAGCACTCTAAAGCCTTTAAAATCAGGAGGGCTGAAATCATCACCATCTTTGTTCATGGCGAAATCGACCCGTAAGCGTTCGTTAATGCCCAATTTCTCCTTGCTCAGGCGCATCTCAAAAGTAACAGCGTTCTTATCTTGGGCCTTTAATATAAAGGCCAAAAATAGTATAGGAACAAGAAGAATGTTTCTTTTGAACATCATGGGTCTACCAATCTTTTTCATTTTTCACCTTAACCCCTTTTACTTTTTGGGCATCGATTTTTTGCTGTACTTTTTTCTCTTCGTTCTGCATGGCCTCTAGTAGGTTTTGAACCTGCTGTTTTGACAATTGATCGGGTCTGGGTTTTTGTTCTTTTTTATCGCCCTTGTCGGGTTGCTTTTTTTGCTCTTCTTTCTTTTCGCCATCACCTTCTTTATTGTCTTCTTTCTTTTCGTCGCCTTTATCGCCTTCGTCTTTTTTCTCTTTGTCGTCTTCGCCCTCCTCTTTCTTATCTTTATTTTGGTCTTTTTTGTCGTCTTTATCTTTGTCGTCTTTACCCTTATCGTCTTTGTCGTTTTTCTGTTGGTCTTGTTCTTTTTTCAAAAGTTCTTTTGCCAATGCCAAATTGTAACGTGTTTCTTCATCTGTAGGGTTGTTGCGCAAGGCCTCTTTATAGGCTTCAACGGCTTTTTCATATTCTTTGCGCTTCATAAAGACATTGCCCATATTGTGGTATGCCCTGTGCTTATCTGATTTATCGATTGCCGTTTCACCTGCCTGTTTAAAACGCCCGAAAGCTTCGCTATAGGTTTCTTCATTGTAGTAGGCGTTTCCTAAGTTGAACGGTGCCGCTACGTTTTCACCACTTTTTGAAATTGCCTTTCTATAGCCTACCTCGGCGCCCACGAAGTCGTTTTCTGAAATTGCCTTATTGGCGTTCCACGTAAGGTTTGTAGATGCGTTCAGAGCTTTTTCTTTCTCTTTGACCTCTTCTTCCTGAGCGAAGGCGGCACTTGCTATCAAAAACAACGAATATGTAAATATTTTTTTCTTCACGTTACTTTTTCATTGAACAAATTTAACTTTTTCAACCATTTTGTCTTTCTATCTAAAAGAAAGATGTCTAAAAACAAGAATAAAAGGCCTGCGCCTAAAAACCATTGAAATTGATCTTTGTACTCTGAAAATTGTTTGGATTCAAATTCCTTTTTATCAATTTGGTTCAATTGTTCTTTAATAAATTCGACGGCTTCCTCTGTATTGGATCCATTTATATATTCTCCGTTTCCAGTGTCAGCGATGTCTTGTAGAACATCTTCGTTCAATTTGGTCATCACTACCTCGCCCTGAGAGTCTTTTTTAAGGCTTTCGACAACCCCGTTTCTTTTGATGGGAATGGGTGCGCCTTTATGATTGCCCACGCCTATGGTAAATATGCGAATTCCTTGATCTATTGCACCTTCTACGGCCTTTAAGGCCGAACCTTCAGAATGATCCTCCCCGTCTGAAATGATGAACAGCACTCGATTGGTCTGCTCGTCATCGTCGTAATAGGTGGTTGCTAATTCAATGGCCTGATCGATCGCCGTACCCTGTGAGGTCAACATATCGGTATTCATACTTTGTAAGAACATTTTTGCCGCTCCGTAATCAGTTGTAATGGGCAGTTGCGGAAAAGCCTGTCCCGCATAGGCAATGATACCGATTCTATCACTCGCCAATTGGTTGATGATTTCTGAAACCAACCTTTTTGATTTTTCTAGACGGTTGGGGGCAATATCTTCTGCCAACATACTTTTTGAAACATCAACCGCAAAAACGATATCGACACCTTCACGTTTTACGGTCTCTAATTTTGTGCCAATTTTAGGATTGACCAATCCTATAATCAAAAATGAGAGGCCCAACAGTAAAAAAAGCAGCTTTAAGCTCGATTTATAATCAGATTTATCAGGTGTCAAGCGTTTCAACAAAGACAGATCGGCGAATTGTTTTTGTTTTTTGTTTTTCCAGATCTGAAGGAGTACAAACAAGACGACCAACACCGGAACGATGCCCAATAAATAGAAATATATTTTTTCGTCTAGAATCATAACTTATATAAAACTCCTAAAAAACGTGTTTCTTAAAATCCATTCCAGCAAGAGTAAAATACCTGCCAGTAGCACCCAAGAGCGAAATTTTTCTTCAAACTGAGTGTATTTGAATTCTTCTATCTCGGTTTTCTCTAATTTGTTGATTTCATCATATATGGCTTCCAGTTTTTCATTGTCGGTCGCCCTAAAATATTTTCCCCCTGTGGCCTTGGCAATATCGATTAACAGATCTTCATCGATTTCTACCTGTCGCATACCATATCTAAAAGAACCATCAGCATTATAGGCAATGGGAGAAGGCGCATTGCCGTTGGTGCCCAGACCAATGGTGTACGTTTTAATACCGAACTCAATAGCAAGGTCGGCTGCGGTCTGTGGTTCTATAAAACCTAAATTATTGACCCCATCGGTAAGTAAAATAATGATCTTGCTAATGGCCTTGCTATCCTTTAGTCGATTTACTGAGGTTGCTAAACCCATTCCAATAGCAGTACCGTCGTTCAAATGGCCATAGGTGATTTCCCGCAATGCACTTAATACAATTGATTTATCACTTGTTATAGGTGTTTTGGTATAACTTTCACCGGCGTAAGCCACAAGACCGATACGATCATTGGGGCGTTTTTTGATAAAATCTGCCGCTACTTCTTTAAGGGCCGACAATCGGTTTGGCTTTAGATCGCGTGCCAACATACTTGATGATACGTCAATGGCCATTACGATATCAATACCCTTTGTAGTCTTGGTCCTGATTGACACTTCTTTGGTCTGTGGCCGCGCTATGGCTGCGATAATTGCCGTTAGGGCCAAGAGGCGTAGAAGAAAGAGCACGGGCTTTAATTTGGGCAATATACCTTCTTTGGCAAAACCTTCGATGCTTGATATTTTAAGGGAGGCCGTCTGTTCTTTTCGTTTAAAAAAGTACCATAGCACGGCCAGAGGAAGCAGTAATAGCAACCAAAAAAACTCTGGATTCGCAAATTGTACGTCTTTAAACATTATACTTCCGTTTTAACTTCAACTGTTGCCAAGATCTTGCTCACTATTTCCTCGGCATACGTATCATCATCTAACCATGTAAGGGTAATCTGTTGCTGAAAACCTTTTCCCCCGAAAAGCAATATGGTATATTTTCCGCGAACGAGTTCGTCTGAATCTGGTACGGAAAATTTTCCGCTGCCGTAAATTTTGACTCCCTTAACGCCATTAACCGTTGTGAATTCTTCTTGTTTCGTAATGATGTTTTTTGCGCCTTTGCGTTCAAGCTTTTTTATGAAAAGATCTACAGACCCCTCATGGTCAGGTTCTTCAAGCTTTGTAAGCGATGTTGAGGTCGCCCCTATTCTAAACAAACCAAAATCACTTTGATACATGAACGCTTGAATTTCTTTGATATCGGCTTTCATTTCAGGTGCGATTTTTGTTTTTTGCCGAACCAGAACCTCTGGGGTCTCAAGATTAATGGGAGGATAACCATACGAGCTCGATACCCATTCATTTTCCAGTAATTTTTTTGTGGGATGCTGAAAAACAGTATCCTTCGTATATTCAAAACCGTAATAAGCGGTTAGCCCAATTGCAGAGATGAGCAATAGGCCAAAAAGGCTGGCGGCCACAAGTATGATTTTTTTCTTTTTCTTTTTTCTTTCCAGTTCTTCTTGATATTCTGCTTCTTCCATCAACTCTTCTTTGGTGGGTTCTGGTAGAGCTTCCTTAGTTTTTGTGACGATGTCTTCTATTGATGTTCGATCCCGTTCTGCAACCGAAGTCTCGGGTTTTGATTTTGCGAATTTTACCAAATCAGCGGTCTGTAAGATTCTTTTGAACTGCAGAATGGTGTCTTCGTCAAGTTGCAGTTCACCAGCATCTTTCAACAATTCAAGTTTATCTATCAACTGATCCGTAGTACTTTCCAAAGCGGAGACATGCACATCTTCTTCGAGGTACGACCGTACGATATCTGTAAGTTCAGAATAATATTGTTTGTACTCATCTTGGATCAGGTATTTTGAATTCTCTAATTTTTTCAGTCCCAACATGGCCCTCTCATAAGGGGGAAGCAAGGCAACCTTCTCTTTTTCGGTCAGCAATTTTTTTCTGAACACGAACCAGTAGAGGAGTCCGCCCAAGACCAATAACCCCAAAAGAATACCGAGGAGTGCTTTCCATAAAGCCGAATTGCTTTTTTCGACCACCATCATGGGTTTGATATCGTACATTTTTTGGGCAAGGGTATCTACGGGTACGGTAGCAACAGCAATTCGTAAAGAATCGGTAAAAAAGCCTTTCCCGTTAATATCAATACGTTGTGCCGGAAGCTTGTAAGACCCCGAATCGAATTGGGTAAGGGCGTACGTTTTTTCAAGGGTGATTCTATCTTTCTTTCTAGTAGTGTCTGTTGCAAAGGCCTCAACGGTCTCTAAAGGAGAAAAGGTCTGCCCTTCCGGAAAAATGACTTGTGTGGTAGAATCTGTCTCAACAGTGATCGTGAATTTTATCTGCTCTCCGATCTTGATGAAGGTTGTGTCTACCTTTGAACTTATTTTTGGGCCAATTTGTGAATACCCAAGAAAAGAACTGCCGAAAAACAAGCATAGAGCAGCATAGCGCACTTTGTGCGACATAGCTCCTAAAATTCCGACTGACCGACGGGTAGTTTTATAGTCTATATTCTTCATTTGAATTATCCTCTTCGCTTAAAATAGCCCAATAGTTTTTTCACATAGCTTTCGTCTACCCTACAGTCTAAAACGCCACAACCCGCTTTTGTAAAAGTATCCTTGAAATAATCGACGCGTTCACGGTGGTATTTTGAGTAGGCCGTTCGTACACTTTTCGATTGTGTGTTGACCAATCTTTTGACTCCTGTTTCTGCATCTTGCATTTGCACCATGCCCAAATTCAGAATCGATTCTTCTCGTTCGTCATATATGCGAATGCCCGTAACATCGTGTTTGTTGCCGATGATTTTGATAGTTCGCTCATAATCTTCGGCAATAAAGTCTGATAGGACAAAAACAATAGCCCTTTTTCTCATTACATTGGTCAGATACCTCAATGCCCCAGCGATATCCGTTTTGTTGTTTTTGGGCTTAAACTCTAGAAGCTCGCGTATGATTCTCAGCACATGGGTCTTGCCTTTTTTGGGCGGAATGAAAAGCTCTACCTCATCAGAAAACAAGATCAACCCGGCCTTATCATTGTTCTGCAAGGCAGAGAATGCCAACGTGGCCGATATTTCTGTAATGATTTCTTTTTTGAATTGATTGGCAGTGCCAAAAAATTCAGAGCCGCTTACATCGGCCATTAACATCATGGTAAGTTCCCGTTCCTCTTCAAAGACTTTTATATAGGGTTCGTTGTATCGCGCCGTTACGTTCCAATCTATACTCCTTACATCATCACCGTATTGATATTGCCGCACTTCACTAAAAGTCATACCACGACCTTTAAAGGTAGAGTGATATTCCCCACCAAAAATATGATCGGAGAGACGGCGCGTCTTTATCTCTATTTTTCGAACCTTTTTAAGTAATTCTTTAGTATCCATCTTTTTTGGTAAACGGTATTCAGAAAGTGGCAATTAGTAAATAACGTTGGCAGCCTTACGATATACCAACTGCCCATTGCCACCTGCTTTATGGTACTTCAATTTCGTTTACGATTTGATTGATGATTTCTTCTGAAGTAATATTTTCTGCTTCGGCCTCATAGGTAATGCCTATTCTATGTCTCAGCACATCATGAACGATGGCCCTAACATCTTCAGGCACTACATACCCTCTTCTTTTGATAAAGGCATAGCATTTTGCGGCGATTCCTAAATTGATGCTGCCACGCGGCGAAGCCCCAAAACTGATCAGTGGTTTTAGACTTTCTAGGTTATATTTTTCAGGATACCTTGTTGCGAAGACTAGATCCAAGATGTATTTTTCTATCTTTTCATCCATATAGACCTCACGTACCGCTTGTTGTGCACTTAGAATTTGTTTTAAGGTAATTACTGGCTTTACCTCCTCATAATTTCCCAAAAGGTTTTGACGCATGATTAACTGCTCTTCGTTCATTTTGGGGTAATCGATAATGGTTTTCAACATAAAACGATCGATCTGTGCTTCGGGCAAGGGGTAGGTGCCTTCTTGTTCGACCGGGTTTTGTGTGGCCATAACCAAAAAAGGTTTGTCAAGAATAAAAGTCTCATCGCCTATGGTCACTTGTTTTTCTTGCATGGCCTCTAAAAGCGCCGATTGCACCTTTGCGGGAGCTCGATTTATTTCATCCGCCAAAACGAAGTTGGCAAAAATAGGCCCCTTTTTTATCGAAAAATCATTGATCTTCATATTATAGATCATCGTACCCACAACATCTGCTGGCAAAAGATCCGGAGTAAATTGAATACGGCTGAATTTACCTTGTACCGCTTTTGAAAGCGTAGTAATGGCCAAGGTTTTTGCGAGACCCGGCACACCTTCAAGTAAAATGTGCCCCTGACCCAAGAGACCGATCAGCAATCGCTCGACCATGTGTTTCTGACCAACGATTACCTTGTTCATCTCTAGCATCAAGAGATCGATAAAAGCACTTTCCCGTGCTATTTTCTCGTTGATGGCATTAACGTCTACAGTAGTATTTTCTTCCATATATTTTAATAAAATTTTGGCACTGGTCGGTTTAAATAAATTCAGTGGTGCAAATTGAAAAATTATTCAATGAGTAGCTGTTAACAATTGGTTAAAAAAAAGCTTAAACCCTGATTTTTATGATGTTTTTAAGGGATTATACCTTGAACGAGTTCTTATGGGAATTATAAAATACAAATTCAAGCGCCATTCTTTTTTAATAGGATAAAACGTAATTACCAAATAGATAGTTTGAGCGGGAAAGATAGCAACAAAATGGGAAAGCGTAAAATGAATTAATCGAGAGATACAATCGTGAAGTCCATTCGGCATTATTTCTTTAATTTCACAAAAAAAAGCTTTCCAGAAATCAAGAATATGTTCAGGAAGCCTGAGGATTGAAATTATCAACATAGCACATGATTATGAGACAGCAAAAAATCAAAACGACTCCTACAGCTTTGATAACAGGAGCTACAAGTGGTATCGGAAGAGCAACTGCAAAATTGTTCGCAAAAAATCAGATCGGCCTTATACTCTGTGGTAGAAGGCAAGAACGATTGAACGAACTTAAAAAAACTTTGGGGGCGATGACGAAGGTGCATACATTGAATTTTGATGTCAGGGATAAGGAGGCGGTCTCAAAGGCCATAAGTTCATTGCCCGAAGATATTTCAACGATTGATATTCTAATTAATAACGCAGGAAACGCACATGGTTTGGACACCATTGATAAAGGAAACCTACATGATTGGGATGCCATGCTGGATATCAATGTAAAGGGACTTCTTTATGTATCTAAAGCTATTATTCCGCAAATGGTTGCCAAAAAAGCTGGGCACATTATCAATATTGGCTCTACTGCCGGTAAAGAAGTGTACCCCAAAGGAAATGTATATTGCGCCAGCAAACATGCCGTAGATGCTATAAACCAAGGTATGCGAATAGATCTAAATGCCTATGGCATTCGTGTTGGGGCGGTAAACCCGGGTCTTGTGGAAACCGAGTTCAGTGCCGTGCGCTTTAAAGGCGATAAAGAGCGGGCAGAAGGTGTTTATAAAGGGTTTCAGGCACTTAAGCCCGAAGATATTGCAGACATCATCCATTTTGTGGTGACCCGGCCTTATCATGTGAACATTGCCGATTTAGTGGTAATGCCCACAGCGCAGGCATCATCTACTATTGTTAAAAAAGATTGATTTTTTGTTTTTTATCCGTAGTCAGTAAGAAGGATTGTGTACTTCTCTGATTGTATTGGCTGTTTTTAAATAATTGTTGATTATTGGTGCGGTTCTGAAGAATCGAAGACAGCTTCTCGTGTCGGTAAAGAAGGTATGGCACCAAAATTAGTGGTGGTGAGCGCTCTGGCTTTGTTCGCATTTTTCACCATTTTCAACAAGTTTTCGTAATCGTTCAATATGTCATGGGGGTCTGCCAATATTGAAATCTGCTGTAGCAAACAACCTATAAAAGCATCACCGGCTCCAGTAGTGTCTACCAGGCTTACTACAATACTGGGGATGATTTCTTTTCTGTTCATGGTGCTTACCAAGGTTCCTTCACTTCCTAGGGTTACCGTAATTATTTGAGCCCCTACCTCGTGTATTACATCACAGGCCTCTTTCATATTCTCTTTACCAGATAGTAACTGGATCTCTTCTAAACTGAACTTGCACAGATGTGACTTTTCTATAAAAGTGGCACATTTTTTAATAAAGATATTTTCTTCTCCTTTCCAAAGGTCGCCCCTGAAATTTGGATCAAAACTTATAAACGTATTAAGGGTCAGTGCGTCAAAAAAATACCTACCGTAGGCTTTTTCCAAGTCACCGCCAAGTAGGGCTGTGGCCGCACCCAAATGAAGAATATTTCCTTTAAATTCTTTTTTGATTTCAGGGTCGTACTTCAGTTTTTTATCGGCACCCCTGCTGAACACAAAATCGCGTTCTCCACCTTCTGCCAACGAAACGAACGCCAAGGTCGTAAATGTTTTTGAACGCTGTGCGAAAGATATATCCACATTGTTCTTTTCTAATATTTCCAATAAAAAAAGACCAAAAGAATCATTGCCCACACAACCTATGAACTTACTTGCCCCACCAAGTTTGGCTATTGCACAAGCCACATTTGCAGGAGCTCCGCCTGCTTTTTTTGTAAAATGATGGGCTTTTGAAAGGTTGTTTCCCTGTTTTTCCGCTACGAAATCAATTAAGAGTTCACCAATGCAATACACCTGTTTCATTAGACCTTTTTATTTAGGTGACCAAGGTAATGACAAAAAAGGAGTTACTCCAAGATCTTATAGGAAGTTACGGTGAAATAGGTTTTGGAAGCCTCTGTACAAAGTGATTCTCTAGCCTTTGCCTCTATAATCGCATCGGTGTCCAAATCTTTTGGAGCCAATAGAAAATTGACCAACAGCTGATCCCCCTTATTGGGCATATAAGTTATGCTCGATCCTTTTTCTATGATTTCGAGTACGTTTGTCAAGAATACATTTTGTTTTGAAACACCGCATATATCCTTGTTCGAGTTATAGACTTCCATCACTTTGACTTTAATCGTAATCTCGCCTGGATTCATACTCCCTTGTTCAGGCAAAGATGGGCCTGTGTTGTTTTTTGGTTTCGCTTCCTCTATAGCTTGTTGGTTTTCTTCGGGTTGTACCTTGTCGAGTGTATCGCACCCGAGGCTGATAACCAATAATAAGGTGATTAATAGACATTTCATAAGAATAGGCTTTATAGTTATTAAAAGGTAAAATTAAAATTATAAATGATATGAGCTCCTTTTTTAACATCTAAGCGAATGGAAATTAACAGTTTAGCCTGAACTATGCTGAATAGGGGAGTATTGTACAGTTGACGGATAGATTACTTCGTTGCTGTACTGCTATAAAGACGGTAGAGGGGGGGATCGCTCAACAGTTGCAAATGAAATAAGGCCCGGAATTTCCAGGCCTTAGTAAAAAAATCCTCGGGGCAAGCCCACGAGGCATTTAATGGAAGATAGTTTTTGATTTGATGAAAACCATCCGTTTTTCAAACTTTCCTCTAAAAATCGAGGCAAGCCTCGGGGAATTAAACCCAAAGAGATTAAAATATAATAAAGGTTTCACTTAGTTTTTAACAATATTGAAACTTTTATTGGTGCTGGGACCGGTAATTTTCACCAAGTACAAACCTGCAGGGCTGCTTGATGCATTCCATGAAAAAGTTTGAGTGGTGTCTATATCGGATTTCTCATGTACCAATTGGCCTAGAATATTGTAGACCCTAGCAGATACACGGGTATCTTGACCACCTTTTATAGAAAATAAAAACTCTGATGAAGAAGGGTTTGGCCAAACCGTGGTAACTACTTTACCATCTAATTCAACTAGACTTTGGTTTTCCAGTTCGTCATCAGGAAGACCTGATAGGTCGGTTTCCTCTTCACTGCCTACCTCTTCGACTAGTCCGAAAATCTGGAAAACCTGATCTTCAGGAGCAGATCCAAAAGCTACTGATGCTGGCGTCCAATCTACAGCTCCCGTTCCAACAAAATCTTCGGAATCTTTGAATGCAGCCTCGTTACCGATGACATTGGCTTGGGTAAACCAGAACCATTGCTGGGCATCGTCGCCAAAGTTCAAATTCGTATATACAGAGACCCAATAAGCACCGCTCTCTAATTCCACCTCTTCAGGAAGCTCTAAATCAAGGTTGTAATCATCAGGATCCGATGTGGGCACAATAGATCCACTATTGTATATTTCGGCTCCTGGGGCACCATTGTTATCAGTATATATTATAACGGTAGCATCGGCAATGTCAGGCCCATTGTTTGCTGCCCCATTTGCTAAGACACTTTTTATTTTCCACTTGGCGCCTTCAGGAACAACAAAGTCATCAGCAGTTTGTGCAATGCCTCCAAGATCTAAGAAATTTTGAGAGACACTACTATTTACTGCAGGCCCTGTTTGCTCATAAATAGCAGGTTCTACCACACGAACTGTAAAGCCTTCTGAAACTTTCTCTTTACCAGATGTGGCGATCAGACCGATCGCTGCGCTTCCTTCAGTGTCCACTGCAATAATCGATATTTTAATGGTATTGCCATCCAAAACTGCACTCACTAAATTCGGATTGCTATTGGTAAGTTCGATGTTTATTTTACGGTTTTTAGAACTTACAAATAGATCCGTAATATCAACCTCAAAAGGATCACTATTGGTAGGAACCGTCTTATCAGCCAACAAATAGGCTACACTAAGTGTAGGTTCTGGCCGTTTTTGCACATAAAAATTGGCGCTAAAGACTCCGTTACCATGTACTGCGGCTGCTACAAAACCATCTGCTCTTGTCTTAACTTGTGGTACAACGGCATTGCCGATTTGAAAAGGCTCTCTCCACCAACGTGTTTTGTTTCCTCTTAAAAAATAAGAGAAATAGACCCCTGTACTGGTGCCTACAAAATAGCCTTCTCTTTTTCCGTTTATGGCAATCGATCGTACCGATGGGCCATTTCCTGTACCATCAGCATTTTCTTCTAGGTTTCCGCTGATATTTGTCCAAGTCTTACCAGCATTTTCACTCATAAACAAGCTTGGAATATTGTAGTTCGAAAAAACCACGAATACCCGATCTGAATTTGATGGATCCACATAAACGCTATTTACGTTTCCTGGGGGCATTCCTTTGCCAGTTGAAACATCAACCACTTCTTGGTCGTCTAAATTGGCATTTTCAACTCTGTATACCCCTCCTGAAGAAGTGCCGTAATATAAGATGTTCGCCACTGGAAATTTAGAAACATCCAAAGCTGTAATATTTGATTCATCAGGAGTAGCCGTTTGTTTTTGCTCTACCCAGTTGACCGTAGTGGAAGCATTGGAAAACAATGGAATTTCATCCAAATTGTTGTTCCTCCATATGCGATCCCCTGCGGGCATATACATGATATTATCATTGATGGGGTCAAGAATAAAAGGTGCTATAAAACCAAATCCACTGGCTCCAGCAGGTTGAACTCTTGTAAAAGTGTCAAATTCACCGGCCTCATTGAAATTGAGTCGATATAGAACACCTCTTTGGGCAGAAACGTATCGGGTGCGGCCTCCGTCTGCAATTGCATTATAGGAACCGTCCCCTCCAAAATCTTTTTCCCAAGGCTCTTTTGCGTTTTTAGAATCAGTAAACCAAGTTCCGTTATCTTGAAACCCAGCCAAAAGATCATCACTATTCCCTTCTGGATCATATGAAACAACATAGGGCTGCGTGGTAATATAACCGTTGTTCAAGGAAGTCCACGCAACAGTCTCAGCAGTAATATCATCGGTTATATGTACCCCACCATCATTGCCTGAGATTGCTTTGTCAGGATTCGATTTTAAAAACAACAAGTTATGTTGATCTGGATGTTGGTTAGGATATACAGAAATATCATTGGTGCTGTTATAGCCTCCAATCCAGCTCTCAGCGCCTGTTGGGGTGGTAAAACCTGTCGTAGATCGGTATAGGTTGGTGCCACCTATAAATACCATATCAGGGTTGGTAGGGTGTACTTTAACTAGCATATTGTATGCCCCTTGAAGGTTTAAATTGCCTACAGGCCCACCAATAGCAGTGGGCAAGTTGGCACTTAAATCAACCCATTGTTCTTCTGGTGTTTCCGCGTCTGCTTGGTGTCTCCATAAAAAGGCTTCTGAAAAATCCGCCAAATTATAAGAAAAGAAGTACACCCTATTTTCATCTGATGGATCAAAAGTCATTACGGTTCTTCCATAAGCTGGCACCATATCCGGTGGAGTAATACTCGTCCAAGTATCACCATCATCCGATACGAAAAATCCAGCCTCTTCCTCGCTAAAAATACTTACCGTTGCGTAAATTTTTCCTTCTGGAGTTATCATCACTTCGGTCTGGCTATCGCGTGCGCCATGCAAAACTTCCTCAAAAGGCCCTCTTCCTTTTTTTGAACGGAACACACCCTCAAAAGTAGCCGCATACAAATCTCCGTTTTTGGGATCTATAGCAATACTATTAATAATATCCAAAGAGGTAATTGCGGTTAGGTCATTGTCATTACTGTTGCGCATTTTACGCCAGCTGTACCCATTATTGGTCGATTTGTAAATACCTGTGCCAGCATAAAATGCACCACCTGCACTGGCAGAGTTCCCAAAACGTTCTCCAGAGGCGTAGTACCAGATACGGCTTTTACCTCTTCGTGGATCTTGAACAATGGTAGTTATACTTGGCGACTGATGTTTTCGGGTCACCTTTCTCCAACTTTCACCTTTGTTGTAGGATCTCCATAATCCACCCGAGACCCCTCCGGCAAAAACGACATTTTCATTTCTTCTGTCAATGGCGAGTGCTCTGGTACGACCTCCTACATTGTCTGGACCTCTGTTTCGCCACCAAGAAAACCTACTTTTCGCCGAAGTTTTGCTTGATTTATTTGAAGCTTCAGTCTCAAAATTGCGCTTCTCGATTTTATTCGCGAATTTGGCTTCCATCAATTTGATGCTTGCAGGAATTTCCTTTGTAAAAGGATCTCGTAACAAGCCTTGCTCATAATTCCAACGATCTATTGCACGGTCGCCAACAGCCTTTGGTTTTACTCCTGTCGGTCCTGTTCCACTGTCATAGATTTTAGATTGTTTGTAAAGTGCGTGCCCTTTTTGCGGGGCATCGTCATGTGTGGTTTTTAAATCTTGCGCATTGCTTTGGAAGGCTACTAGAAAAAACAGCCCGAAAAGCAAAAAAGAGTTAAAAATTTTCTTGAGTAATTGTGTTTTCATATAATTGTTCTTTAAATATTAATTAGTCTCGTATAAAGTATGGATAAAATGTTGAACAATTAAACCGTTTTCCTCAAAATCGATGAAATGCATACCCTTTTTCAAGAAGTTTCGAAAGGGTAAAGACAGCAACCTACGGATTATCAAAGAATTATTGATATAAAAAACCAAAATTCCAAGAATGCTAATTCGTATTTCAAGTAATAAAATGAAACGTGCCGAAGGGGGGTATACGCAATATAACGATGCCCCTCAATGGCCAGACTCTGCTTTGGAGATGGTCAGTCTAAGAAATACTTTTTTAGAGGCCAGTAGTATAGTTACATATTTAAGACTTATATGGTATAATAGCAGAATTGTGCACTAAGATGACCACAAAAGAATGGATTGTACTTTATGAGAAGAATGTTAAAAGAAAATAACTATTTCTGTGTTCACGTAAACTAAAAAAAAAAATCTATGAAAAATAGAGTAACAGGCTTGGGGAGATTTTTCTTCAAAACGGAAAACCCTGATAAAACGAAGGATTGGTACAAGCACCATCTCGGACTCAATACCGACCAATACGGTTGCACGTTCTGGTGGAAAGACAAAGAAGGAAATGATTGTTCTACCCAATGGCGGCCGATACCAAGTACTTTGAGCCGAGCAAGAAAACGTTTATGATGAATTTTAGAGTAGAAAATTTAGTAGAACTATTGAATGTACTCAGGAAAGAAGGCATTACCGTAGTGAGCGAAATAGAAGAATACGAGTACGGAAAATTTGGATGAATATTAGATCTCGATGGAAATAAAATAGCGCTTTGGGAACCTGTTGGCAAAGTATTTCTCTGATAGGTAAATATTCGCTACATTTAACCTAAGTAAGTATTAACCGCCAAAAAAAGAGTACAATGTCAGAAGAAAATAAAGATTTAGGAGATAAGGCAGAAGATGCCTTCGATGCAGCCAATGACAATGCAAAAGACCTAGGGAATAAGGCAGAAGACGCCTTCGATGCCACCAAGGACAAAGCAAAGGATTTGGGCGAACAAGCAGGTGAGAAATTCGAAGATGCCAAAGAGGCCACCCAAGAATTTGCAGAAGACGCTAAAGAAGCTGCAAGTGATTTTGCAGATGACGCGAAAAAAACGGCCAATGAGTTTACAGATAGTGCCAAAGAAGCATTTAGCGGTGTTGGTGGTGAAAACAAAAAAGTGTTAGCAGGGGTCTTAGCGATCATATTTGGTTCACTTGGGGTGCACAAATTTATTCTTGGATATCAAAAAGAAGGTATTATATTGTTAGTGGCGACGGTAATTGGTTATGCAACAATGTGTATAGTTATTGGTGTCTTTATTGTTATGGCAACGAGTATAATTGGTTTGATAGAAGGTGTTATTTATTTAACTAAATCTGATGAAGAATTTTATAATACTTATCAAGAAGGCAAAAAACCTTGGTTCTAAATCAATCCTGTCCTAAATAAATTCAGGGCACCTAAAATCTAGCCATTTTACCGGCTTAACGGCGTATACTTATTGATTTTCAAAAAAGCCCCCCCCTGTACATGTAAACTTGGTGGTGGTTGTTCTTTGACAAATGGATTGTCAAGCCATTTATGTAGCGCTACTTTTACGAAGAGATTTAGTCTTAATAAATGCTACTAAATTTGATAGATACCAAGGGTGCTTGGCCTGAGCTTTTAAGATTAGACTGGTTATAAGTGCCGTCCAAATTTGTATCATCACCGCATTACGGGTTGTTCCAATGAAAGATTTAATGTGCAGTTGCTGTTTGATGTCTCTAAAGAAGATTTCAACCTCCCATCTAGCTTTGTACAGTTCTGTTATAGTGTTTGCTGTCCAAGACATTTGATTGGTAATAACCTCAGTTTGCTGGTTTTTGTCATCCCATAAGGCGGCTCTACGGAGTTTTTCAGTATATTTTTCTTTAGTTTTATTGCCTGTAAGCTCAATGATCTCATCCTTTTAGGACGTGTTGGTGTCTTTGCTCTGGTAATGCCGACCCCTTAATGGTGTTGAACTTTATATTGGATTTATGTCTAACCACAAAATACACTTGGTTGCTGTCCCAAATATTTAAGAGCGCAAAGTCGCTATAAAATCTATCCGCAACAATAACACTCCCTTTAGATAAGGGAATGTGGTAAGCACCTTTATTATCGGCTGTTTTTCCATCGGTAATATTCACATAAGTGGGTAAATGCCCATCATAATCAAGTAATGTGTGCATTTTTACAGCTCCCTTTTCCGTCTTGTATTTTGCCCAATCAAATAGAGACGAACAAAGGCTTATTGTTGTTGCACCCAACAAAAGTATTTTTGATTTAATTTTGAATTTAGTGCGTTTCATTTGAGCCTGCTGTCCTAAACTTTCAAGTAGAACGTAATAATAATCTCTAAAGAGCTCTCAACTTCTATTCTTGTTTTGGTAGCTTAATGTAGATTTTGAAGGGGCTTTTAGCATTCCTAGATGATTGAGATTCCCTGTTGCGGAGCGAAGGCCATTGCTAATGTCCCGTAAAGACTGACTTTTAGCAAATTGACAAAACAACATCGACACTAAATGTGATCAGCTATCAAAACCCTTTTGGTGCTTATCGGTTTTACGCAACTTTACAGGTTTCTTGAATTTTGAACTATCTAATTTAGAGATTATTTGAGAAAACAAAGTTATATTTATCACCAGAGAAAGGTGCTTTTTGTGTTACAACCACAAAGGTAACTTTGTGGAACAAAATTCCCCTTCTCTTTTTTAATCGTTTAGGGCGCTATTGGCAAAGAATACCACTTTTATATCAATGGGCAGACGGGTGTTTTGAGTGGTACGCGACCTTATTCCTTCTGGAAAATCTTCTTTTTAGTGCTTTTTATTCTTGTAATCATTGCGGTAATTGCGATTTTTGCACAATGAGCTCAAGAAGAACATTGGTAATTGGCGATGTACACTCAGGCGCAAAAGCACTTGAACAAGTATTGTCAAGAGGAAAGATAACATTGGAGGACAAATTGATATTTCTTGGCGATTATGTCGATGGATGGAGCCAAGCCGTCGAAACCGTCGATTTTTTATTGAAATTACAACTAACCCATAATTGTATTTTTATAAGGGGAAACCATGATGAACTTTGCCTTGATTGGTTAAAAGAGGGAAATGATAATCCTCTTTGGATCCAACATGGGGGTGGGGCTACAATGGCATCATATCAAAAGACAGATGAAGAAACCATAAAGAGACATATACGCTTCTATGAAAAGTTGGACGATTATTTTCTAGATTCGAAAAACAGGCTTTTTCTGCATGCGGGGTTTACCAACCTCAAAGGAATAGCGTATGAATATGATACAAAGACATTTTATTGGGACCGCACCCTTTGGGAACTGGCACAATCATTAAATCCTGATTTATCAGAGAACGATGCAAGGTACCCCAGTCGTTTGAGCCATTACAAAGAGATCTATATTGGGCATACCCCAATTTCAAGAACAGCTTCGGTCGTACCCAAAAAAGCGGCCAATGTTTGGAATATTGATACAGGAGCCGCATTCAAAGGATCTCTTTCGATGATGGATGTCGATACGAAACAAGTATGGCAAAGTGATGCGGTATGTGATTTGTATCCTGATGAAAAAGGGAGAAACTAAAATAGACATTCCTTAGGGATGAATTGGATAATTAATTTACGAACTTTGTAAAAATTTTCAAAATGGTTGAGAAAAATATTAGACTAGAGGTAATGCAGGCCATTGAGCATAAGGTAGAAGGGTTTATAGATTCTTTTTTGATTCCTGTTGAAGAAATATGGCAGCCATCTGATTTTTTACCCGATTCTGAAAGTGATGGTTTTATTGAAGCCGTAAAAGATTTAAGAGGAGAATCAAAAGAACTGGGGTACGATTTTTGGGTGACCATGGTCGCCGATACCATTACTGAAGAGGCATTGCCAACGTATGAGTCTTGGTTGATGGATGTTGAAGGTATCAACCAGCATGACGGCAAGACAAACGGTTGGTCGAAATGGGTAAGAGCATGGACGGGCGAAGAGAATCGCCATGGTGATGTGTTGAACAAATACCTATACCTATCAGGAAGGGTGAATATGCGCGAAGTAGAGATTACAACGCAGCATCTGATTTCTGACGGCTTTGATATAGGTACCGACAGGGATCCCTATAAAAACTTTGTGTACACCTCATTTCAAGAATTGGCCACCTTTATTTCGCACAAAAGAGTGGGTAAAATGGCCAAGAAAAAAGGGAATGCTCAATTAGCAAAAATGTGTACAACTATCGCAGGTGATGAAATGCGCCATCATCTGGCATACCGAGAGTTTGTAAAGACCATTTTTGGCGAAGATTCTTCAGGTATGATGTTGGCCTTTACCGATATGATGAAAAGAAAAATTGTCATGCCCGCGCATTTTTTACGCGAAACAGGAGGTAGCATAGGTTCTGCTTTCGAGAATTTTTCAAACTGTGCCCAACGTCTAGGGGTCTATACCGCTAATGATTATATTGATATTCTAAAAAAGCTGAACACTTTTTGGGAAATTGATTCAATAAGGGGTTTGTCTGATGAGGCCGAAAAAGCTAGGGATTATTTAATGAAACTACCTGATAGGTTGTACCGTATTTCAGAGCGCATGAAATTCTCTGAAGAGCAATACCGTTTTAAATGGGTAGAAGCGAACGGGGTCATTTAAAAATAACAAAATGAATTTAGTACATGACAAAAATCAGTTGAATTTATTAAATGTCCGGTCGAGCGCAGTCGAAACCTCTTTCTTTAAGCCTTTTAGCAAAACAAGTTCTCGACTGCGCTCAAAATGACATTTTTGTAAAAGATTAAAATTCAGACGTTTATGAAATAGTAATATTTTTTGTCATGTACTATGCAAGATGAATATAAAAGTAAAAAGATCCGCCATTGGCGGATCTTTTTTTATTTGAACGAAAAAGAATCGATTACAGTTTTCCGTGATCGTGTTCTTCTTGCCATTTGAAGAGTTCGCTCCACTTGTTCTCGTAGCACATTTTTGATTGCATGGGCCAAGAAGCAGGGTCGTGAACCTTATAACGCTCACCACCACCATCAAGAATTTCTTGACATCTGGCAACGGCCGTTTCAGAAAGTTCTTTCCATGTCTTAATACCACCTGCATGGAACATTTCCTCTATTTTAGGTCCGATGCCCTCAACTACCTTAAGGTCATCATGTTTGATGGTCTTACCAAATGCGGCCTTTGCGGCATCGGCATCAAAAGGAATGGCAGCTACGACAGGCGCAACTGCTTTAGCTGACAATTTATTGGTACAAGCATCAAGGTCGGCCTGTAATTTAGAGTTTTTGTCTTTCCACAATTTAAGGTCGGCCGAATTGTCTATGGTCGTACTCGATCCTTTTCCGATCAGGTAACCTAAAATTCCTGAGATGACACCGATTAGTAGGGGAATCAACCAGCACCATATATTCATATTTGAAAAATCCATATTATTTATTTTTATAGTTAATTATTTGTTTAATGTGACAACTGTTCTTCTGTTCTTAGATCTGCCTGCTTCAGTAGCATTACTTTCTGCCGGAACATCTGGCCCTTTTGAACTAGCGGTTATTTTAGAGGCCGCAATACCGTTCTTTACCAAATAAGCTTTACCGAAATCGGCTCTTCCCTGTCCTAACCTTATGTTGGGGCCACGGCGACCGACATTATCGGTATGACCAATAACATTACAAGAGGCATCTTCTACCTTATCTAGATACCTAGAGATATCGGCGACCTTTTGTCTTTGTTCGGCCGATAAATCGATAGCGGCCTGATTGGTTTCAAAATACAGCACCAAGGGGTTGGCCGTGATTTTGTCATACAATGCCTTTAGTTCATCTTTGGCATCTGCAGCTTCACCTGCAAGACCGTATTCTACGGGACCTAGGTAAACATTGTCTTTTGAGATCATTTCATCCATTAATTTACCTATGGTGTTTATTTGGGTAGATGAAATGCCATTTTCGACCAAATGGTTCTTTACCGCATTGGCCCTAGCGAGACCCAAGTTGGGAAAAGCCGAATCGTTGTTCTCATCACTCTTATAATACCCCGTAATGTTTATGACCTTGCCCGCATTTTCAGCCAAAAAGGCCTTTAAGCTTGCAATACCATCGGTCACTTTTTGTGTTAAAGGCATTAGAATTGATGAAGACGACACATTAAAGTTATAATTGTCGTTTTCGTTGTACGTATACTCACCATCGCTAAACGCAAATGGGTATGACGTTGCTTCCTTAGTTGCTACGGGAACAACCGCTTCTTTTACGGGATCATCCTTTACGGTAGTGCCGCATGAACTACAGCACGTAATGTAAAAGTAAGTCCCTGCCAGAATGGTAATAATAATCCCGAGCAGATTTGTTGTTTTTTTTGCCATTGTTAATATTCATTTAGTGTTTGAGCCACAATGTATTAAAAAAAACTTAATAATGTTAAAGTTTTTGTATTTAATCCAAGAAATGACAAGACCGTCATTCTTTATGTTTAGGTACTTGGCCCAGCGAATCTTTCGAGAGAGATGTTCATAATTTTTTTTCCTTGTATATGTTTACCTTTTTGTTTTATTAACACTAAAGAGTAAACAACCTTATAAATCAGCGGTAATGAACTATTATGGTCTTGATTACTAAAAATGAAGTGCTATTTGTTGAATCTTGTACCGAACATACATAAATAGCACCCAATCATACATAAAGCGGTTATTTACGTCAAGATAGTGGCTACATTTAAATTCTATTGCAATTTAGAACAACAACAATATGAAAACAGAAATCATCAAAATAGCGACCTTTGTTTGTATGGTCTTGGTTTTAGGAACACAGGCTTTGTTACACGGCAGTTGGCGTATTCAAGAACCTGAGAAAGTCAAAATAGATTAAGGAAGCAAATGATCATAGGGAAAGCTTCCTATTATAAAGAATAGTGTTTGAGTTAGTTTGGTTAATCCCGCTGTTATTTCAAGACTACCGATCGGGGGAACTGGTAGGTTTGAACAACAGCGGTATTTTTTGTTCCCCTCTCTTAAATCCTCTCCCCAAAGGGAGGGCTTTTAAATTTATAGATCAAACTTGATTCCCTGTGCCAACGGTAATTCCGTAGTATAATTAATGGTGTTGGTCTGTCTTCGCATATACACTTTCCACGCATCGGATCCACTTTCACGGCCACCACCTGTTTCTTTTTCACCACCAAAAGCACCACCAATCTCAGCGCCCGAGGTTCCAATGTTTACATTGGCAATACCACAGTCACTACCGGAAAATGATAAAAACCGTTCCGCTTCTCGAAGGTTGTTGGTCATAATGGCCGACGAGAGTCCTTGCACTACACCATTTTGAATAGCAATTGCATTTTCAACATCCCCAGAATATTTTAAAAGATATAGAACGGGAGCAAAAGTTTCATGCTGTACGATTTCAAAGTCGTTCTTAGCTTCGGCGATGGCCGGTTTTACATAGCAACCACTTTCGTAACCGTTACCTTCTAGAACGCCGCCTTCAACAATTAGTTTGCCACCTTCGGCAACTACTTTTTCGAGGGCTGTTTTATACATGGCAACAGCATCGGTATCTATTAAAGGGCCCACATGATTGTTCTCGTCCAACGGATTACCTATTCTAAGTTGTCCGTAAGCTTTGACCACTGCATCTTTTACGGTATCGTAAATAGAATCGTGAACAATTAATCTTCGGGTTGAGGTACAGCGTTGCCCTGCAGTGCCTACGGCACCGAAAACAGCACCTATGACCGTCATTTTTATATCTGCATCAGGGGTAACGATAATGGCATTGTTACCACCCAGTTCCAGCAATGATTTTCCTAATCTGGCTGCTACTGCCTGAGCGACTATTTTTCCCATTCGTATCGATCCCGTGGCAGAAACCAAAGGAACACGATTATCGTTGGTCATCATTTCACCCACTTTGTAGTCGCCATTGATTAAACAAGAAATACCCTCGGGCAGGCTATTGGCTTTAAAGACCGCTGCCGCAATATTTTGGCAGGCAATACCGCATAGGGGTGCTTTTTCAGAAGGTTTCCAAACGCAGACATCGCCACATATCCAAGCCAAGGCCGTATTCCATGCCCATACGGCAACGGGAAAGTTGAAGGCAGATATGATACCCACCACCCCTAGCGGGTGATATTGCTCGTACATACGATGACCAGGTCGTTCAGAATGCATGGTAAGACCGTGTAGCTGTCGTGACAGCCCGACTGCGAAATCACATATATCGATCATTTCCTGTACCTCGCCCAAGCCTTCTTGGTAGCTTTTTCCCATTTCATAAGAGACCAATTTTCCTAGCGGCTCTTTTAGTTCACGTAATTTATCACCGAATTGGCGAACGATTTCCCCTCGTTGTGGGGCCGGTTTTTGTCGCCATGTTTTAAATGCTTCCGTTGCGGTATCCATCACTTTATCAAAGTCTGCCTTAGAGGTGGTTTTGACTTTTCCTATTAAAGCACCATCTACTGGTGAGAAAGACTCGACCAATTCCCCAGAAGAGAAATTGTCTGAACCTGTTGAGGTTCCGTCATTAATAGTTGATATTCCCAATGCTTTTAACGCATCATCAATACCGAATTTGGTTGCGATTTTTGACATTCTATAACTTTTTGAAGGTGTATTGTTAGATTTTTGGCGAAGTTACAAATTCTTAATGGTGAACTCAAGATGAATTCGGTAAAGTTAAAACTCATGAAGCACAAAATGCCTGATCATTAAATCAGGGCACTAGATGAAATATAAATTTTAGAGGTCAGTAGATAGTTTCATACTTAAATATTTGTTTAAGTACTATAATGTCAGGTCGAGCCTTTCGTCCCTGCCTACCGGCAGGCAAGGTTCGCTCAAGATAAACTAAAGTCGAGACCTTTTTAGAATTGCGTATAGTTCTCTCCCGAGGCTTCGGAAGCGCTCGAACAGACAAAATCACAAACTACAAATCACTGATAATCAAATTATTGTAATTCATCTTGCCTATGTGCTTATCTACTGACCTCTAATAAATTTTATTGAGTTTAAAAAAAGAGGCTTTGGCTTTGGGTCAAGTTTACCTAAAGAAAATCTGAGTAAAGTAAAGGTTGTTATCAGCATTTGTTTTCACGCTGACCGCAGTATGTGAAAATTCACCTTCTATGGTTTTTTTATGGCTAGTGCTGTTCATCCAACCTTGAAAAGCCTCTGTGGCGTCGCCATAATCTTTGGCCACGTTTTCTGCAACAAATTCGGTACCTGTTTTTGAAGAGATCTTAGAGGCTCTTGAACTAAAATTATCATGGCTGATGCTCGCCTTAGAAATCATATATTCGTTATGTTCATTGGCATAGGTGTAGGCTACTTCACTATATTGCAAAGCGTTGAGGCCTAACGAGACCCTATGTTCGTTGACTGTACCGAATAATCCCCGTTCTACTTCCAATGCGTTTTTTGCCGCTATAACAGATGTATTTTCAAGCACCTCTTTATCACAAGAAGCCAAGGTACATACAAATAATAGGAGGCCAACAAAGTGCAATCTCATTTTCATACAAAAGATATTTGCAAGTAGGCATTCTTAAAAAAGCAGGTAGGAAAAAATGGGGAAATCTTGTGTTCTATTGTTATTTGGGGAAATACTAACGAGTGTAATAATAAAGATTTTATACAAATAATCTATATAAAAAAAGGATTTTTTCGATGAACAGCACTGTTTAACATTGATTTTGTGCGCAAAGCCCTTCAAAACAACAACGTTTTTGTTTCAGTATACAAATAGTAATAAATACCCTTTGATATTCGTTCTAACTGAAAACAGGGGTATTTGGGGCTTAATAAATACGGTATATTGGGATGGTTTTTACATAGCTCCTTACTATTTTTATACAAACATATTTTTTCATGAAAATCAAATCTCTTCTTCATATTTCATTTTTTCTATTGATTCTTGCTGGATGTACTTCAAAAAATAACAAGCTAGTAGATCAATTCGATAACCTAAACTTGTACCAAGAATACATTACCGAGGTGTCGCATGGTATCATTTCTGCCCAAAGTGATGTTCGAGTAGTCTTGAACACACCCATTGATTCATGGGAAAACGGAGATGAACTTGAAACCGATTTACTTTATGTTGTACCCAGTACAAAGGGCAAAGTGGTGGTTTTAGATAATAGAACGATTGCATTTATACCTGAAAACGGTTTCAAACAAGATACCGAATATCAATTTACCTTAACGTTGAAAGACATTATAAAAGATATTCCCAAAGAATTGAAAACATTGACATTTGGGGTAAAAACCCTTAAGCAGCAGTTTAATGTATATACTGATGCGTTACAATCCTATTCCAAGAACAGACAGTATATAAACGGGCAACTTCGCACTTCGGATGTTCTCTCGCTCGAAAATGCAAAACAGTTGATCACCGCAAATTACAAGGGCAAAACCATACCCATAAAGTTTGATGATGCCGTAAAAAAGGGTACGCAATTTCAGTTTAAGATCGATAGTATATTGCGATATGAAAATGATACTGAACTTGAAATCTCTTGGAGCGGTTCAAAATTCGATATAGAAAGTTCAGGCAAGAACAGCATTGAAATACCTGGCAAAAACAACTTTACCGTACTTGAGGCCACCGCAAAGACAGGAGAGAGCCCAATGGTCTTGATCAGCTTTTCAGATCCTATAAAAAAAGGACAGAACTTTAAAGGGTTGGTTCTTTTGGGCGATGATGACAAGCCTAAATACTTGGTAGACGGTAATACGTTGAAAGTCTATCCTTCTAAAGAGATCGAGGGCATCGTACAACTTGAGGTCTTTCAGGGTATAGAAAGCACTGATGGCCATAAGTTGAAAACCAAATTTGAAAAACGTATTGCTTTTGAACAGATGAAACCACAGTTGCGTTTGCTTTCCAACGGTACGATCCTGCCTTCGTCAAATAACCTAAAAATCAATTTTGAAGCTGTAAACCTAAAGGCTGTAAATGTATCGGTATTTAAAATATTCGAAAACAACATTCTTCAGTTTTTACAAGGAAATAATTTAGATGGAAATTACAACCTAAGAAGCGTGGCCAGACCCATTGCCACAAAAAAAATAATCCTTCAAAACAATCTGACCAATGCCAATGGCAAGTGGGCAGCACATGCGCTTGATTTGAGTGCACTTATTTCACCTGAAATGGGTGCTATGTACCGGGTAGAGTTCAATTACAAGCCCGCCTACAGTTCATATGAATGTGAGGGCACCAATTTTGATGTCGAAGAGGAAAACGAGGAGAATTTTGATGAAGAACAAGAAGATAGCTCATGGGATGGTGTTGAAGAGTATTATGATGATTACGGCTATTACGATTATGATTGGAACGAACGTGAAAACCCCTGTGACAAATCATATTACTACGATAAAAAAGTAGGTATGAACGTGTTGGCGACCGATATAGGTGTGATTATTAAAAAAGGAGCGAACAAAAGTTATTTTGTTGCTATCAGTGATATTTTGAATACGGCTCCTATTGCCGGCGCCAAGGTTACGTTTTATAATTTTCAACAACAGTCTTTGGGCAATGTGATTACCGATGCCGATGGTATGGCAGTTTTCGATGCTGAAAAACTGGCCTATTTTGCTATTGTTGAGAATAACGGACAAAAGAACTACGTAAAATTGAACGATGGCAATGTGCTTTCGGTAAGCAAGTTCGACGTTTCAGGTGTGCAATTGAAAAAGGGCATCAAAGGGTTCATTTTTGGTGAAAGGGGTGTTTGGCGGCCTGGCGATAAGGTTTTCCTTTCTTTTATGCTGAATGACAATGCGAACAAACTGCCTGTGAACCATCCGGTCAAGCTAGAGTTATTGGACCCCTATAATAAGGTAGTGCATAGAGAGGTAAAGACAAACGGACTCAACAATTTTTACCATTTTGCTATTGAGACCGATGAAAATGCGCCAACAGGCAATTGGTTGGCCAAGGTTTCCGTAGGTGGCGCATCGTTTTCGAAGACTATAAAAATAGAGACTATAAAACCTAATCGACTAAAGATTAAGACTGAGTTTGATGCTGAAGTATTGAAAGGTGATAAACCCATCAATGGTGATATGCAGGTGAAATGGCTCCATGGTGCGATTGCCAAAAATTTAAAGGCCGATATCACGGCAAAGTTCAATCCGCAGACAACAACCTTTAAAAATTTTCCGGGTTATATTTTTGACGACCCTACACGAAGTTTTTCTACTGAGGATCAGGTTGTTTTTGACGGAAAGATAGATGCGGACGGGAAAGCGAACTTTAGTATAAATCCGCAATTGGACAGTAAGGCCCCAGGTATGTTGAAAGCTGCTTTTATTACCAAAGTATATGAAAACGGGGGTGATTTCAGTACTGATGTATTTACGAAACCATATTCGCCTTATGAGACATACATTGGTTTGAACGTACCTAAAGGCGATAAGGCCCGAGGCATGTTATTGACTGATGAGAAACATAAATTCGATGTGGTTTCGGTGGATGAAAAAGGGAAACCAAAAGCAACCAAAAACCTGAAGGCAACTGTATATAAGGTGAATTGGAGGTGGTGGTGGGATACCTCTGCGGACAACCTATCATCTTACAGTAGTAGTGAATATAAAGAGATGGTTCATGAAGAGACCATAAGCACCAATTCAAAGGGAAAAGGCAGCTTTGATTTTGAACTTAAATATCCCGATTGGGGAAGATATATAGTACATATAGAAGATGAAAACGGAGGGCATGCCACCGGAAAAGCGGTATATATCGATTGGCCGGGCTGGGCAGGAAAATCTAAAAAGAACGACCCATCGGCAGCCACGATGTTGGTGTTCTCTACGGATAAGGAAACCTATAATGTGGGTGAAAAGGCTACGGTGACCTTCCCAAGTTCAACGGGAGGAAGAGCTTTGGTAACCATAGAAAATGGCAGCGAGGTCTTAGAGTCGCTTTGGGTAGAAACCACAGAAAAAGAGACAAAATTCCAACTGCCCATTACAGAACTGTATACGCCCAACGTGTATATCAATATTGCACTTTTACAACCACATGCCACTACCAAGAACGATTCGCCTATACGATTGTACGGGGTCACGGGTATTGGCGTAGAGAACAAAGAAACCAAATTACACCCTGAAATCAATATGCCCGATGTTTTAAGGCCTGAAGAGAGTATAACGGTAAAAGTAAATGAAAAACAAGGCAAGGCCATGACCTACAGCATTGCCATTGTCGATGAAGGTCTATTGGATCTGACACGGTTCAAGACCCCTGATCCGTGGAATACTTTTTATGCAAAAGAAGCCTTGGGCGTAAAAACATGGGATGTTTACGATGATGTCATTGGTGCCTTTGGTGGTCGCATCGATCAGGTGTTCGCTATTGGGGGCGATGGCGAATTGGCAGGGGCAAAGAACAAAAAGGCAAATCGCTTTGAACCTATGGTGGTGCATTTAGGGCCATTTAGTTTGAAGAAAGGAGAAACAAAATCCCATAAAATAAAAATACCGAAATATGTGGGCTCTGTCCGAACTATGGTCATTGCCGGAAATTCTGGGAAAGAGGCTTATGGTCAAGCCGAAAAAACCACTCCGGTCAGAAAACCATTGATGATCTTGGCATCATTGCCACGTAAAATAACACCAGGGGAAAAGGTGACACTACCTGTAACTGTTTTTGCTATGGAAAAGAAGGTCAAAAATGTGACCCTGCGAATCAAGAAAGACAAATCATTTACCGTTGAAGGAGAGACTACCCAATCATTGACCTTTGCCCAACCTGATGAAAAAATGGCCTATTTTCATTTGAATGTATCAGATTTTAAAGGGATAGGAAAAATAATCGTTGAAGCTTCTGGAGGAGGTGAAACCGCTTCTTTTGAGATTCAGATCGATGTGGTCAACCCCAATCCGACGACCTCAGACGTTCAAACCATTATTTTAGATGCAAATGCTAGTCAGACCATTGACCTAGAAACCTTTGGTATTGCGGGAAGCAACTCGGCAGAAATCGAATTCTCGACCCTGCCCCCAATGAATTTTAACGGGCGAATGAAGTATTTGATTCAATATCCGCACGGTTGTGTAGAGCAGACTACGTCGGGTGCTTTCCCACAATTATATCTATCTGATATTTTTGATGTCACTTCAGAAAAGAAAAAACGCATTCAACAGAATATGGATCGCGGCATCAAACGTTTGGGTGGTTTTCAAAGGCCAAATGGCGGATTCTCATATTGGCCCGGGCAAAGCTATACCAATGATTGGGGCACCACCTATGTGGGGCACTTTTTATTAGAGGCCGAAAAGAAAGGTTACGTATTGCCGATAGGGTTTAAAACAAGTTGGGTGAAATACCAACAGAACATTGCCAAACAATGGCGTGCAGGAAACGATTATTCAGACTTGGCGCAGGCGTACAGATTATATACTTTGGCTCTTTCTGGTAATGCCGATGTAGCCTCAATGAACCGTTTGCGAGAGACCAGCGAAGTTTCGAATGAAGCGAAATTCAGACTTGCCGCAACCTACGCCTTAATAGGTCAAGCCAATATAGCAAAAAAAATATTGAGTACTGCAAAACTCGATTTTAGCGATAAATACAACTACCGCACTTACGGTTCTTCAGATAGAAATAGGGCCATGGCCTTAGAAACCTATGTGCTGTTAAAAGACAAGGCAAAAGCGCAAGATTTGGCAAAGACCATTGCAAGGCGCTTGTCGGAAAAACGATGGATGAGTACCCAAAGTACCGCCTACAGTTTGTTGGTAATGGCTAAATTTGCCGAAATGGTCGGTGGAAAAGGCATCAAGACGAGTGTAGTCGTAAATGGGAAATCTGAAAATATAAACACTACTAAGACCTTGGCAAATCGAAAGCTGAACATCAAAAAGGGAAGCAATAGTATCGAACTAAGAAATCAGGAAAGCAATACGGTTTATGTCAGTATAGTCAAAAGTGGAATCTTGCCCGTGGGCGAGGAGAAGACCCTACGGAAAAACCTATCGGCGCAAATGGTTTTCAAAGGGAGAGACGGTTCAAGATTGAACGTTTCAACAATTACCCAAGGCACTGATTTTGTAGCTGAGGTAAGTTTGACGAATACTAGCTCAAATAATGTAAAGGATATGGCACTGACCGAAATTTTCCCCAGTGGATGGGAAATCGTAAATACCCGTTTTACTGATTTCGGTGATTTTGCCCAAAACGATGTTACGTACACCGACCTGAGAGATGACCGTGCCAATTTCTATTTTGATATGAACAGAAACGAGATCAAGACTTTCAGAATTTTATTGAATGCATCCTATTTGGGCAAATATTATTTGCCGGGCATACAGGTCGAAGCTATGTACGATAACGATTATATTGTGCGAACAAAGGGTCAGTGGGTTGAAGTGGTGCAGTAAAAACATCCCCAAACGCATCTAAAAGGAGGATTTTCTAAATCGTAGTATTCAATTAAAGAACCTAAGAGTTAACAATGTTGAAATAAATCCGAATTTAGTTGATTACATAAGAAGGTACATTGAAATTTCAGAAACTGAGATAGATTTGTTCCAAAAGTATTTGAAATCGAAAAAACTAAAGAAAAAAGAGTATCTGCTAAGAATCGGAAAAACCTGTACTGCACGATATTTTATTGCCAAGGGCTGTTTGCGTTTGTACTATATTGACAACAAAGGCAATGAACAGATCGTTCATTTCAGAATAGACAATTGGTGGATAACCGATTATGAAAATTTGATCAACCAAACCCCTCAAAGTTATATATTCAGGCAACTGAAGACACAGAATTAATTGTTTTAGGTCAAGTAGCGTTTGAAGAACTATGTAAAAAACCACCAAAAACCGAACGCTTGTTTCGGTTGATAATGGAGAAAACATATATCGCTTCCCAAAAAAGAATTGAATATATGTTCAGCCTTAGTGGTGAAGAGATGTATCATAAATTCGTTTCTGAAAACCCTGCCTTTTCTCAGCGAGTTCCGCAATATATGATTGCATCTATGCTCGGAATGACTCCTGAATTTGTCAGTAAAATCAAGGCTAAGAAGAATTAGCTCTATTTCTTAATCTTGATTAATATTTTTTCTTTTACGATCCTATGTTTTTGTGTCAAATCATTGAATAATGAAAAAAATTATGCTTTACTGCATAATACGTGCCAAAAGAATAGCTCAGTTCGTGCAGTGCATCTTTGTAATATTTTGTATTCTTTATTTTCTTCAAAATTTACCGCAATGAATTGGTATAAGAAGAATACAAGGCAATAAAAATAAGATTGAACTACGTGGCTATGTTCTAATAAATGACTGTTTTAAGCATTATTTATTCAAATACGGATTATATTTAGTCTCAGATCTACAAATATTTACAGGTAATAGGTTGAAAATCAATATCATACTGAATCAGTTGTAATTTAGAACATAGCTAACTGTGCTTGTGTTTCCTTTTTCAAAACCATTGAAAAAACAAGCGCCCCGATTTCTTTTATCGGCTCATAAAGAACAGATTCTTTTTTGGTCTCATCGTTTACAAAATTTAGGGTGTTGTTCATACGGTCAAAAAACACCAAAAACGCCCCAAGAATAACAGCAATTTTCAAAGCCCCAAAAAGCGCTCCTGCAATTTTATTGAGCAGGCCCAACATGGCGAAATCGGCGATTCGGGTCAAGAATTTTCCAGCCAAATGAACAATGACCACTATGGCGATAAATGTGACCACAAAGGCGGTAATACTAACATAACGCTCATTCCATTGCATATTTTGTGACAGATAATTTCCGGCAATATATGAGAAGTGAATAGCCCCAAAGATTCCCGCGATCAAAGCTATTATAGAGGCGATTTCTACGAAAAGTCCGTTTTTGAGTCCCTTCCATAACCCCCAAATCAACAATAGCCCTAAAACAATATCCAAAAAACCCATTACAAAAACGTTTCAGCAAATGTAGCATTTTGATTTGTACCTTTATGGGCTTGATAACGGGAACTATGAAATTGGCACTTCAAATACTATTTTTTGCAATAACTTGAACCTACAATTAAAGAAATGGCAAAAAAGAAAACATTAAAGGTAAAAGGAAATGAAATCACCATTTTGCAACAAGCAGAAGGGGATTTTATTTCATTAACAGATATGTTACAAGCCAAGGATGGCGATTTTTTCATTTCTGATTGGTTAAGAAACCGTAATACAGTTGAGTTTTTAGGTGTGTGGGAGTCTGTTTATAATCCAGATTTTAATTATGGCGAATTCGCCATAATTAAAAGTCAAGCAGGATTAAATAGTTATAAAATAAGTGTAAAGGAGTGGGTAGCAAAAACAAATGCAATTGGCTTAAAAGCAAAAGCTGGTAGATATGGCGGTACTTACGCTCACTCTGATATTGCTTTTGAATTTGGAATGTGGATTAGTGCGGAGTTTAAAGTATATCTCATTAAAGAATTCAAAAGATTAAAAGAAGAAGAAAGCAATAGACTGAATTTAGAATGGAACCTACAAAGAACTTTATCTAAAGTAAATTATCGAATACATACAGATACTATCAAAGAAAATATAGTTCCTAAGCTTATTTCTAAGTCACAAATAATTTTTGTATATGCCAATGAAGCAGATTTGTTGAACGTAGCACTATTTGGAATCACCGCTAAACAATGGAAAGATACAAATACAACTCTAAGAAGAAACATGCGTGATGAGGCAAGTATTGAACAGTTAGTAGTATTGAGTAATATGGAAAGTATAAATGCCTTACTCATTGAACAGGGTTTACCACAAAAAGACAGATTAGTTCAATTAAATAAAGTTGCTATTACACAAATGAAATCACTTTTATCAAATAATATATTTAAAAAGTTAGAAGAATGATGCCGGTATAAATACTAAAAAAGCAAGTAAAAACCATTTTCTTGACATCGGCAAAATGATGAATACACTAAATTTTATAATAAGAGAAAAACATAAACCCCATGTCTAGAGATGTGCAATTAAAGGAAAGATGGCTAGAACTGGTCGAGAAGCTTTCAGCCCAATTTGCCGATAACGATCCTTTGGATCTTGATGCCATTATTTATTTGGTTGGCGTTCAAGAATTGGGGCAATACCATCGAAAATATAAAAAAGACGAGAAATTGAATTTGATGCACATTGCCATTTGTCGGCTTTTAGAACCTTACGGGTACTATGAATTTGAATTATTCGATGAAGAAGGTTGGCCGCATTATATCGTAAAAGAAGAATTGCCACCATTAAAAGCAGGAGAGCAATCAGTGTTGATGAAAGAGGCAATTGTTGAATATTTTTTAGAGAAGGGATATATTAGTTAGTGCTAAGAAGCCCCCCTCTCAAGAGGGGATGGATGAGATTAAAACTAAAATTTGAACCTGATAAAAAAGCTATTTACTAAACAGGTGATATCCCCCTCCTTGAGAGGGGGTGGGGGAGGATTTTTGTCGAACAAGTTTCTTAGCATATTCAAATCACACCCAAAAAAGCTCATTGTTTTTGCTGTTCTTTTGATAGCCTATTGTTTCTGCCTTCCAAAACAATTATTCAAAGCCCCTACAGTTACAGTAGTGGAGAGTCGCCAGGGCACTTTGCTCGGTGCAAAGATCGCCGATGATGGTCAATGGCGATTTCCGGTGGTTGACAGTGTTCCAAAAAAATTTAAAATCTGTTTGCTACAATTTGAGGACGCCTATTTTTACAAGCATCCTGGTTTCAATCCGGTTTCAATGGCAAAAGCAATTGGGGCGAATATCTCGGCCGGCAAAACCATTAGGGGCGGCAGCACTATAACCCAGCAAGTAATTCGTCTTTCTCGCAATGGCAAAAAACGTTCGTATTGGGAAAAGCTGATCGAACTGGTTTTGGCAACACGATTGGAGTTTCGAGACCCAAAAGAAGAAATTCTAAAACTCTATACGAGCCATGCACCGTATGGTGGAAACGTAGTGGGTTTGGATGTGGCCGCTTGGCGCTATTTTGGTCTACAGTCCCATCAATTATCATGGGCGGAATCTGCAACTTTAGCTGTCTTGCCGAATACACCGAGTTTGATCTACCCTGGAAAAAACCAAGAAAGGCTATTGAAAAAACGAAATCAATTGTTACTAAAATTAATGAACGAAGCAATGATCGATAGTACCACCTACGAACTTGCCCTGTTAGAAAAATTGCCTCAAAAACCCTATTCCTTACCCAATATCGCCCCCCATTTGGTACAGTATATCGCAAAAAGAAATAAAGGAGAGCGTATAACCACCACCTTAGATGAAAATCTACAAAAGAACGTCAATGATATTGTAGAAAAACACCATCAAAACTTAAGACAGAACCAAGTGAACAATGCAGCGGTTTTGATTTTGAACGTGAACACTCGTGAGGTTTTGAGCTATGTAGGCAATACACGAACGACTGCAGAGCACCAGAAAGATGTTGATATGGTTCATGCCAATCGTAGTACGGGCAGCACCATAAAACCCTTGCTTTATGCGGCAATGTTAGATGCTGGTGAACTTTTGCCTGAGATGCTCGTACCCGATGTGCCCACTCAAATTGCGGGTTATACCCCTGAAAATTTCAATGAGGCTTATAGCGGTGCCGTGCAGGCAAAAAGTGCCTTGGCGAGATCTTTGAACATTCCGGCGGTCAGGCTGTTGCAAACCTACGGATTGAACAAATTTCGAGATCAGTTAAACGTGTTCGAACTTGGCGGCCTGAACAGATCCGCCGACCATTATGGTCTGACCTTGATTCTTGGTGGGGCAGAAAGCAATCTTTGGGATCTTTGCAAAACCTATGCGAATTTGGCCTCAACGATCAATCATTTCAATGTAACATCAAGCGAATACTTTTCCAATGAGTTCACCGAGCCGGTTTTAAAGCGACAAAAGGTGTTGGATTTCGGAAACAAATCAATAAAAAAGACGGTTTTCGATGCAGGTAGTATTTACCTCACTTTCGAAGCGATGAAAGAAGTGAACCGGCCTCAAGGAAACGAATCTTGGGAATTTTATGACAGCAGTAAAGAGATCGCATGGAAAACAGGCACCAGTTTTGGCAATAAAGACGCTTGGGCCATTGGGGTGACGAAAGACCATGTGGTCGGGGTTTGGGTAGGCAACGCCGATGGTGAGGGCCGACCCAGTGTTACCGGTGTGACCAGTGCCGCGCCCATTTTGTTCGATGTGTTCGATGTGCTTCCCAAAAGTGATTGGTTTTTAAAACCGCTTGATGAATTCATAGATATTGAGGTTTGTTCGCAAAGTGGCTTTCTGGCTACTGATATTTGCCCCTCTAAAACCATTTCCATTCCCAATAAACAGAATTATGTAAAGTCGTGCAGTTACCATAAGATCGTTCATTTAGATAAGCAACGGCAATTTCGGGTCAATTCTTCTTGCGCTGACCTGTCAGAGGCGGTTATCGAATCGTGGTTTTCTTTGCCGCCCCTGATGGAGTTTTACTATAAGAAAACACATCCCGTTTATAAATCGTTACCTCCTTTTCGAAGCGATTGTAAAAGCACGGGAAAACCTCCGATGAAATTCATTTATCCGAAAAATGGAAGCCGAATTGCCTTGGCCAAAAATTTTGAGGGTAAAAAAAATGAATTGGTCCTAAAACTAGCACACGCCAAGCCTGAAACGAATGTCTATTGGTATTTAGATGAGACCTTTATTTCACAAACTAAAAACTTTCACGAGATTGGGGTGGTTCCATCGATTGGAAGACATAGAGTCACCGTTGTAGACGCCTTGGGCAACGAAACCACCATTAACATAACGATAGAGTAGAGAAAAGCTTTTGAAATCGGAGCATAAAACGATACCTTTAAAGCCCTTATTCATAAAAACATGGAAAAACAATATATCATATCACTCGATCAAGGCACGACCAGTTCAAGAGCTCTGTTGGTAGATCAAGAAGGAAAGATTCGAGGAATGGCTCAAAGGGAGTTTAAACAGATATTTCCTAAGTCAGGTTGGGTAGAGCATGATCCCAAAGAGATTCTTGAGTCGCAGATGGGCGTAATGAAGCAGGCGTTAGAGGAGTGTAAGATAGAGGCCTCTGATATAAAAGCCATCGGCATAGCCAATCAAAGGGAAACTACGGTGGTTTGGGATAAAATCACGGGAGAACCAGTATATAATGCTATCGTTTGGCAAGACAAACGCACGGCCGATATTTGTGAGAGTCTTAAAAAAGAGGGGCTTACAGAACACGTCAGAAAGACAACAGGACTGGTTATCGATTCGTATTTTTCTGGTACGAAGGTGAAATGGATTTTGGACAATGTGGATGGTGCAAGGCAAAAAGCCGAAAATGGTGATTTGCTTATGGGCACGGTAGATACTTGGCTTGTTTGGAACATGACCAATGGAAAAAACCATGTGACCGATTACACCAATGCTTCACGGACCATGATCTATGATATTGTACAATTAAAGTGGGATGATACCATGCTGAAAGCATTGGGCATACCTCAGAGTATGTTGCCCGAGGTGAAACCATCGGCCCATCATTTTGGAGATTATGAGATCGATGGGGTTCATATTCCAATTGCGGGGATAGCTGGTGATCAACAGGCAGCTTTGTTCGGGCAAGGCTGTTTTAAAGAAGGAGCTGCAAAAAACACCTATGGCACGGGTTGCTTTATGTTGATGAACACTGGGGAAAAACCCCAGTTTTCGAAAAATGGACTGTTGACCACCATTGCGTATGGTCTTGACGGAAAAGTGAATTATGCCCTTGAGGGAAGTATCTTTATAGCAGGCGCGGCCATACAATGGCTTCGCGATGGCCTCGAATTGATAAAAAATGCCGAAGAGACCGAGGCTTTGGCAGATTCGGTTGAAGGAGAAAGCTCGGTGTATGTAGTGCCCGCCTTCGCAGGTTTGGGTGCGCCCTATTGGGATATGTATGCCCGTGGCGCTATTTTCGGACTGACAAGGGATACGGGAAAAGCCCATTTGGCAAAGGCCACTTTAGAGTCTCTTGCCTATCAGACCAAAGATGTGTTAGATGCCATGGAAGATGATTCGGGCATACGATTACAGAATTTACGCGTTGACGGTGGGGCTTGCGCCAACAACCATTTGATGCAGTTTCAAGCCGATATTCTGGACACCGAAGTACATCGGCCAAAAATAATCGAATCGACCGCTATGGGAGCCGCATTTTTAGCGGGTATTCAAGTGGGTCTTTGGACACAGGCCGATATTGACCAAAATAGACCTATGGACAGAATTTTCAAACCCAATTTTGATGAAGACAAGCGCAAGCGGCTGTATACGAATTGGCAAAAGGCAGTAGAAAGAACCACGGGTTGGGCGAAAGAAGGTTCACTCTAAATTGTTCTTTATAACGAATTTTGACCTACATTAATGAAAGATAATATATTATGGATCTTACACTTTGGATTTCTTTTATTGGTACCGTATTGATCTTGACACTGACCCCGGGACCGAGTGTTTTGTTGATTACTGCCAACAGTATGAAGTATGGTAAAAAGAAAACTACCGGAACGATTTTAGGAGATCTATCGGCCAATCTAGTACAAATAATACTTGCCTCTGCCGGGCTTGCCACTATTGTGATTTCCTCGGGCGAATTGTTTCAATCGATCAAATGGTTTGGCGTTTTGTACTTGATCTATATGGGGGCAAAAAAAATATTGGTCGAACCCGATATTGAAATAAATGCTACAAGTAGTAAACAAAAAAGCTTTAAGAGCTTATATATTGAGGGTTTCTTAATGTCTGCAGCAAACCCAAAGGCCATTGTTTTTTTTGCAGCGCTTTTCCCTTTGTTTATAAATAAAGACCTTCCTTTTTTAGAGCAGGTCGCGGTTTTAGCAATTACATTTTTAGTGTTAGATGGTCTCACTCTATTGATATACACCCATTTTGCAACCAAGCTAAAAGAGTATTTAGAGAATAAAAGAAAGGCTTCGCTACAGAATAAAATAGTTGGTTCGCTATTGATTTTAAGTGGGTTTATGCTTTCGTTGGTACAACGAACGAACAAATAGAAGAGGTCTCTCTTAGAAAAACTTAAGTGCTTTTGAAAAAGAGGCATCGGTCTTACCTATTATTTTGAGTGTATAAACCGGCCTTTCTCAAAGCAAGGGCTTAGAATAAAATTTGAATTGAATGAACAAGAACATAAGATTCTCAAATCTGGACAGAACCAAAACCATCGAAAAGCTATCGAAAGAGACTTTTGACCTAGTAGTCATTGGAGGTGGTATTACTGGCGGTGGCATTGCTCTTGATGCTGCTTCAAGAGGGCTGAAAGTCGTTTTGGTCGAAAAGAATGATTTTGCCTCGGGTACCAGTAGCAAATCCACCAAATTGATACACGGGGGATTGCGGTATTTAAAACAGTTCGATTTTTGGTTGGTAAAGGAGGTTGGCTCAGAACGTGCCATCGTGCACAAGTTGGCCCCACATTTGGTGCTTCCTGAAAAAATGCTGTTGCCCTTGATCGAAAACGGATCCTATGGAAAATGGCTGACCTCAATCGGCCTTAAAGTATATGATATTTTGGCCCAGGTAAGTGGTGCTGACAAACGTAAAATGTTGGAAAAAAAGGAAGCCCTGAAACTAGAGCCCCTTCTTCCCAAAAAAATATTGAAAGGCGCGGGATACTATGCTGAATATAGAACCGACGATGCCCGCTTGACCATTGAGACTATCAAGACCAGTTTGCAATTTGGGGCCGTGGCCCTGAATTATGCTTCTGTACAAAATTTTCTATATACCGATGATATCATTTTTGGGGTTAATATCAAAGACGGGGTGTCAGGCACTGAATTTACGATCAAATCTAAATACGTCATTAGCGCTACAGGGCCTTGGGTAGATGAATTGAGGGGTATTGATAATTCAAAAAAAGGAAAACGGTTGCACCTGACCAAAGGGGTGCATTTGGTATTTCCGCATGAAAAACTTCCCGTAAAACAATCCGTTTATTTTGATATTCCCGATGGGCGTATGATGTTTGCCATTCCGAGGGGCAAGGTTACGTATGTAGGCACTACCGATACGAACTATAATCAAGACAAAGATGATGTACGTACCAGTTTGGCAGATGCCATTTATTTGATTTCCGCGGTCAACAACATGTTCCCCAGTATCAATTTGGAAATGGAGGATATTGTGTCTTCTTGGGCAGGATTACGACCCCTGATCCATGAAGAGGGCAAATCAGCTTCTGAACTTTCTCGGAAAGACGAGATTTTCACTTCTGATACGGGCCTGATCAGTATTGCCGGAGGAAAACTCACGGGCTATCGAAAAATGGCAGAGCGAACGGTAGACCGTATCGCCAAAAGAATGGAAGAAGATCAGGGTGTCGATATAAAAGAGTGTACCACAGATGAAATTCCGTTATGTGGCAATGTTTTTAAAAAATTCAAGCACGTTAAAAAATACATTACCGAGATCAAAGATCGAATAAAACCTGACGGATTTACCGAATACGATGCATGGTTCTTGGTTACCAACTACGGGCAACAGACGGAAACTATTCTTGAAACTTACGCCACATTAAAAGATGAAGATAAATATGTGCGAATGGCCAAGGCCGAACTCCGTTTCGGAATCGAGTATGAAATGGTGCAAAACCCGATGGATTTCTTTATCCGCAGAACAGGAAGATTGTATTTTGATATTGACAGCGTTCGTGATTTGATGGATCCTATTTTAGAAGAATTCAAGCATATCTACAAAACAGATGATACACAAATCAAAGCTTGGAAAGAAGCGTTGTTTAGCGAGATCGAAGAGCATTCCAATTTCTCATTAGATAGGCAAGGCTGATAGTTGCTTATTTTTTTAGGTTAATAGGTTTTGAAAACCTACTAGACCTAATAACGATCAATCAAGCTCGTTGGTCAAGGCCTTAAAAACCCTTTTGGCATTTTTTCCATTGTACAATACATCATATACGGCATCAATAATTGGGGTTTTGACCTTTTTTGAAAAGCTTGATTTTTGCTCGAAAGCACTTTTGGTCGCATAATATCCTTCGGCGATCATTTTCATTTCCATTTGTGCGCTTTTAACGGTATAGCCTTTGCCGATCATATTGCCGAACATTCGGTTTCGGCTAAAAGTAGAATAGCCCGTGACCAATAAATCTCCCAAATAAGCAGAATTATTGATATTGCGTTTCATTTTGTGTACTCGTTTGATATATCGTTTCATTTCACGAATGGCATTGCTCATCAATACACTTTGAAAGTTATCACCGTAACCTAGTCCGTGATAAATGCCCGCCGCTAGCGCATAAATATTTTTGAGCATGGCGGCATATTCAGCACCTATAATATCGTCCGATATTTTTGTTTTGATGTAATCACTGCGCAAATTTTCGGCAACAAGTTTTGCTTTTTTAGGGTCGGCACAGGCAATGGTCAAATAAGATAGTCGCTCTAAGGCTACTTCTTCAGCATGGCAAGGGCCTGTGATAACGCCTATGTTTTCAAACGGAATGTTATATTTTTCATGAAAATGCTCGCCGACGATCAATCCTGTTTCGGGTACGATTCCCTTTATGGCGGAGAAGATGATTTTGTCTTTGAGAGAACCTGTTATTTTTTGAAGTTCAGCTTCCAAAAAAGCGGAAGGAATGGCAAAAATGAGAATATCCGCTTTATCGATTATGGCGTTGATATCAATTGTGAGTTCCAACTTCTCGGCATGAAACTCCACCGATGTCAAATAATTGGGGTTGTGCTTTTCTTTGATAATGTAATCCACGGCATCCGAATTTCGCATATACCAACCCACCTTATCTTGGTTCTCCAATAGCATTTTAACAATTGCCGTTGCCCAGCTTCCACCTCCCAATACCGCGAATTTCAACTCTTTTTCCATCCTAATAATTCAATCTATAAATTCCCCGACGGTTTGCCTTGGGGTTTCCTATTTCACCTCTCCTTAGGAGAGGTCAGAACTGCTTTTCCGCAGTTTCGGGTGAGGTAAAATACAAAATTTCAGAATCGTTTTTTGGCTTTGAGGCTAAAATAATCCCGAACTGTCGGGAAGCGAAACATGTGCTGAGCTTGTCGAAGTGTACTTCTATGACCCAACCTTGAGGGTAACCTTCCTATGATAGGTAGGTCGGGTTCAAGAAATTTTTTATTTTCAAAAGTAATTAAAAATTAAGCATGACATGATCGTTATATAAGGTGAATTGAAGCTGAACTTCGTCGACAAAATCAGATGAGTGACATAGAAAACGATGAAATACGTAAAACTTTAACAATAGCTAACAATTTAAGGGCAATGATTAGTTCGTAATCTGCGTTATTAATGTTGACACTATGATGGTACCGATCTAAAGATAAAACGGTAAATGAAAATGTAAAGAATTAAACTTTTTGGTTGGTTATTTAGTTAGAAATCGCCCTGAGCATTGTACTCGGGGCGTTTTTTTTTGATATAATCTTTCAGTACAAGACCGTATTTTATAATCGGCAATTCATTTGTTTTTTCGAGTTCAATAAAAAACCTTATTTTAATAGGATTAAACCCAATTTAAAATCAGATGTATGCATTCAAAATACAAAATGGAAATGGCCAATAAGGCGCATGAAGATATTCCTGGAAACCCTTCCACAGCGACCAGCAGTAAAACAAAACTGAACGATCGGTCTAACGGAAACCCGTTACGGGTTTTAAGCGAAGAAGATTGGAAGTTTTGGAAACACAACGGCTACATTATCATTAAGAACGCAATCTCGAAAAAACAGACCAAAGAAACCGCTGATTTCATCTGGCAGTTTGATGAAAAGGACTCTGACAATAGTGAGACATGGTATGTGCCGCCACGAGCTGAAATGCAAATGAAAGAGCTCACTGGTACGGGTATGGTAGAAGTCTATAACCATTAATTATTATGGAACAACCGACAAATGCAAAAAATCTATGATGCCTTTGTTGATGTATGGGGAACGGAAAAACTATGGGTCACCATAGATCGTGTCAACCTTAATTTTCCATTGAAACCGGGCATTGAAGGGATTCATTCATTGGGATTATGACCCAGAGACCAAACCACAAAACGTACAGGGTGTCTTGGCCTTGGCCGATCAGACCGATGAAAATATGGGCGGCTTTCAATGTATTCCTTGGTTGTACCGCAATTACGATTCTTGGAAACTGACCCAGCCCGAAGACCGTGACAGGTTTCAGCCAGATATAACGGATATAGAAAGTAAAATCGTAAAAGTGAAAATGGAAGCAGGTGACCTATTGATTTTTAATAGTACCGAACCCCATGGTATACGCCCCAATAAATCGAAAGACAAGGTGCGTATTGCACAGTATATTTCTATGATGCCCGCAGAAGAGGATAATGATGAGCTGCGAAAATGGCGCATCAATTCATGGAAGAATAGGGTCGCCCCCGAGGGTTATGCTTTTCCTGAAGATCCAAGAAATTGGGAACGTGATAAGCACGAAACCGCTAAGTTGACCGAACTTGGCGAGAAATTTTTTGTTTCTCAAGGTAACAGGTCGCTTCACTTTGCCAGCGAATACGGCTTTTATTCACCTACGATGTGTCTTGAAACAAATTATACACTATTTTTGCGCCCTTAAAATCATGATGTGAAAAAGTATCTGAACCTTTTTGATTTCAAGCAAAAAGTCGACTATAAGACAGAGGTTCTTTCGGGACTAACAGTCGCTTTGGCCCTGGTGCCAGAGGCCATCGCTTTTGCGCTGATTCCTGGTTTCTCGCCGTTGACGGGTTTGTATGCGGCTTTTGTACTGGCGTTGGTCACTTCTATTTTTGGCGGTCGGCCCGGAATGATCTCGGGGGCCACTGGTGCTGTTGCCGTAATCTTCATCGGACTGATCTTAGAACTGAAACGAAATATTCCCGGTATAGAGCCAGAGACCATTCTAAACTATGTCTTTGCAACGGTTATCATTGCGGGTGTTTTACAGATTTTTGCAGGGTTTTTAAAGCTGGGCAAGTTCATACGATTAGTGCCGCACCCTGTAATGTTCGGTTTCGTGAACGGCTTGGCGATTATTATTTTTATGGCACAGTTTCCTAATTTTTATCAAAAGGGAACCAAAGAACTGCTTATGGGATCTTCTCTGTATATCATGCTGGGGTTGACGCTTTTGACCATGTTGATTATTTGGGGCTTACCAAAATTGACGAAAGCAATTCCATCGTCTTTAGTGGCAATTGTAATTGTGTCAGCAATTGTAATAGGTTTTGGAGTCGATACCCTTACCGTCGCCGATACCATGAAAGAAGGCCAGACCATCAATGGTGGATTTCCACCACTTTCCATTCCGAATATTCCGTTGACCTTTGAATCGTTTAAGATTATTTTTCCCTATGCCGCCATTGTCGCTGGGGTCGGTTTGATCGAAAGTCTATTGACCCTGAATATTATCGATGAAATTACAGAGACACGTGGTAGTGGCAACAAAGAATGTGTTGCTCAGGGTACGGCGAACATTCTTTCGGGGTTTTTATCGGGTATGGGTGGCTGTGCTATGATCGGGCAGAGTTTGATCAATGTATCTTCAGGTGCCAGAGCACGTTTGTCGGGCATTACCGCTGCTATCATGTTGTTGGTCTTTATCATGTACGGATCCAATCTCATTGAACAATTGCCCATGGCCGCACTTGTAGGTTTGATGTTTATGGTCGCCATTGGCACTTTTGAATGGGCCAGTTTTAAAACGTTTAGAAAAATGCCCAATTCTGATGTTATCGTGATGATATTGGTCACCTTGATTACGGCCATCACCCATAATTTGGCCATTGCTGTTTTGTTGGGAGTGATTATCTCGGCCCTAGCGTATTCTTGGGAAAATGCAAAACGTATTCGTGCCAGAAAATATGTAGATGATAATGGCGTAAAACATTATGAGATATACGGTCCTTTGTTTTTTGGGTCGACCACCTTGTTTGCCGAGAAATTTGATATACAGGATGACCCAGAGGAAGTAATCATCGATTTTCAGGAAAGCCGTATCGCTGATATGTCAGGTATTGAAGCCCTGAACAAACTTACCGAACGCTATGCCAAAGCGGGCAAGAAAGTACATCTAAAACATTTGAGCAAAGATTGTATTCTACTATTGAAAAATGCGGATGAAATTATAGATGTCAATGTTCTGGAAGACCCTACCTACAAGGTTGTGGTCGATAAGGTGTAAGAGGGTTTGCTCACAGAGCCTCTTTTGTCTTTCCGAGGTACGAGGAATCCCAACGAATGGTTGTTCTACTTCTGTTGTGAAATTGAGAAGTTGGTTGTCGATGTCGGTAAGAGGTTCATACGTGCCGTACAAGACACTCATGACACCACCAGTTGTACTTTTCAGCCGCAGGAGGAAACTGGCGGGAGCGGGGTTCACTTAGTTATTAGGCAACATTTTTATTTTCAAACTGCTTTATTTCATTCAGTTCAGTTTCTTTCATTTCTTTTTCTTCTTCAATATCGTAGTCATCTTGAATTCCGAGCCAAAACTTTGCTGAATTACCAAAATATTTACTCAATCTCAACGCCGTATCAGCTGTAATTCTACGGTTTCCTTTAATAATTTCTGAAATTCGAGTTTGGGGTATTTTTAAATCTTTAGAAATTCTATAAGCCGTAATTTTTAACGGTTCAAGAAATTCGTAATTCAAAATTTCACCTGGATGTATATTTGCTAATTTTCCCATAATTCCGTTTTTAATGATAATCGATTATTTCAACTTCACTTGCGTTTCCTTTTTCCCAAGCAAATAGTATTCTCCATTGTTTATTTATTCGGATACTATAAAACCCATTGAGATTTCCAGCTAGTTTTTCAAGCTGGTTAGAAGGAGGAATTCTTAAGTCCGCAATGTCTTGAGAATTATTCAACATCCTCATTTTTCGACGTCCCACATTTTGAATTCCAAGAGGCATTTTTTTCACTCTAATTCCGTTCCAAATTTTTTCCGTCTCTTTCGAGCCAAAGGATAAAATCATATCTTTTGCGTTACTAACGTAAAAGGTAAGTAATTTATTTGAATTATCAAAGTTTTTGTTGTTTCATAAGTGACTATAATTAAGTGTTCAACCCCTCATGGAGGGTTTAATTCCCCAAGGCTTTCCCGCCCCTGACCGTGCCGTTCAGGCGGGCGTTCCGGTTGGTCGGGCCTCGATTAAAAATGGTTTTTTCAGAAGCATATCTCGTACCCCTGCCCGCTGCAGGCAGGCTTGGGTCGAGGTTGTTGATTTTTTAGTCAACCTATCTCAGAAAAGCACAGCCTCTTTTGTCTTTTCGAGGCACGAGGAATCTTGACAAATGATTTTTATGGTTTTGCTGTGAAATTGAGAAACTAGTTGTTGAAGTAGATAAAAGGTGAATACGTGCCGTACAAAATACTCATAACGTCACCAGTTGCACTTGTCCGTCGAAGGAGGAAACCGGTGGGAGTGGCGATTGATTTGTTGGGATTGATCTATGGGTATAAAACAAGAAAGCAACTTGCCCTTCAGTGCCATAGAAAGGTACGTATACCGTATCTGCACCCATATAAGGTCAAATTTTTTCACATTGATATGGCATCTCTATATATTCGTCAAGAAAACAAAAACAATCTTATGAGACTATTAAAATTTTCAATATTGGTATGCGTCGCACTGGCATCAAATCTCAAACTTTTTGCACAAACCTTTGATTTTAAAAGCTGAAAAGGCGGGTAATGAAGATTTTGTTCGTTTGAACAGAAAGCTGATTGAAAAATTATCGAGTTAGCTAGGCTTGTTCACAAGGCCTCTTTTGTCATTCCGAGGCACGAGGAATCTTAACGAATGGTTGTTTTACTTCTACTGTGAAATTGAGAAGTTGGTTGTCAATGTCGGCACGAAGTACGTATCTGCCATACAGGACAGGTGAAATGTGGCATCGGCACTCCGAAGGGACTCCTCACTTCGCCTGCCTGCCGGCAGGCAGGTTCGGAATGACAATGGGCGAGATTATTTTCTTAATTATATTCTTCCAACAATTCATATTGACCTTGTAAATGAAGGGTCACTGTAACGTCTTTTTCATTTTTATTTCTAAAATACCAACCGTGTTTTCCTTCGAACGGAGCTGTGAAAGTACCTGCCATATTATTTGAAAAGGCCAAGGTATAACTTTCGTAAAAAACCTCTTCTGGGGGATTCTTTTGGTATACTTCTCCGTGAAAATCAATATAAACAATAGCATTATCGCTAGTGTTCCAGTCGTATTTTACACTACCGTATTTTAATGCTCTAAACTTGTACTCAATACCTTTTTCCGCATCGACTATGACCTCAATGGTATCGTTGCGAATAACGAGTTGTTCTAAAGCTGGCGGATTATCCGCTTCAATGGGTTTAGGCACGCTTGGTGGGGATCCTAACTTCTTCAATTTGAGCAATTCAACATTTGTTCGTACGGTTATCGAAGTACTTTCTGTAATATCTTTTGAGGTATCGTCTATATACAGCCTACTAAATCCAAAAAAATTTCCAGTACCTAGGGGGTCAATGTTATACTCCGCTGGCAAAACCGCCGTTACTAAAACAATCGCACCTATAATAAAGGCCCATAGAACTGATTTCAGCAGTTGTTTTTTGTTCATTATGGGTTGATTTGAGTCATTCATATTCTAAATTTAAGAGGTGAAATATCCTGCTAACTGAAATCCTAATAGTAGAAAACCAGCAGCCATTAGTGCTGTATTGGTAGTCTTAGAAAATTTTATATAACTGCTGTGTCTTCTCCAAACGCCAAGTAGCAACAGTACCAGCCCTAAAGCTAAAAACTGCCCTATTTCTACACCAAGGTTGAAACCCAATAAGTTGACAAAAAGGCCTTCTTTGTCAAATTCAAACTCTTGTAATTTAGTAGCCAGCCCAAAACCGTGAAACAGACCAAAAATCAAAACTGCCATTTTAGTATTGGGTTGCTTTCCAAAAAATTGTTTGAATCCGCCTAAGTTATCAAAACCTTTGTAGACAATTGACAAAGCTATTATGGCATCTATTAAATAGGCATTTACATTGGTATCGGCCATAACACCCAGTAAAAGGGTCAGACTATGGCCAACGGTGAAAAAGCTGACATACAGTATAACTTCGCGAGTGCGGTACAAAAAGAAAATAACGCCTACTAAAAAGAGTAAGTGGTCGTAACCAGTAAGCATATGTTTGGCACCGATGTACAAGAATGGTCCAAATGCAATACCCTTATTGTTAAGCAAAAAAGACTGCGTTTCGTCATCGACACCATGTGCATTTGCAGTTGCCTAAACAAAGCATAGAATTAGAAAGACAATTGTTTTTTTAAGCATTTCTAATGCGCATGGCCATGTTCTTTCACTTGCCTAAGGCTATCAACCTTCTTTAGGCTATCTGCTATTTTACTTTTTGCAGCTCTTCAATTTTCACTTCCTCTTTAGAGACTTCTGTACTCATTTCCTTAACGCCGTCTTCCGCGTGAGAATGACCGTGATCGTCTTTGTTATTTTTTTCGCCACATGCACTTGCAATGCCGAATGCTAAAATGGCAACGATCATTGATTTTTTAAAACCCATAGTAGTACAAATTAAATTTATGAAATATCATAGTACGCTCATGCTATTGTTCCTCTTACATATCGCGAAATACAAAAATACAAAAAATACGATTTAGTGGCCATACGTTGTTGCTCACCTATGGTACGCACTAGCACATACGAGGACCAGCAGGGGAGAGCGGGGGCTACGACACCATCAGGGCAAACGCATCATAAGTTGAGTATTTTCAATAGGTAATTATTACTTAGAGCCGCTTTTAGTCTTCTACTTTTCACACCAACCTTAGCTTTCGTGTCTTTTTTGAGAAGATTCAATGCTATTTTATTGAGTATAGAGAAATTTTGTGCTGAGTTTCCAATTCTTTTTCTAGAAGCATCTTCAGAGAATGCGACATCGAGCATCCAATGTAGTTTGTTTTCTATAGCCCAATGCGAACGAATAGCGTTTTGAAAATCTTTTGGTCTTGCCGATAGACTTGAAATATAATATCTTTTTGCTGTTTCAGAAGGTTTGTCAGAGTTCTTAAACTCCCTAATGCTCTCTATTCTTACGATTGTTTTTAGATTTCCCCATTTATTGTTATCTTCTATGAATTGAAAACCTGCCTTGCCGGCAGGCAGGTCTGTAATCACGCTACAGGTTCTAGTCTCTATTCTTCCGTGGTCTAGATCCTCACTAATCGTTGTTTCTGTATTTTTCCCAAAGAAAAATTCATCTTCAATGTGCTCTAGCAATTGCGGTTGATTCCCTTTTACGGCTAAGATATAATCTGCATCTTTATCTATAATTGCCGTTGCTATTTCATGCTGACACCCCATAGCATCTATTGTTACAATAGTATCTTGTAGTGATAGTAAGTTCAATAATTCTGGAATGGCAGTTATCTCATTAGATTTTTCATCGGTTTTTACTTGTCCCAATACTAAACTGTTGGTACAAGCAAAGGCGCTTACCATAATGTATGGGTGATTTTTTACCTTTTGATTTAGCTCCTCTAATGGTTTTGCCATCTATGGCAATAACCTCTTTTGGTGCTAATTGGGCCAAAGACCGTACCCACTCGATAAAACAGGATTCAAACTGTTTGCTGTCTATGGCGGAAAACACACGATTAAAAGTATCGTGAGATGGTATGCCATTAGGTAAATCTAGAAAAGTACGCAAAAAAGCTTCTTTTTCTTGAGCGTAGAGTTCTATTTCGTTCCAACTACCCGCTCCACAGATAACGGATATTATACCTATAAGAAGGATGTCGTTTAATTGATGAAGCTTTGTTGAATCTCGTCTAGGGCCGTCTATTTGACTGAAAATAGAGGTTAGTTTGTGTTGTGTTGTGTTGTCAAAATGTATATTGTATTGATTATCAGTATAATATACAAAATATAATACTTAAAAACCACCTTTTTAAATGATATTTCTTTAATTTAGTGGTCTTTTTTTAGATGCGTTTGCCCTGTCTAAGCCATCCTTTTATATTCATAATGTGAATATGCAATTCTTTAAAATTCTGTCCACTTTTAGAAGGGACTTGTTTTAAATTTTCAAACTCCTTTTTCAATGGCAAATAACCACGCCATTCATCTGCTATGATTTGGGCGTCTTTTGAAACATACTTTCTTAAAAAAGCACCTAGTTCTTTTGAAGGTGCATGCTCAATTATTTCTGCATAAGCCCTACCAACGCCATCCTCTAATATTTCAATAGCAAGAACAATTAGTTTTTTATCTCCTTTACTACGTCCTTTCTTTCCTTTTTCTGGACCTCCAATCATAAATTCATCAACGTGAACAGTACCATTTAATGGGTAGTTCAAACTACTTGACATAGCCTTTTGGATTTTCAATCTGAACGACCAACATGTTTTTTGACGCAACTCAAACTCATGGCTCAACTCCAAAGATGACATACCTTTTTTCTTTGTACTAATTTTAAAAATGATATGAAATGCAATCAAAATTGAAAACTTCAGTTTTTCAAATAAAGTGCCAACCGTAGGGCTTTCATCATAATTACACTTTGTACATCTCCTGTTTTGAGGTTTTCTTCCTTTAGAAAACTTATCATTTTCACATCTTTTACATTTATATCCATCTGCCCATTTTATCTTTGACAAATAAATCAAACAATCATTGTCCTCTTTGAATTTCTGATTAAACTTTATAGAATTCACCCCTGTAAATATGTTTTCTTCTGCCATTTGGCAAAATCAATAAATAGCGATCTAAACGCCTATACCAGTAAATTAATTTTCACAAAGAAAGAATAAAATATGATTTACAAATTTAAAAATACCATGTACTTTATCATAGGGAGCAAAATCTATTTTCACAATTTAATATCATTATCTTTACTGTCCGATTTTATTTAAATAATGACCGAAACAAACCGTATAGAATATAAACGAGAACTTACCGATGGACTTGAAAAAGAGGTTATCGCATTTCTGAACTACCGTGAAGGTGGTATTCTATATATAGGTATTGATAAGGAAGGAAACACTTATGGTTTGGCTGATGCTGATGGCGACCAGTTGAAAATTAAGGACAGGTTAAAGAACAATATCCGTCCTTCAGCACTTGGTTTGTTCGATATTGTGAGTGAGGAAAGGGACGGTAAGAACATTCTAAAAATCATTGTGGCCAGCGGTCCAGAAAAACCATATCATCTCAAAAAATATGGAATGAGTGAAAAAGGTTGTTTCATTCGTTTGGGTTCAGCAGCTGAGCCAATGCCACAAAAAATGATTGACGAGCTCTTTGCAAAACGTACCCGAAATTCCATTAGTAAAATTAAATCGGGTCGACAAGATTTGAGCTTTAGCCAATTGAAAATTTACTATGAGGAATCGGGATATACCCTCGGTAAAGCATTTTCAAAGAATTTAGAATTATTAACCGAAGATGGTACATTCAATTATGCCGCCTATCTTTTAGCAGATAAAAACAACACCTCGATTAAGGTTGCTAAATATTCCGGTACAACCCGAACAGACCTAATAGAAAGCAACGAGTACGGACACGAATGTTTGGTAAAGGCTACTAAACAAGTAATTGATAAAATTGCGGTAGAGAACAGAACTACAACCAAAATTACAGCGAAAGAAAGGCAGCAGGCTAATCTTTGGAATCCCATTGCATTGCGAGAGGCTATCATTAACGCCTTTGTGCATAATGATTATACGAATGAGATTACTCCAAAGTTTGAAATCTTTACCAATAGAATTGAAATCACATCGGCAGGTGGTCTACCTGAAGGATTGAGCAAACAAGAATTTTTTGAGGGCTTTTCAGTTCCACGTAATAAGGAACTGATGCGTATTTTCAAGGATTTAGAACTGGTGGAGCAATTAGGTTCTGGCATTCCTCGTATTTTGGGGCATTATGGAAAAGAAAGTTTTAGTTTTTCTGATAATTTCCTAAGAATGACTTTTGCTGTTAAAGAAGATACTAATGAAACTGTCATTAAAATTGATGATATAGAAGGTAGTCAAAAAGGTGGTGTAATAGGTGGTGCAATAGGTGGTGTAAAAGGTGGTGCAATTGATGCAGCTGAAGCTCTAACTAAAAGGCAAAAAGAAGTACTTAAACTTATTGCTGCAAGTCCTTCCATAACATATAATGAGATAGCAGAAGCTTTGAGTATTAACGAATCTGCTGTTGGTAAACATATTACAGCTATCAAGAATAAAGGTTTTTTAGTACGTCAAGGAGATACGAGAGGTTATTGGCGAATCAACCTCGAAAACAATTAATAAAAATTCTTTTTTTAAAAGACCCTTTTTCTCTCGGTTCTTTGTTAGTCACTTTCCATTGGCCATTTTCTTTAACTAGTTTAAAGATGCCCGTCTTTCCATCATAGGTTGTTTTGTATCTTACCCAGGCGATTTCCCCATCTATGGCTTCATCCAAGATTTCTACCTCGATTTCCTTATCGGAATCTGGCAGCATATTTTGAACCGTAATTAAACTGGCATATCCTTCTGATGTTGTATACTTTTTTAGAGCAGGTTCATCTTTTGAAAAAAAGCTTTTCGCAACAATTTCTGCGGTTTCTGTGTGGGACATATTCTTATTTCCTGAACAGGAAATGAATAAAAGTACGAGTGAGCAAATGATTAATTTTTTCATAATATTATTAATTTGGGTTATTGATATATCTATGGTAACTAATCAGTCTGTTTAAGTTGTTGATAATCAGTGATTTTTCGCATTATTAAAAAATCGAAGTTGATTCATAAAAAGGCAAAAAAACAATCTTTTAAATCATAAGTACCTGAATATCAGTAAAATTAAAATTCAAAAAAACGTTAGGTCAATGTTCTTAAAACAAGCTACTTAGCTAATTTTTTAATCTCTTTGGGTTTAATTCCCCGAGGCTTGCCTCGATTTTTAGAGGAAAGTTTGAAAACGGATGGTTTTCATCAAATCAAAAACTATCTTCCATTAAATGCCTCGTGGGCTTGCCCCGAGGATTTTTTTAATGCCCCGCATGGCGATCATCACGATCTTTGGATCTCTCCTGAAAATTCGCAACGAATGATCATGGGCGATGATGGTGGTGCGCAAATCACGTATGATGGTGGCGCAACATGGAGCACCTATCAACCAACCAACAGCACAGTATTATCGGGTTACGACTGACAATTCGTTTCCGTACCGAATTTATGTGGCGCAGCAAGACAATTCAACTATTCGGGTGAAACACCGAAGTGATAGCGATAGCATTGATGAAGATGATTGGGAGGAAACCGCAGGGGGCGAATCGGCACATATTGCAGTAGGCCCCACGAGCAACGATATCGTTTATGGGGGCAGTTATGATGGATTTTTAACCCGAGTAAACCACAAAACAGGAACAGTTAGAGGAATAAATGTTTGGCCTGACAACCCTATGGGCCATGGCGCAGAAGGAATGAAGTATCGTTTTCAATGGAATTTTCCTATAATTTTCAGCAAGCACAACCCTAAGAAATTATACACGTTTTCAAATCACGTTCATGTTTCTGAAAATGAAGGTCAAAGCTGGAAACTGTTGAGCGACGACCTAACCCGAAACGATCCAGAAAAATTGGTTTCAAGTGGGGCCCGATCACACAAGATAATACAGGTGTAGAATATTATTGCACCATTTTTGCGGCCAATGAAAGTCCGTTAAAAGAAGGTTTGTTGTGGGTGGGCAGTGATGACGGTCTAGTTCATATAACCAAAGACGGTGGTCAAAGCTGGAAAAATATAACACCAAGCGGTATGCCCGAATGGAGCATGATAAATAGCATAGAGCCCTCTGCTTTTGATGAAGGTACTTGTTGTGTGGCAGCGACACGCTACAAGCTAGGTGACTTTCGCCCCTACCTTTATAAGACGACCGACTATGGTAAGACTTGGTCAAAAATAACGAACGGTATAAATAATGAGCATTTCACAAGGGTTGTTCGTGAAGACCCCAAAAGAAAGGGGCTGTTGTATGCGGGTACTGAAACAGGAATGTACATTTCTTTTGATGATGGCCAAAATTGGAGTCCGTTTCAACTGAATCTCCCCATTGTTCCGATAACCGACCTGACCATAAAAGACAATAACTTGATCGTAGCTACCCAAGGCCGAAGTTTATGGATTGTAGATGACTTGACCGTACTGCACCAAATGGATAACAGTAAAAAAAATATGGCTTCCGTTTTGTACAGACCCAAAGATGCGTACCGAACAAAGGGTAGTGTTAGCAAAGAACCGTCAAAGACCGAAGGACAAAATCACCCGAACGGGGTGGTCACCCATTTTTATCTAAAGAATTTGAGTGAGAAAGACAGTATCAGTATAACGTATACTGCAATGGCAGGCGATACTTTAGCATCCTACAATAATAAATCCGAAGAAAAAGATAAAAAACTAGAGGTTAAAAAAGGGGGCAATACCCATGTTTGGGATACTCGGGGAAAGGGAGCCAAAGCGATGCCCGGGCAGTACAAGGTGTCTTTGGATGTTAACGGAAATTCTACTTCCCAAACGTTCAATATCATTCCCGATCCACGGGCAGAAGTGTCAGTAGCCGATATGCAGAAGCAGTTCGATTTTATAACCGATATAAATGCCACCATTGAAAAAGCACATCAGTCCATTAAAAATATAAGAAAGATAAACGCTCAGTTAGATGCGTTTACCAAACAGTACAAAGGCAATGAGCAGACCAAAGATTTGGTGGAAAAGGTCAAAAAAATGAAGGAAAAATTTAGTGAGGTCGAAAAGGCCCTGTACCAAACCAAAAACCGAAGCAATCAAGATCCACTGAATTTTCCTGTCAGGTTAAACAATAAATTAGGTCATTTGAACAGTTTAGTGGCCATAGACGATTTTCCGCCTACGGAACAGGATGTTGCCGTAAAAAATGAACTTACAGGGCAGATTGATAAACAATTGAAGGTTTTCAACACCTTGGTCAATAAGGAAATAGAGGAATTCAATTCGGCTTTCAACAACTTGAAATTGAAGTATTTGTTTGTAGAGGATTGATTACTTTTGACTATGGAGGATTTAAAAAAAATACTGGTAGAACGTTTGATTGACTGTGATGACCCCAAAATATTAAAAAAAGTCTCAAAAGCCCTTGATGTTGAGGTGGAGATACAAGCAGTAAGGGAAGATGAAGAAATCTATACCAAGATTGAATCAAAATTAACCAAAGAACAATGGAGGGAGATAGATAGAAGAAGTAAAGATATAAAGGATGGCAAGGCGGTATTGATTCCTTGGGAGCAGGTGAGGAAAAACCTTAGGAAAAAATATGGTGTTTAAGATTTTCCTTGAATCAAGGGCAAAAGAAGATTTGATTGATACGCTTTCCTATTATGAATCTAAATCTTTGAAGGTGGCAGAAAAGTTTTATACGAAGGTGGAGGAAACGTTGGATTACCTTATTTATTATGCTTACGCTTTTGAAGAGAAACGAATTGCCAAATATGAGATTCCCATTAAGGGGTTTCCGTATTCTGTTGTTTACGAGATAGACGAAAATGTAATTCACGTTCTTTCCATTTTCAATACCCATCAAAACCCCACTAAAAAACCATAATGTCAGATTACTATAACTACATAAAATCGTTGCACCTTATTTTTGTGGTCACCTGGTTTGCCGGTCTGTTTTACGTTCCGCGTTTGTTTATCAACCATATTGAGGCATCGCTTCGACCATCACCTGAAAAAGAAATATTGACCAAAGAATTCAAATTGATGACCAAACGTTTATGGTATATCATTACATGGCCTTCGGCCATTTTGTGTACCATCTTTGCTATTTGGTTGTTGATTTTGATACCCGGTTGGCTGCAACAACCTTGGATGCACGTAAAACTCGGTTTTGTGTTATTGCTTTTTATCTACCATCTAAAAAACCACCAGATATTTAAACAGTTACAGCGTGACGAAGTGAAGTATACCTCTAAATTCATGCGTATCTGGAACGAAGGGGCGACCATCATTCTTTTTGCCATAGTGTTCTTGGTCATACTAAAAAGCACCGTAAATTGGATTTTTGGCGTCGTCGGAATATTGGTTCTTGGTATTCTGCTAATGTTGGGTATACGGCTTTACAAGCGTATTCGAGATAAGAATCCTGAAGCATAAATGAAACCCTAAGCAAATTTATTAGAATAGATGACTCTGGCGTAATGTTTGTTTATCTTTATTCTCAAATTAAGATCTCTTGTTAAAAAAATTATCCCTTAGATCTCGCATTTTTATCAGCATGATACTCTTGGTGTTGATCGCCTCGGTATTGATTGCAGGGGTGACGATTTACCAATCTCGCGAACAGTCTAAAGATTACCATGATAATCGTTTGGATCGAAAGGAAGAGCAAGTCAAAGAGAGCGTAAGCTATGTTCTTAAAAAAACGACCTACCCTCGAACGACCGAAGACCTCGGGCTGATCTTCAAGGATGAGATCTATCAGATAGCAGACGTTTTGTCCGCTCCGTTCAATATTTACGATCTCGAAGGGCAGTTGATAAAAAGCTCTAGGCCAAAATTCGAAATCGATACCGATTCGAATTGTTTAGATGCCGAAGTATTGAACAATTTAGCGGCAAGTGCGTCTAGGCGTTATGTAGATAAAAATTCCGCCGCAGGAGACAAATACCGAGCCTCGTACACGTACATCACCGACAACAAATTTAAACCAATAGGTATATTGAATTTGCCCTACCATGAAGACAACTCCTTCAATGATATGGAGCTGAGAGAGTTTTTGATACGTTTGGGCTGGGTGTATTTTTTAATGCTGTTGATCGCCATTGCACTGGCTTATTTTATTTCAAAGTATATAACACGCTCTTTGCAGACAGTTTCTGATATGATGCACAAGACCGACCTGACCAAACGCAACAAGAAGATATTCATAGAAGGCCCCAGTTCTGAAATCGGAAAACTCGTAGATTCGTACAATGCCATGATCGATGAGCTTGAGGTGAGCGCCGCGAAATTGGCCAAAGGCGAAAGAGAACAGGCTTGGCGAGAAATGGCCAAACAAGTCGCCCATGAAATCAAGAACCCCTTAACACCTATGCGGTTAAGTGTACAGAGCTTTGAGCGTAAATTCGACCCTAACGATCCAGATATTGATATCAAGGTTGCCGAATATTCCAAAACATTGATCCAACAGATTGATACGATGAGCAATATCGCTTCGGCTTTTTCAAACTTTGCAGAAATGCCGGCTCAGCAGAACGAAACCCTCAACATGGTGAAAATCGTAAAGCTGGCACTTGATATTTTTACCGAAGATTACATCCATTTTATTTCCGAAGAAGAAGAAATCATCGTAAAATTGGATCGCACCCAGCTTATTCGTGTAGTGACCAATTTGGTGAAAAATGCGATTCAGGCCGTACCCGATGTAGAATCGTCCCGTATTTTGGTGTCAGTTGTGTCAGAAGGTGATTTTGTAAAACTTACCGTTGCCGATAACGGAATAGGAATAGAAGATGGGTTCAGAGATAAGATTTTTGAGCCCAAGTTCACGACCAAATCAAGTGGTATGGGTCTCGGTCTTGGTATGGTGAAAAACATTGTAGAGACCTATAAGGGAAGTATCAAATTTACTTCGCAACCTGGCAAGGGCACTGTGTTCACGGTTAGGTTTCCAAAAAGAACTACAGGAATAGAAAAGATAGAAAAATTATGAATTACAATACTATTATAATAGGTACATCAGGGTATTTGGGAAAGGTTACCATAAATAGACCCAACAAGTTAAATGCCTTGAATCTCGAAACCATTCAAGAACTGCACAAGGCTTTCAAAGCCTTGTATGCTAAGAAAAATATCAAGGTCATCATTCTTACCGGAAGCGGTGAAAAAGCATTTGTTGCAGGAGCCGATATTTCTGAATTCGCCGACTTTTCAGAGAAAGAGGGAAGGAGTTTGGCAAAGAACGGACAAAAGAAATTGTTTGATTTTATTGAAAACCTATCAACGCCAGTAATTGCGGCAGTCAATGGCTTTGCCTTGGGCGGTGGGCTTGAACTTGCGATGGCCTGCCATTTTCGAATAGCGAGCGACAATGCCAAAATGGGGCTGCCCGAGGTTTCTCTTGGGGTGATACCCGGCTACGGGGGCACCCAGCGTTTGCCACAATTGGTGGGTAAGGGCAGGGCTATGGAATTGATTATGACGGCAAGTATGATCGATGCCGAAAAGGCATTGGCATACGGTTTGGTAAACCATGTTGTTGCCCAAGAAGAATTGTTGCCCCTATGTGAAAAGATCGCAGGCAGAATATCGAATAATTCATCTGTGGCCATTGGCCATGCAATAAAAGCGGTAAATGCAGGTTTTAAGAATGACAGTAATGGGTATGCGGCCGAAATCAAAGCTTTTGGCACCTGTTTTGGCACCGATGATTTTAAAGAGGGTACAACCGCCTTTTTAGAAAAACGGAAGGCCGATTTTCCTGGAAAATAGCACCCGATAAAAACCCTCTTATGACCGTTAGAAAAGGCCTTTCTATGTTGTTTTTTCTTGTTGCCTTAGTTTCTGTAAGGGCACAGGAAATTTTTGTCGATTACAGCTTAGGAGAAAAATATTCCGATAGGTATAAATATTCCACAGTGCTTAGCATCAGTGGCTCAGAGAATGGTCAAACAGTTCTTGTGCGCACTTACTACGGGGGTATGCCTTTACGGCCAAAAGGTCATTTTGTAGAGCTGTACGATGCCGAACTGAACCTTGTTGAAGATTACAACAACAAGTATGCAGGGCAGTATATGGTGGATGGTTTTGTCAAGAACGGCCAACTCTGTTTGTTGGAACTGCTGTATAACAAAAAAGAACAAGCGTATCAGTATGTAGTGCATCAGAGCGCTCTCGGTAATTTTGATTTTACAGAAAAAGTTCTTCTCAGCATTCCCTCCAAAGAAGTCGTAAACCCTTTAGCGGTCAATAAATACTCTCGAAAATTCGGTGATGGTTTTTCAACTGCCGTGCACTTCAATAAACAAAAATCGGCTTTTGTGATTACCGTTTACCATCGTGAGGGCAATGACCGAAAATATCATATATACTTGTTCGGTACTGATTTAAAACAGCATATCAACTACGACTTCACTGAGCAAATTCAAGAAAAAAACTACGCCTTTGAAAATATAGAAGTATCAAAAGACCTTCAAACCGTATATCTTATGGGAAAGGCCTTTTTTAAGAAGCGTCGATTTGATGCTAAAGAACGACGGTATCAATATGAATTGGTTCGGGTCACCGATAGTGGCCATCAGACACAAGAATTTAACGAGGCTGGGCGTTTTACTGAATCTTTAAAGCCGATTTTGACAGATAATGAACTGATTACCGTTGGCTTTTATGCAGATAGAAAAGATAATAGGTACAATGGGCTGGTATATTTTAAACTCGACCCGAGTACGTTAGCGGTTCGGTCTAAAAAATACAATCCGTTTTCAAAGCAATTTATGATGGATAAGTTCGGCAGGGAAATCGATGCCGAAATAAAAAACCTGATCTTTAAAGATGTTCATATTACACCGAAAAAGGACATTATCTTTAGTGCCGAGGAATATTTTGTAACCCAAGGTGAAGATATAGGTGTGGGCGGAAGCAAAAAGACTGATCGCTTTCACTATAATGATATCGTTTGCGCAAAACTCAACGCCAACGGTGAGATGGAATGGGCCAGGAACATCAATAAAACAGAAGTTACACAAGGTGATGCCGCCTATGCCTCTTATACGGCCTACGGAGAAGGAGACGATATGTACTTTTTTATCAATTCAGGAGAGAACCCCTATAAAATTAGCAAAGAACGCATTCTTTTTAAGCAAGGGTATAGTAAAACCCCAAATATGTTCGTAATCAAAATTGATTCAGACGGAAACCTAGCGTATAAAAAACTAATTGACGATAAAGAAGTGCGCCTACCCATCATGGTATCAAAACCATTAATTGATAAGGCCAGCGATAAACTGTTGTTCTATGCCAAGAGAGGAAACAGAAAACAGCTTGTAAAGGTCAAAATGGGTAATACTTCAAGTTCGTTGAAGCAATGGTTTTTTGTTCTTTCAGCCCCTAGTTTAAGCTATATTTATTTTGGCTATGCTCTAATAAATGACTGTTTTAAGCATTATTTATTCAAATACGGATTATATTTAGTCTCAGATTTACAAATAGTTACACGTAATAGGTTGAAAATTAATACCATACTGAATCAGTTGTAATTTAGAACATAGCCTTTATTTTCTGATTTTCGTCTACCGTCTACCGTCTACCGTCTATACCGTCTACCGTCTACCGTCTACCGTCTATACCGTCTACCGTCTATACCGTCTACCGTCTACTTCCCTCCCTTCTAAAAATATTCGTTTATCCCATGTTAACCTTTTGCGCATTTTGGTATTAACAGGTGTAACCATAAAATTTAAACTTTTAAATTATGAAAAAAAGATTATTTACTACTGTACTATTATGTTTTGCACTTGCCACCATATCGGCCCAAGACTTTGATTTCGGAGTCAAAGGAGGCGTCAATGTGGCCTCTTTAAGCGGCAACAATTTAGGTTTAGGGGCTCTTGGCTCAAAGGTGAGCTTTCATATTGGGGGAATGGCGGTAATACCCATTTCAGAAAAATTCGCTGTACAGCCAGAACTATTGTACTCTTCACAAGGCAGTAAATGGAACTTTGGCAACATCAGCAACCTAAAGCTCGATTATGTGAACCTTCCCGTTTTAGGAAAGTATTTCATTATCAAGGGTTTAAGTGCTGAAGCCGGTGTCGTGGTGGGTTATCTTCTCTCTACCAATGCCCCTGACAAATCAGATTATTCAAGCATTGATATAGCGATTGCCATTGGTGCATCCTATAAATTGAACGACAACATCTTTTTCAGTCTGCGCTACAATAAAGGGGTGACCGATATCAATAATGATTCTAATATCGATTTTGCCAATAAGAACAACGTCTTTCAGATTTCTGCTGGATATTCTTTTTAGAAAAATAGCGCATAAACCCACAATATGCAATAGAACTTCGTGATGAGGTTTGAAAGACCAATAAAATCAGTGATTTTACTTCAAGCGGCATAGCACCGCCATGGTGCTTGAAGAAAACCAAGTGAAACGTCTTATTTTGAAGGTATTTCAAACTGTAATAGATTTTTTATCGC
>UOEL01000004.1_pt1 | contig 79786 bp, 78 predicted proteins | sample 1989351 | NCBI WGS metagenome assembly UOEL01 (sample SAMEA4712195, study PRJEB27164) | hydrothermal vent metagenome | biome: marine basaltic hydrothermal vent biome; feature: marine hydrothermal vent; material: mineral | place: Pacific Ocean | collected 2011-06-14/2011-07-23 | depth 1719 m
CGAATTTTTCACAGATATAATAATATATTTTCACTAACTTGTAATCCTTGTTGTTGTGGGCCGTATCCAAAATAGTCCCGTCAGAATTGACTATTAAGATACTGATAATCAATGGCTAAAACAAGTTTTAGACGTTGATTTTCAACGACTTGGACTTGTTTTTTTGTATATTCTCAACCCTTGATTCGCATATGATACTATCAACCCCTGAAATAGCTCGTCGATATCTCTTTCGTATATGGCCTACAGATGGAAATAGAAAAGGGTCTTTGACGGTTATATCGAATTGGTCGCAAAAGAAGGCCTTTGACATCATTTTCTTGATTGAAATCAGGTTTTCATATTTACAAATTCACAAAACATAGATGGTTCCATATTGATTTGTTATAGAAAAATAGATCTTCTCCCATTTTGTTTAACGATTATTTAATAAAACCGCTTTTTTTCATGGTTGTAATAATCCTTGCAATAGCGTATTTTTGCAAAAACCCTTCCTATTATATGAATATATCCTCAAAGACCAGTAATGACATTTCTTTTGATGATTTCAGGGCTCAAATTCTGAAAGATTATGAGATTGCGGTTTTGAGCAGGGCATGTAGTCTATTGGGGCGTACAGAGGTTTTAACGGGCAAGGCAAAATTCGGAATCTTCGGCGATGGTAAAGAACTACCACAATTGGCCATGGCACGTTCCTTCCGTGACGGAGACTTTAGAAGTGGTTACTACCGTGATCAGACGTTTATGATGGCCTTGGGTCTTTTATCGCCCAAAGCCTTTTTTCATGCCTTGTACGCTACTACCGATATTGAAAAAGAAACCATGAGCGGTGGTAGGCAAATGGGCGGTCATTTTCTTACCAGTAGTCTCAATGAAGATGGCACATGGCGCGATCTCACGCAGCAAAAAAACAGTAGCTCCGACATTTCAAGTACCGCAGGGCAAATGCCCAGACTCTTAGGGCTTGCTCAGGCCTCAAAGGTATACCGAGAACTAAAAGATATAGATTCGTCAAAATTTTCAATTGACGGAAACGAGGTCGCCTGGGGAACGATCGGAAACGCAAGTACAAGCGAAGGGCTTTTTTTAGAGACCATTAACGCAGGTGGCGTATTACAAGTACCCATGGTAATCAGTATTTGGGATGACGAATACGGTATTTCAGTACCTGCAAAGTACCATACCACAAAGGAAGACATTTCAAAAATGCTCGAAGGCTTTCAACGTGACAAGACCCATAAGGGGTATGAGATGATAAAAGTGAAGGGATGGGATTATACCGCTTTGATACATGCTTTCGAGAATGCATCTGATATTGCCAGAGAAGAACATGTACCCGTCATATTGCATATTTATGAACTTACGCAGCCCCAAGGGCATTCATCTTCGGGCTCGCACGAAAGGTATAAAGACACCGAACGTCTTGAATGGGAGAAAGATTACGATTGTAACAAACGCTTTAGAGAATGGATTTTAGACTCGGGCATTTCAACCAATGAAGAATTGGAAAGCTTGGAGAAAGAAATAAAAAAATCAGTAAGAAAAGCCAAAAAAGAAGCGTGGTCAGAACATTTGGCCAGTCATCAACAAACCAAAAAAAACCTAGTGGTTCTTTTGAATAATGTGGCGAATACAAGTCAAAACAAGAGCCTTATAACAAAAATCAAAAATGACCTTATTGCCCTTGAAGAACCCATCAAAAAAGATTTAGCCTCAAGTGCAAGAAAAGCATTACGGCATCTTATCGGTGAAAATACTGCCGAAAAGAATATTTTAGTTGAATGGACCAATCATTTTCTAGAGGACAACCACACCAGAAATAGCCAGTATCTATATAACGAACATGCGAATAGGGCAACGACCGTTTCTGAGATAAAACCGATTTATGACCATAACCCTGAAAAGGTTGATGGTAGAATTATCTTGAGGGATAATTTTGATAAGCTTTTTGAAAAATATCCTAAATTATTGGTTTTTGGTGAAGATAGTGGTGCCATAGGTGATGTCAATCAAGGCTTGGAAGGCCTGCAGAAAAAGTATGGTGAAATACGTGTAGCCGATACGGGAATTCGAGAATCTACCATCATTGGCCAAGGTATTGGTATGGCTTTGCGTGGGTTACGACCCATTGCGGAAATACAGTATCTCGATTATATATTTTATGCCATGCCAACGCTGACCGATGATCTCGCCACACTGAGATATCGCACTTTCAATAAACAAAAGGCACCATTGATCGTAAGAACCAGAGGCCATCGACTAGAAGGTATTTGGCATTCGGGATCTCAAATGGGCGGCCTGATCCATGTGCTACGAGGTATGTATATTCTCTCTCCAAGAAATATGACCCAAGCAGCAGGGTTTTATAACACGCTATTAAAAAGTGATGAACCGGCCTTGGTAATAGAAAGTCTTAACGGGTATCGATTAAAAGAATCACTGCCCAAGAACCTTGGTGAATTTTGTACGCCCATTGGGGTTGTCGAGACCTTGAAAATAGGCATCGATATTACTTTAGTCTCCTATGGTTCTACATTGCGTATTGTTTTAGAGGCGGCCAAAGAACTGAGAGAAGTGAGTATTGATGCCGAAGTGATCGATGCGCAGACATTATTGCCTTTTGACATTAGGCATGAGGTTCTTGAAAGCGTCAAAAAAACCAATAGATTATTGGTAATCGATGAGGATGTGCCAGGAGGATGTTCTGCCTACCTTCTCAATGAGATCATTGAAAAACAAGGTGCTTATAAGTATTTGGATAGTGCGCCACAAACACTAACGGCCCATGCCCACAGACCGGCGTACGGCACTGACGGAGATTACTTTTCAAAACCAAACCGAGAGGATATTTTTGAAAAAGTCTACGCTATTATGCACGAGGCCGATCCTGAAGAATATCCTAGACTACGTTAATTAAGACCTACAAGGCTTTTACCTGCCCTCCTCCGAAGGAGGAAAACCTTGTAAGTCTCTATATCTAATTTAATTTTTGATGTCGTTTTTCGGTTCTTTGAGAGCAGGAAGTATCGGTTTGCCATCGGCATCAATTTCAATAATCGCGTCAAAGCCGAGTTCATCGAGTTTATCTACTATTTTAGCCCTATCACCTACCACAAACCAGTTAACAGCATCAGGTTTTACAACTTTTTCACTTACATTCTGAATATCTTTCAAAGATAGATCACGAACACTGGCATCATACTTCTGATAATAATCATCGGGAAGGCTGTACTTCACAAGATTGGCAACTGAACCGTTCACAGAGGCATTCGTTTCCCATTGCCCGGGAAGTTTTAATATTTGATTGGCCTTCACCTTATCTACCTCCTCTTGGGTCGCAGGCCTTGTATTGACAAAATCAGATATTTCCTTTCGAAATTCAGTCACTGACTCAGCAGTCTTATCGGTCTGAACCGAAGCATATACTAAGAAAGGACGCTCTTGTTTAGCTCCCATTACAAATCCTCCTGCACCGTATGACCAATGCTTGTCTTCCCTTAAATTCATATTTATCCTAGAGGTAAAGGTGCCTCCTAAAATATTCATCATCTGTTCTAGGGCCACTTCAGAAACGTCTCCGTATTTCTCAGTTAAATGTCCAACTATGATTACAGATTGCTGTGATTCTGGCCGATCCATTAAGTACAATGTGTTTTTTGAATTTACTTTAGGCTTGCCTAAAGGTCATTTCGGGTACGTCGGCTTTTTTCCATTTACCCAGCGATTTTTCTAATTTGGATTTTAGGTACTTCATCTCAACATCACCGGGAACAACAATAGTCGCGTTATTGGGTTTGATCCAGGTCTCGTAAAACTTCACCACATCATCTCTGGTCAAATTCTCAATGGTTTCTTCATAGCCCGTACCCGAAGGATTGCTATAGGGGTGACCTTCACCGTACAGGTATTTGTTCATTACCCTAAGGGCCATTGAAAAGGGCTTTGATTTTTCTTTTTTGATAGTGCTTATTTGTTCGCTCTTTAATCAATCGAATTCCTTTTGGGGAAAAGCAGGATTTAGTATCACCTCTGCAAAAAGATCTATACTCGCATCTAAACTTGGTTTTAAGGTGTTCAACTAAACATTTGAATTGTCTTGACTTGAGAACGTGTATAAATCCGCCCCTAAAAGTTGAAGTTTTTCATTGATTTGCAAAGTGTTCATGTTCTTAGTGCCCTCGTCCATCAGGTTCATGGCCAAAGATGCTGTGCCGGGGCTAGCAAGAAAATCTGTTTTATAGCCAGCATCTATTATCAAATTCATTACGATTGTAGACACCCCTGCTCTTTTGGCCAGAACAATATTTAGACCGTTCGATAATTTGGTTCGTTCCAATACGGGAAACTTAGAACTTTTTGGTGCACCCAACTCTGGCAATTTAGATCGGTCAACCGTTGATTTCTCAACGACATAATCGGGAAAAGGATTGCAGATCAAGGTATGTTTACCCTTGGTCAACCATTTTTTCGCCGTTTTTTGCACATCTAAAATAGTTGCATCTTCAACAAAGTAAATATAGCCATTAAAGCACTTAGCTACAATTTTTTACGATTTGTACTATAAACAGAACTGGAAGTTCACAATCTCAACTTAATACTCTGGTGTTGGAATCTTAAATTAGAAACCATACGTGGCGGCTACATAATCTTTACAAGCAGTTCTTTCAATAGATCTGCTTGCGATACATTAGTGGCCCCAACGCCTTTTCCTTTAAGATCAAGTTCTCGAAGATGCGAAATAATGGCACTGACCTTTTTCATAGGATAATTTCTGGCGGCCACTTGATACTCATTTACGAAATAAGGGTTAATGCCCAACAAGCTGGCTACACTTCTAGGGTTGTGGTCTTTCATACCGTGATATTTCAATAGCTGGGCAAAGAACGTGTACAGCAAAGTGACCGTGACAACAAACGGATTGTCTTTTGGGTTTTGGGCAAAGTAATTGAGTATTCTTGTTGCCTTAACGACATTGCGTTCGCCAATGGCCTTCTTTAATTCAAAGTTATTGTAGTCTTTACTTATGCCAATATGTTTTTCAATATGCGCTGGGGTGATTTCTGTCTCTTTGGTAAGTACCAATTGTAATTTTTCAAGCTCGTTGTTTATTTTGCTCAGGTCGGTTCCTAAAAACTCAACGAGCATTACGGCCGCTTTTGGTGATATCTTGTACCCTTTTTCCTGTAAAACCTTACGGATCCAATCAGCAACCTTGTTTTCGTACAGTTTCTTGCTTTCAAAACAAACGCCAGTTTTCTTGATTAGCTTATAGACCTTTTTACGTTTGTCGAACTTGTTGTACTTATAGCAAAGCACCAAAACAGTAGTTGGTTGCGGGTTCTCTGCATAAGAGGCCAATTTATCTATGGTTCTTGCCAAATGTTGTGCCTCTTTGACAATGACCACCTGCCTTTCAGACATCATGGGGTATCGCTTGGCATTGCTCACGATATCCTCTACCGTTACTTCTTTGCCATAAAGTACTATTTGATTAAAACCCCGTTCTTCTTCGGTAAGTACTTTTTTTTCTATATATGAAGCTACTCGGTCAATATAATAGGGTTCATCGCCCGTTAGTAGGTAGATGGGCTTGATATTTCCCGCATTGATATCACTGACTATTTGTTTTACTTCGTCCATCCAAAAAAAATCATCAAATTTGTGGTATGCGTCCTCTGAATTTTCCGGCATACGACTTTCGCTTCAAAAATAGCGAAAATAAAATCCACATATTTGATGTCATCCGTAAAAAATTCGTGATTCTACAGCCAGAAGAATGGGTGCGCCAACATGTGGTACATCATTTAATGGAAACCAAACAATACCCAAAAAGTCTTATCAACGTAGAAAAGCAATTGATTATCAACACGCTAAAAAAAAGATACGATATCGTGGTTTTTAATTCAGATAGCTCTATTGAGGTTTTAATCGAATGTAAAGCCCCTAAAATCAAAATAGACCAAACCACTTTTGATCAGATCGCTCGTTATAATATGAACCTAAAGGCGAATTATTTGATGATTACAAACGGATTGGAACATTTCTATTGTAAAATGGATTTTGAAAAAGAAAAATATACGTTTCTAAGGGATATTCCTGATTTTAGCCGTTAATTTGCCATCGATTTGCACATAGCCATTGTCATATTAAACTGGAACGGGGTCACGCTTTTAGAGAGTTACCTGCCTTCGGTCACCCAATATTCGGAAGGGGCTGAAATTTACGTGGCCGATAACGCTTCGACCGATAGTTCGGTTGCATTTATAAAGACCAACTACCCAACGATAAAAATTATTCAGAACTCAACGAATGGTGGTTTTGCCAAAGGGTACAATGATGCCTTGAAACATGTAGATGCCGATTTGCTCTGTTTATTGAATTCAGATGTTGAAGTTACCGAAAATTGGATCGAGCCGATAAAAAATGCTTTTGTAGAGCTACCCAATGTCTCGATCATTCAACCAAAAATACTGGATCTAAAACAAAGAGACCATTTTGAATATGCAGGTGCCGCTGGCGGGTTTATCGATCAATTAGGTTATCCGTTTTGTCGTGGACGCATTTTTCAGGTCTTGGAAAAAGATAAGGGCCAATATGATGATGTACATGAGATTTTTTGGGCAACAGGCGCTTGTATGTTTATAAAAAAAGAGCTTTTCGAAAGTCTTGGCGGGTTCGACGAAGACTACTTTGCCCATCAAGAAGAAGTTGATCTTTGTTGGAGGGCGAAGAACCAAGGGCATAAGGTTTATTATGTAGGTGCATCTAAAGTATATCATTTAGGTGGGTCTACCCTAAACAACATGAACCCAAAAAAGACTTATTTGAACTTTAGAAACTCTTTGTTCTCAATCACCAAGAACCTACCTAGAAGAAAGGCATTTACTATAATAGCTATTCGTTTGTTACTTGACGGAGTTGCAGCAATGCGTTTCGTACTTCAATTAAAGTTCAGCCATTGTTTTGCCATTTTACGTGCGCACCTTAGTTTTTATGTCCATTTCAGAACAATGTACCGAAAAAGGGAAAAAGATAATTTTATATTAAATTACTACTCAACGAGATCCATTGTATGGTCACACTTCGTACATCATAAGAATACATATGACATATTAACAAAAAATTGACTAATTTTACCATATCAAGAAAGGTCGATTTGTATATTTTTACAGTATTCGAACAACATCAAAAACAAATAGCAACATTAATATTATAAGTAACATTATCATGAAAAAAATCATTTTAGGTGTTTTGGGGATAACCCTTTTATTATCTTCTTGTGTATCACAGAAGAAATATACCGGTTTAGAGACAAAAAACAAGGAAGCGCAGGATCTATTGAATACGGCCACGGTCAAATTAAACGACTGTATGGAAGAAAAAGCATCAGCGACCTCAAGGGCGAAAACGTTACAAGATCAAAATGCCTTTCTTAAGGCCAATAACCAAGAGCTCATCAATAATATGGGCAATTTGACCACCTTGACCACCAAAGGTGCTGAAAACCTTGAGAAATCTCTTGAAAGCCTTCAAGAAAAAGATTTGACCATTCGTAAGCTGAACGATGCGATTACCCGTAGAGATTCGGTAAACCTTTCGTTAGTACAGAGCTTAAAAGGTGTTTTGGGCAACCTAGATGATGAGGATATCACCATAAGCGTTGAAAAAGGAGTGGTATTCGTTTCTATATCCGATAAATTATTGTTCAGTAGCGGAAGCTATAATATCACCAGCCGAGCAAAAGAAGTATTGGGCAAGGTTGCCAAGGTGGTAAACAACAAACCTGATTTTGAATTTATGGTCGAAGGCCATACCGATGACGTTCCGTACCGAGGTGGTGGCGTGCTGATAGATAATTGGGATCTTAGTGTCAAACGTGCTACAGCGGTCGTACGTGTTCTACAGAACGATTACGGTGTAGATCCGAAGAGAATGACAGCTGCTGGTAGAGCCCAATATATTCCGCTTTCGACAACCGAGAAGTCTAGAAACAGAAGGACTAGAATCGTGGTTCTTCCAAAAATCGACCAATTCTATAGTATGATCGAAGAGGGTATGAAAGATCCAGCGATCAACAATTGATCGCAATAGAACTTACTGACAAAAAACCGCAACTTTGATCGTTGCGGTTTTTTTGTTTCCAATTTTTGACTAGTATTCAAAAAATATTTAAACTTCCTTTTCCCTCACGTACAATGAGTGGCTCGCCCCTTGAAAGATCTATGACCGTTGATGCCATATTATCGCCATAGCCGCCATCAATAACTACGTCAACCAGGTTTTTCCATTTGTCAAAAATCAGTTCGGGATCTGTGGTATATTCCAATAGTTCATCTTCATCACGAATGGATGTCGAAACAATAGGGTTTCCCAATTCCTCTACCAATGCTTTCGCTATCGAGTTGTCTGGCACACGAATGCCCACTGTCTTTTTATTCTTAAAGCTTTTGGGCAGATTGTTATTTCCTGATAAGATAAACGTATATGGTCCAGGCAAGGCCCGTTTTAAAATTTTAAACGTAGGTGTATCCAATTGCCGCGCATAGTCAGAAAGATTACTTAAGTCAGCACATATAAAAGACCAATTGGCCTTTGCCAATTTTATTCCTTTTATACGGGCGATCTTCTCTAAAGCACGGGTTTGGGTAATATCACAACCAAGGCCATAGACCGTATCGGTGGGGTAAATGACCAATCCGCCTTTTTTTAAAACCCCGACTACCCTTTTGATTTCTTTCGGATTCGGATTTTCTTCGTATATTTTAATGAGTTCGGCCATAAGTTTTTATCAAAACAAACGTTTTAATACCAATTTAACTATAAAATGTCGCACATAAATCGTTTCTTTTTCGCTTGAATGTCGTTAAAAAACAAAACCGTAGCTATGGCTATGCTTGTATTTTTTGTCTAATTCAAACAAACAAAAAATAATTCTATTTACCTATACGATATTTTATAGTTAAATTGGTATAACAAAGTACGTAAATATTTTTCTTATGAAAATCCTTAAACTTCTTATAATAACCGTTGTTGCCATCGGCTGGGTATGCACCTCTTGCTCCTCAGATGATCCTATAAAAAAAGAAACAGAGGTCTCCTTAGAGAAGAAAACCATGTTAAATGTTTCTTATGGAAACGATACAGATCAAGTTTATGACATTTTTCTTCCCGAAGGCAGAACCCTGAACACCAAAATTTTGATATTGGTACACGGGGGAGGCTGGACACAGGGCGATAAGACCGATATGAACGGTTTTAAAGATTTTATAAGAGTACAACTTCCCGATATTGCGGTAGTGAATATAAACTACCGATTGGCAGACGAAAACAATTCGCCCTACCCTATGCAGATCAATGATATCACAAGCATAATAAACAGTTTAAAAGAGAAGCGATCGGAATATCAAATAGGAACCGAATTGGGGTTTGTGGGCGTAAGTGCCGGTGCGCACCTCTCTTTATTGTGGAGTTACGCTTTTGATACCGAAAATCAAGTAAACATGGTATGTAGTATCGTTGGGCCTACAAACCTCATAGACGACGCTTATCTCAATTCAAACAGCGAAGAACTTCAAAATCTTATTGACTTCTTTAGCCTTGATGAAGATATTTTAGAAGAAGCAAGCCCATTACATAAAGTTACCGCAAACGCTCCCCCAACGATATTGTTCTATGGTGGTCAAGATCCCTTGATACCCAATTCACAGGGCATGGACCTAAAAGATAAGCTAGAGGAATTGGGCGTTGCCCATGAATTTACATTCTATGAAAACGAAGGCCATGGTTGGGTGGGCATAAATCTTTTTGATACCTCTACCAAATTGAAGGCGTTTATTGAAGCGTATTTATAGAACTCGTTTATAGTTTAAATAATTTCGATAATCAGACCTACTAGGTCTATTGCCCAACAACCTCTAATTTGGCAAAACGGAGCAACAACTTCTTTACATCTCCTTTCTCGAACTGTATTTCAGCTTTTTTGTCATTGCCAACGCCTTCTATCTTCAAGACCTTGCCCCTACCAAATCGGGTATGGTTTACAAGTGTACCTTCAGCTAAATTAGGGTCAATGGTGTTAGTATTACCGACCGAAGAGGCCAATTGGGGTTTTAATTTTCTGAGTTTGCGCAGTTGGTTGGCATTGGGCTTGCCTACAAGTGGGGGTTTGCCGTTGGTGGGTTTTACTTGCCTTAAGCTACTTTTATCGACCTCGCCAAAAATATCGGCATCGACTAGGGGCTTATAACGGTAGGCCGTATTATCGATCGGCACTAAATTCTCTACATACTGTTCGTCGATCTCCTCTAAAAACCTGCTGGGTTCGGCATCGATCAATTTTCCCCAACGGTATCGGTTTTGGGTGTACGTTAAATAGACCTGTTTTTCAGCTCTCGTCAGGGCAACATAAAAAAGCCTGCGCTCCTCTTCCAATTCACTTCGAGTGTTCATGCTCATAGCGGAGGGAAACAGGTCTTCCTCCATCCCCACAACATACACATACGGAAATTCCAGACCTTTTGCCAAATGAATGGTCATCAGCGCAACGCGGTCATCATCACCTGTGTCTTTATCAAGATCGGTCGCTAGGGCCACATCTTCCATAAATTCCGAAATACTTCCCGTTGCATCGGCCAGTTCTTTTTGTCCTTCCACAAAATCCTTTATCCCATTGAGTAATTCTTCAATGTTTTCCATTTTGGCGATTCCCTCGGGAGTACCATCTTTTTTAAACTCTAACAGAATACCCGTTTTTTTGGCTACATGTTCGGCAAGAACAAAAGCATCGACCCCCTCGTTCATAATCTGGAAGCTCTTGATCATGGTCACAAAATTATACAGCTTGTTTTTAGTACCCAGGTTGATCTTCAGATCTATTTTATCAATATTCTCGATAACCTCAAAAATAGAACGGCCATAATGGTTTGCGGCTACTGCCAATTTTTCCATCGTGGTCTGGCCTATGCCCCTGGCAGGAAAATTGATGATTCTTTTTAACGCTTCCTCATCTTTTGGATTGATGACCAAACGCAGATATGAGAGTACATCTTTGATTTCTTTTCGTTGGTAAAATGATAGCCCCCCGTAAATACGATAGGGAATATCACGTTTACGAAGTGCATCTTCAATTGCACGAGATTGGCTGTTGGTACGGTACAAAACGGCAAACTGCCCATTGGGCATTTGGTGCTGTATTCGGTTTTCCCAAATAGATCCTGCCACATAACGGCCTTCTTCGGCATCTGTAGTACTGCGGTGAACAATAATCGACGAGCCTTCATCATTTGCCGTCCACACTATTTTTTCAAGTTGGTTCTTATTTTTGGCTATAATCGAATTGGCCGCATTCACGATATTCTTGGTCGATCTGTAATTCTGTTCCAAACGGTACATGCCTACATTGTCGTAGTCTTTTTGAAAATTCAGAATGTTATTGATATTGGCTCCACGAAAAGAATAGATGCTCTGTGCATCATCGCCTACCACGCAAATGTTCTGGTATCTATCTGACAAGGCCTTTACGATCAAGTATTGTGAATGGTTGGTATCTTGGTACTCATCGACCAATATATAGCGAAATCGGTCTTGATATTTCATCAATACCTCGGGAAAACGGTTCAATAGCTCATTGGTACGAAGAAGAAGGTCATCAAAATCCATCGCTCCGGCCTTAAAACAACGCTCTACATAGTTATGGTAAATATCGCCCATTCTAGGGCGTTTCGCCATGGCATCGGACTCCACTAACTCAGGGTTGTTCAAATAGGCCTTAACGGTGATCAAACTGTTTTTGTACGAAGAAATTCGGTTCTGTACCTGTTTGTATTTATAAATATCCTTGTCCAGGCCCATTTCCTTGATAATCGAAGAAATCAGCCGTTGGGAATCTTGCGTATCGTAAATAGTGAAATTACTCGGAAACCCAAGTTTATCACCATCAAAACGCAGCAATTTCGCAAAAACGGAATGGAAAGTCCCCATCCAAAGGTTTTTGGTCTCGGCCGTACCCGCTATTTCGGCAATCCGTTTTTTCATCTCGCGAGCGGCCCTATTGGTAAAGGTCAAAGCAAGAATATTGAACGCATCTACCCCCTGCGCCATCAAGTGGGCAATACGAAAGGTCAATACCCTGGTCTTACCTGATCCTGCACCGGCAATAACCATCAACGGGCCGTCTTTGTGCAGTACAGGCGCCTTTTGGGCATCATTCAACTGGTCTATAAAATTCTCCAATTTCTTGTGCGGATTTAAGAGACTGTTTTGAAATATCTCGATTATTTTCTTACACCCTCGTTCTGCATCAAAAATAGGTCATAACCTCCGAAGCCTCAGAACTAACGACATATTTCAAAACATTCTCTAATACTTAAAAAGAGGGTGAATTTAGCCATAATTACCTGTATCCTAAAAATTGCGACATAATAATTATGAACAATCCGACGTAGTTTTATTGAATTTGAATATATTTAGAAAATCAAAATGACCAATGAAAAAACCAACCTGCGCTACATTTTTTTTAGAATTGATTTTCTGCGCTACGATAATGCTATTACAAACCAGATCTAAAGGGTCGGTAATTATCGGGTTCGGCGAGGTGTTTACCATTGAAAATACCGATTTCAAAGTAGATATAAGCAAAGAATACAAAGCCGCCTTTGATATCATGAACTCTCCCAAATCAACTGAAGACCTTAATACTAGTATTGAGACCGCAGCCCGTTTTTTGAATATGCATGCCCAAAGCGCAGTGCCCATTGAACAATTGAAAGTGGCATTGGTGGTTCATAACAAAGCGTCAAAAGACCTGATCACTCATGAGGCGTATCAAAAACGATATGGCACGGACAACCCCAATCTAGAATTGATCCAGGCTCTTTTAGATACTGGGGGCGAAATCATCTTTTGCGGGCAGTCTTCTATAGCATGCGATTTTCCGAAAGAAGAACTTATCAAGGGCGTTCAATTATCATTGTCGGCAATGACGGCATTGATTCAACTACAAGATGAAAAATATAGACTTATAGAAGTTTAAATCAGATACTTATGAAAAAACCATTACTTGCATTATTATTATTCACAGGATGCTTTGCCCTTGCGCAAGAGGCAGATTTTGAAAAGGATTACAACGCTGTTTCAGGCAAGGTAATCGAATGGAGGAGACACTTTCACCAAAATCCCGAACTGGGCAACCGTGAATTTAAAACAGCCGAAAAAATTGCAAAACACCTAAAATCACTGGGTATAGAGGTACAGACCGGCGTGGCACATACCGGTGTTGTAGGTATTCTCAAAGGGAAACAACCAGGTAAGGTTGTCGCTCTTAGGGCTGATATTGATGCCTTACCAGTAACTGAACGCAATGACCTACCCTATAAATCAAACGTAACATCAGAGTTTATGGGAGAAAAAGTAGGAGTGATGCACGCCTGTGGCCATGACACCCATACCGCAATATTAATGGGTGTTGCCGAAGTTCTTTCAAAAAATAAAGACGCCATAAAAGGCACTGTGAAATTTATCTTTCAACCTTCAGAAGAAGGACCGCCACCAGGTGAAGAAGGTGGTGCCCTGATGATGGTAAAGGAAGGTGTTATGGAAAATCCCAAGGTAGATGCGATTTTCGGACTTCATATAAACTCACAGACCCCAGTGGGCGTAATTCGTTATAAATCAGGTGGAATAATGGCGGCCTCTCAACTCTTTATCATCAATGTAAAGGGAAAACAAAGCCACGGTTCTCAACCTTGGTCCGGTGTCGATCCTATTTTGATCAGTGCCAAGATCATTGACGGTCTTCAAACCATTATCAGCCGTGAGACCGAATTGACAAAAGAAGCGGCCGTAATAACCGTAGGTAAGATCAAGAGCGGGGTTCGATTTAACATCATTCCTAAAAGTGCTGAAATGATCGGCACTATCAGAACATTGGACTATGATATGAAAGACCTTCTTAACAAAAGAATGATGGAAATGGTACCCGCTATTGCAAAGGCCTATGGTGGCGAGGCAACCATTGAAATAAAAGATGCAACAGATATTACCTATAATGACCCCGCTTTGGTAGATTTGATGTTGCCCACCATGCAGCGTGTTGCAGGTACCGAAAATGTGCACACTATGAAGGCAATTACCGGTGCTGAGGATTTTTCTTATTTTCAAAAGGAAGCACCTGGTTTTTACTTTTTCTTGGGAGGCATGACGCCTGGTGCTACAGAATCGTTTCCGCACCATACACCAGATTTTATAATCGATGACAGCGGTCTGATGCTCGGAGTTAAGACATTGACACAGATGAGCCTTGATTACCTTAATAAGTAAAAAGAGGTTGTTTTAATACATGTTTAAACCACCATTAATTGAATATGGATTCAATTTTAACTTTCTTATCAAGTATCTCATGGTGGCTATGGGTAGTGATTGCCCTAGCACTTGTTGCTATACGCGATGTTTTTATTCAAAAGGCGCATACCGTATCACATAACTATCCTATAGTAGGGCATTTACGGTATTGGTTAGAGAGCATTGGCCCTGAAATGCGCCAGTATTTTGTAGCGAACAACCGCGAAGAACTGCCCTTTAACCGTATTGAACGTGGGTGGATCTACGCATCTGCAAAAAAAGAGAACAACTACGAAGGTTTTGGTACGGATCGAGATATTTATGCCCACCAGCATATTTTCGTCAAAAATCAGATGATGGCCTACAAGGTTGGTGAAAACCACCCGAATGTCAAAGACAAATCTTTTATACCCTGCGCCAAGATTATGGGTGACTATAACCAACGTAGAAAACCATACCGGCCCGCATCGGCGATAAATGTATCAGCGATGAGTTTTGGTTCGCTTTCGGCTGCTGCCGTAAAAGCTATGAACAAAGGGGTTGCAAAAGCAGATGCATATCACAATACTGGGGAAGGCGGGCTTTCACCCTATCACAAACAAGGTGGCGATGTGATTTTTCATTTTGGAACCGGGTATTTTGGGGTTCGTTCTAAGGAAGGAAGCCTCTCCATAGCAAAATTAAAAAAACTTGTTACTGAGAACCCCTGTATAAAAGCAATTGAAATCAAGTTGTCACAAGGTGCCAAACCCGGAAAAGGTGGCGTTTTGCCCGGGGCGAAAATCACAGCTGAAATTGCGCGAATACGAGGTGTGGAAATAGGAAAAGACGTACTCTCACCAGCTACGCACAAAGCTTTTGGCAACATTCGCGAACTCATGCGACTTATTGAAACCATTGCCGAAGAAACCGGACTGCCAGTAGGAATAAAGGCAGCTATCGGAAAATTGGACCAATGGGAAGAGTTGGCCGATATAATGGTGGAAACAGGTAAAGGCCCTGATTTTATTACCGTAGATGGTGGCGAGGGAGGCACTGGTGCCGCTCCCCCATCCTTTGCCGATCACGTATCCTTACCTTGGGTATACGGGTTTTCAAGTTTATACAAAGTATTTCTAAATCGAAACCTCACTGATCGGATCGTATTCATAGGTAGTGGTAAGTTAGGTTTTCCGGCCAAGGCGGCCATGGCTTTTTCAATGGGCGTAGATGTCATCAACGTTGCCCGTGAGGCGATGATGAGCATTGGGTGTGTTCAAGCCCAGGTATGCCATACCAATAAATGCCCTGCAGGCATCGCTACCCAAAACAAGTGGCGTCAAAACGGAATCAATGTGCCTCTTAAATCAGATCGGTTGGCGCAATACTTCAAAACCTTTCGAAAAGAATTTTTGGAAATAACCCACGCCGCGGGTTATGAACACCCATGTCAATTCACTATGGACGATATTCAGGTCAACGTAGATGATATCGATTTAAATAGAAATCTGACTTCAACTTATGGGTATGTCAAAACCAAAGTTCCCTTTAACGGTATGCAAGATCTCTATGATTGCTCATACTTGGGCGGCAAAAATTTTGAGGATAGCACTAAATGATATACTTTTGCCTTCGAAGTAATCACAAAGCAGCATTGACGGCTTAATTGAAAACCCTAATTAAAACAAGATTTATGAAAAGAGTTTTACTATCGCTATGTATTTTATTGTATGCAGGTACCGCTTTACATGCCCAAAGAAAAAGTGAGCTGATTGCAGAAATTCATGATTTAAAATCACAGCTCGACTCGGTAAATGCTGAAGTATTCGAAGCTCGAAAGAATGAAAAGGTTAGTCTAGCAGAAGCTACATCGTATAAAGAGCAGGTGACTGAATTACAAGATGCAAACACCACTTTGCTCAAAAATCTCAGTAGTTTTTCTGAAGTTTCGAGTAAAAACTCAGATAACATCAGTAAGGCTATGACAAGTCTTAACGAGAAAGAAAAGCAACTGAAATCGATCAATGAAGCTATAACCTCTAATGATTCAACGGCGGTAATCGTTCTGACCAATGTCAAACAGACCCTTGGCGAAGATGCGAAAATTGGGATTTCAGGAGGTGCGGTAGTTATTTCTAAAGATTTGACCGCTCTTTTTGGCGGGGATACAAGTACTTCAGTGACCACAGAAGCCCAATCTTGGCTTGAGAAAGTCGCAAATATATTGACTGCCAACCCTAAAATGGCGATGACCATTGAGGGGCTCAGCATGACCGGCAACTTACAATTGGCGGTACAGCAAGCGGCCGCTATTTCAGAGATTTTTCAGAAACAGTTCACCATTGCGCCCGAGCGCATTACAATTTTAGGGAAGGATGGTAATTTCAAAGAGGGTATAAACTTAAAAGTGCACCCTAAATATGATGCGTTTTACCATATGGTCAAAGAAAGTACGAAGAACGGAAACCAAAAACGGTAGTTTTCCCCAGCCTTGTGGTTTAGTATACTTTTTCAAAAAAACTTGCGCTCTATTTCAAGTAACCAAAAACCAAAAACATGACCGGAGATCATATTTTTCAATTGTTCGCCTTTTTAATCCCTTCTTTGGTAACCGGGGGTATTGCGTTTTACTTCTTTAAAATGCACACCAATAACGAAGAAGGCAGACGAAGATATCTATTACATAAAGACACACAACAAAACACCTTGCCCATACGATTACAGGCGTATGAGCGTATGGCTTTATTTTTAGAACGAATTTCACTACCAAGCCTTATGGTCAGGGTTGCACCACAATCCCCAGATAAAAATGCCTATGAGGTCCTTCTCGTGAAAAGTATTGAAAATGAGTTTGATCATAACCTTTCACAACAAATATATCTGTCAGATGATTGTTGGAATGTTATTAAAGCGGCAAAAAGCGCTACCGTACAAATAATTCGTAAAGCGGCATTGAGCGAATCTGACTCGGCAGACAAACTTCGAGAAGACGTTTTAACCCAAAGTATGGAAAAACAATCACCTTCTGCCACTGCCTTGGCCTTTATAAAGAAAGAAATAGGAATGCTTTGGTGATCGATGCCCTGTCATCAATAAGCCTTAATCTTGATTTGTAACCAGTGGTTCGAGCTGATTCAGTTCATCATTTCTGTATTTCGCAAAATTAAAACCACTATCCCACCAAGCGGTCATCTTTTGTTTATCGAAAATCAATGAATTTGTGGTAAGCACCGTAGGTGTATAATAAAAATTAATAAGGGCATTATTGTGATTGGCCACGTACTTTCCGATCCGAATATTCTGATTCTCGATCCTATCAAGTATAAACTCGAACATATTGGTCAAAAGCGAAAAGGGGTTCTTTGAAGGCATACGGTTAAAATGGTCGATCTCGGTCTGTAATATGATAACATCTATCTCAGTTGCCCCTCGTTTTATGGCTTCCTCAATGGGCACCATATTCCCCAGTCCACCATCGGCATATTCGCATCCATTTTTACGCACCAAGCTCATAAAGGGTGTATAGTTGCACGAGATCCATACCCATTCACAAAATTGTTCGTAGGTGTAATCATTGACGCTTTTATACTCGACCTTGTTCAAAGAAAGATTTGAAACGGTCACTACCGTATCTTTTGCCCCGTTCTTCATCGTCTCGAACTCTTCAACGGTAATGGTATTCTTAATGAGTTTTAAAAGGTTGAAACTCTCACCAAAAGTCTTGTTGCCACGGTAGAAGCTTTTCAGAACGTTCCAATGATTTATGCCTATTGTGTGAACGCCGTGTTTTTTCTCGATCGTGAACGGGCAAATACTAAAAATACTTTTTTGATTGACCGAGGTGAATATCTGTTTGATTTTTTCGATCTTTCCGAGTGCCAAATGCGATATCAAAAGACTGCCCGTAGAAGTGCCCAAGAAAAGATCGTATTCATAGTTCATTTCTTGCATCAAATACTGCGCCACACCACCTGCAAAAGCACCTTTGCTACCTCCCCCTGAAATCACCAATGCTCTCATTGTTCTTTTAGTTTAGCGTTCAAATAATTCAATTCTTTCCCTTTTAGTTCTTTTACGAGGCTTTTAAGGCGTGTTCTATAGTCGCTGTCTTTCAGCAATTCGCCGAGCAAATTTCGTGCAAATTTTTTGAATTGCCAACTATGGTGAACACTCGCCCCGACCAAATCTTTTAAACTTTTATTGTTAATGCCTATCGCCTCGTTTAAATATTGAAATGCTCCCATACGGGTTTCCCATCCATACTTTGGTGCCGTGTAACTGCTGAGTTCTGTATAATGGTCATTGGTTTTTCTTCCCTCATAATCGTTGGTTACAATGGCCAAAGTCAACCACAACAATCGAACGTTTTTATTGGGCAGCCCCTGAATATTTTTGGTTGTTTCTAAATATTTTGCTTTTTCCTTGGGAAAGGTCGTCCATAGTTTGAAAAGGGCGTTTTCAATGGTCACATAACTTTTATCTTCTAATAAAGATTCATATTGGGTCTTTAGATTTGACGGAATACTATCTATCATTATAGCCAACATCTGCCTTATGGCGATGCTATCAGAAACAAATGCACGATTAATCATAGGATCGGAAAGCTTCTTCTGATACTTGCTTATTATATGTTGTTTAAGATGGACGGAGCTAGTCTGTTGCCAATAATCTTCAAAGTCAAAATCATTATTTTCTTTTTCACCAAGTGCTTCCTCCATAGAAAACAATACATTCAACGAGGTTGACTTCGCTCTCAAGTATTTTTTAGCAGCCTCAAAAGGAATCTTGGTGTCAACCAACCACTCCTTTTTATAAATGGATAAATCTGTTCCGCTCGCCAGTTCCATTTCGCTCAAGAAATTAGAAATGGTTACGTTTTTAAATGCGTATTTTTTTAAATAGTTCTTGACCCCACCCTTAAAAGCTTCCTCACCAATTTGTTCTAGTAGTATATGCAAGGCCCATGCGCCCTTTTCGTAAAAAGTGAGACTACTGGCTTTTGGGTCTGTCAAACTTTGGCCATCTCCCCTATCAACTGCACTTTGAAGCTCGATCAATGATCGGTACAATTTCCAATAATAATAATCCTCCCCAAAAATATCTTTCTCAGCCAAATATGCATAATAGGTAGCAAACCCCTCGTGCAGCCAATGGTGGTCGCTATCTTTCTCTGTGACCAAATTACCGAACCATTGGTGTGCAAGTTCATGGGCATTTACGTTTACATAGTTCTTGTCAATAAAAGCGGTTGAATCAATGACATATCCGTCGGAAAAAATAGTAGTACCTGTGTTCTCCATACCTGCGTAGAGAAAGTCTTTCACTGGTATTTGCTTATAATTTTGCCATGGGTATGGCACACCAATCTCTTGTTCTAAAAAACCAAATATTTGTTGGGTATACCGGTACGTTGGCTCAACATGCAGACTATCTTTGGGGTAATAATAGTTCTCTATAGTAATGCCATTTTTAGAAACCAATACCTCCTTTTCGTAATCGCCTATGACAAAGGCCAAGAGATAGCTGCTCATGGGTTCTTTCATATCGTAGACCCAATCGACGGTTTCTTTCGTCCTGTTTTTTGTAGTAATCAATTTTCCGTTTGCAATTACCTTAAATTGCTTGTTGGCGGTGATGGTAAGGTCGAATTCCATCTTTTCCTGCATATCATCAAAACCGGGCAACCAGTGACTGGTGTACTTTCCTTGGCCTTGTGTCCATATTTGATGTTCACTTTTTTTACCTGAGTCAATAAAATATAAAGTCTGTTTTGGTACCGCAGTATACTCCAATACCAAACTATAAATCTTGCCTTTTTTTAATTTGGAACGTATGGTCAAGGTTTTACCATCGTTTATATACTTTTCTTTTTTTCCGTTCAAGAGAACCGATGAAAACTGCATATTCTTGGCATTTAAAAAAACGGAATCCAACTGCTCTAAAGCCGTAAAACTGTATTTCACTTTTCCTATAATAGATTTTTCAGAAGCAATAGGGTGAATGTTAATTTCGGCATGCGTAAAATCAACCTTGTCTTGGTGCTGGGCAGTAGAGACCATCCAACAACAAAAAATAACAATCTGTAAATATCTCTTCATAAGCATATCAACAACCATTAAGTCGAAAATTATAAATAATATTTCATGGATAGGTTAAATTGTTTTTGTTAGGCACGCCCTACCATGCTTAAAAAATCATCTTCTGTGATGATCTTCACCTCAAGGGTTACGGCCTTGCCCCGTTTACTAGGTCCCATTTTATCGCCGGCCACCAGAAAGGAAGTTTTTGAAGATACTGAAGCCCCTACCTTGCCCCCGTTGTCTTCTATAAGTTTTTTCAGCTCGGTGCGACTTACTTTTTCAAATACACCAGAAACCACAAAGGTCTGCCCTTTCAGTATTTCGGTCTGGTTTTCAAGCTTCTCGGCAGACAGTTCAAATTGTACGCCATAATTTTTAAGTCGGGTTATAAGCTCACGATTTGCACCATTCTGAAAAAACTCGGCCACACTACGTGCAATACGCTCACCAATTTCGTCAACTGCAATCAGTTCTTCTTCTGAAGCTGCCATGAGCGCATCGATATTCTTATAGGCCTTTGCCAGTTTCTTGGCTACGGTTTCACCGACAAAACGAATGCCCAAAGCGAACATTACCCTTTCAAAAGGAATCTTAGTTGATGCTTTCACCCCCTTGACCAAATTTTCAGCGGACTTCTCGGCCATGCGCTCCAATGGTAGCACCTGTTCTTCGGTCAGCGCATATAGATCAGCATAGTTGGTAATCAAACCTTCTTGAAACAAGAGGGTTACGGTCTCGCTGCCCAGCCCTTCGATATCCATTGCCTTTCTTGAAATATAATGTTGTATTCGCCCTGTTATCTGCACGGGGCAACCGTAGTAATTGGTACAGTAGTGTTTGGCGTCGCCCTCGGTTCGCACCAATGGCGTGTGGCACTCAGGGCATTCACCAATGTATTGCGTGGGCTTTGAATCTTGAGGACGTTTTGCAAGGTCTACCCCCACTATCTTGGGGATGATCTCGCCGCCCTTCTCTACAAAAACGGTATCGCCCTCACGAATATCCAACTTTGCAATTTGATCGGCATTGTGCAAAGAGGCTCTCTTTACCGTAGTACCGGCCAACAAAACAGGTTCTAGGTTCGCAACGGGCGTTATGGCTCCAGTTCTGCCCACTTGATAGGTAATCTCGTTCAAGACCGTAGACACCTGTTCTGCCTTGAATTTATAGGCCATCGCCCAACGCGGCGATTTTGAGGTATAGCCCAACTCGTCTTGGTGCTGAAGGTCATTTATCTTGATGACCACCCCATCGGTCTCATAGGGTAGGTTGTGTCGATGAACATCCCAATACGCTACAAAATCCATAACCTCATCGGTCGTCTTGCACAATTTGGCAACGGTAGGTACTTTGAAACCCCATAATCTTGCCTTTTCGAGCATCTGCCATTGTGAAACGACTCTTGTATTTTGCCCGACAATACCATATAAAAGACAGTCTAAGGGGCGTTGGGCCACAGCAGCACTATCTTGTAATTTTAAACTGCCCGAGGCGGTATTTCTGGGGTTCATATAGGGTTCTTCACCATTTTCAATGCGTTCTTCGTTCATTTTGGCAAAACCTTTAAAGGGCAAAACGACCTCACCACGAATATCGAATCTTGCAGGGTAGTCTCCTGTCAATTTCAAGGGCACTGAATTAATGGTTTTTATATTGGTGGTCACATCATCGCCCTGAAAGCCGTCACCACGGGTTACGGCTCGAAGCAGCTTTCCATTTTCATAGGTCAAACTAATTGAAGCCCCATCATATTTTAGCTCACAGGTGAATTCTACTTCTACATCGCCCAAACCACGTTGAATGCGTTTCTCCCAATCTTCAAGATCTTCTTTTGAATATGAATTGTCGAGCGAATACATACGTTGGTCATGCACTACGGTCTTGAAATTTTTTGTGACGGTGCCCCCTACCCGAAAAGTAGGTGATGTTGGGTCGTACAACTCGGGGTGCTGTTCTTCCAAGGCCTGCAACTCTTTTAATTTCATATCAAATTCATAATCCGATATGGTGGCGTTGTCCAATACATAATAATTATGATTGTGCTCACGGAGTTCTTTTCGAAGGGTTTCTATCTTTTGCTCTGCATTCATATTGTGGTACTATTGGGTATATGTTTTGGGCTTGTAATTCTTAAAAGCATCGTTTTTATAATCTCGGTTTGTTGAATTTGTTTAGGGGGTTAAAAAAATAGTTTATAAGTTTATAAAAGTTTATGGTTTACTATAGCTGATCTTTATTGATCCATTTGGGTATGTCTAGCGGTTTGTATTCTTTCATCTTTTCTAGTAGTCTCTCCACTGAATTATCTACCAAGACCATATTGTAATTTTCTTGTTTTACAAAACCCCGATCGACCATGGTCTTGAGCATACCGAGCAATTCTGTATAAAAGCCATTGGTATTCAAGATTCCTATCGGATATTGGTGAAGTCCTAATTGCGCCCAGGTGAGCATTTCAAAAAATTCTTCTAAGGTGCCATAACCCCCTGAAAGCATGATAATACCCTCAGATAACTCATGCATTTTTAATTTGCGCTCGTGCATATTCTCCGTAATAACCAATTCGGTCAAGCCAGTATGGTATACTTCCTTTTGTTTTAGAAAATCAGGAATCACGCCAATGACTTTTCCTTTGCCATCTAATGCGCCTTGGGCGATTTTGCCCATGACCCCTATTTTGGCTCCGCCATAAATCAAAGTTATTTCTTGTGACGCCAATGTTCGGCCCAATAAATAGCCATCTTCAATGTACTCTGGAGTGTTTCCTTCACTACTTCCACAAAATACGACGATGCTTTTCATGATATTAACTTTATAAACTTCCTTTCAACATTCTATTATTTCCGAACATATCTTTTCGGAGCTCAATTTCAGAAAAATTATGGTCTTCCAAAAGTTGTTGGGTCTCTTTTTCTAAAAATTGGTTGATTTCAAAGTATACGATGCCTTCTTGTTTTAAATTATCTTTTGCAAAATCTAAAATCGCCTTATAAAATTGCAAAGGATTCTTATTTGTGACAAACAAGGCCAAATCGGGTTCGTTGTTCAATACGTTCTTCTTCATCTCCTTTTTCTCTTGTTCCCTAACATAGGGCGGATTGGAAACAATAACATCGAATTTCACCTCTAGGGCTTTTAATGCTAAAATATCAGCTTTCAAAAAAATCACATCCACCTCATTTGTAACGGCATTTTGATGTGCGATTTCTAGGGCCTGCCCACAAACATCCAAGGCGTATACTTTTGCCTTCGGAAGATTTTTAGCCAAGGAAATGGCAATACAGCCCGAACCCGTACCAACATCCAAGATATTGATTTTTTCTTTCGGGCCACTATAATCATCGATTACCCACCTAACCAGTTCCTCGGTCTCTGGCCTTGGTATCAGTACGTTTTTGTTTACGGCAAAATGCATCTCCATGAAATAAGCAACTCCTGTAATATATTGAATAGGATGTTCTAACTTAAGTTGGGACAAGCCTTCGAACAAGGGTTCTTCTTCTTCTTTGGAAACTATCAGGTTAGGCTCAAGGGCCAATATAAAACGTTGTAGACCCATGTAATGTTGGATCAATATCTGAAAAAAACTATCTACCTCTTCAATGGGGTAGATAGTATCGAGTTCTTTATGAAATATGTTCTTGATTTCTCGTAGCAGCATTCTTGAAAATCAACCAATCGTTTTTAGCATCCATACCGAACATGAATAATGACCCGTATCGCCCATGGAAGCATCAATATATTCAAAACCGACTTTTTTATAGAGCTTTTGGGCTGCCTTCATATAGGGCAGGGTTTCCAAATACACTTTTTCAAAGTTGTATTCTTTGGCCTTGTTCAAGCATAACCGTATCATTTCAGTGCCAAAGCCCTTGCCCCTTGCTTCCTCTAAAAAATACATTTTCTGTAGCTCACATATATTCCCATTACTGTTCTCTAATTGCGCAACGCCAGCGCCACCAAGAATTTTTCCATCTACTTCCACCACAAAATACGTGGCTTTGGGCACATTGTAATTATCGTACATCATATCAAGACTGGGGTCGGCATAAGCAGTACCTACTTTTGGCACACCCAAATCGACCAAAACCTTGCGTACGACCTTGGCAACTTCGACATTGTCTTCGGCTGTGATCTCTCTATAAACGACCGTGTTCTTTCCCATTAAAAAACCGTTACGAATTTACCTATTTTTGCGATGTGAAGATACACCAAAAATATATATCAAGATGTTTGGAAATAGCGAAGAACGGTTTGGGCACTACCGCCCCCAACCCCATGGTAGGTGCTGTGATCGTTTATGGTAAAAAGATCATCGGAGAAGGCTTTACGAGTGCGTATGGCGGGGCGCATGCCGAGGTAAACGCCATAAATTCAGTCGTTGATCCTACATTACTTGAGTACGCTACTTTATATGTCAGCTTAGAGCCATGTGTGCATTTTGGAAAAACACCGCCCTGTGTCGACCTGATACTTAAGCATCGGATAAAAAAAATCGTAATCGGCATTTTGGATCCCCATGAAAAGGTTGCTGGTAAAGGGGTTCAAAAGTTAATCGATGCCAGTTGTGATGTAACCGTAGGCGTGTTGGAAAAAGAATGCCGAGCGCACCACAAACGTTTTTTGACCTTTCATCAAAAAAAACGGCCTTATATTATCTTAAAATGGGCAGAAACATTAGATGGGTTTATTGCGCCAAAAAAAGAAGAAAGAACATCTCAACCCGAACCCTTTTGGATTACAGGGCGCGCTACAAGGCAAATAGTTCATCAATGGCGATCTGAGGAACAGGCAATATTAACGGGTACGAATACCGTTTTGGAAGACAACCCCAAGTTGAACGTCAGGTATTGGAAAGGAAAGAACCCCGTTCGGATCGTACTCGATAGAAAATTAAAGATCGGCAGGGGTTTTAATGTGTTCGACAAAAGCGCCCCTACCATAGTGCTTACCGAAGTCACCGATGCCTCTTTCTATTTAAAGGACATCACTTATGAGCTAATCGGTTTTCAAGGGAATGTGGCCGCACAAATTTGTGAAAAGCTCTATCAACATAAAATAAACAGTGTTATCGTGGAAGGGGGCTCACAAACACTACAAACGTTTGTAGATGCAGGTCTATGGGACGAAGCCCGAGTACTTACAGGAAACACCTCTTTTCACCAAGGCCTCAAAGCACCTGTATTCACAGGATGTTCAATGGAAAAAATAAAAATAGACAGAAATACCCTTAAGATCTACAAACCATGCTAAAGAACATCATCTTCGATTTTGGTGATATTTTCATCAATCTGGATAAACAGGCGATTTTTCGTGAAATGGAAAAATTCGGGGCCAAACCTGAACCAACCCCAGAGCTTATTAGCCTTAGCGAGACCTATGAAGTGGGAGGCATTCCTTCTGATGAATTTATAAATCAGTTGAGGGAGGTTTGCCCAAAGGCAAAACCAAAAGACATTGTCAGCAGTTGGAATTCCATTTTATTGGATTTTCCTGATTATCGTTTACGGTTTTTAGAAGAATTGGGGGGGAAAAAAACATACAGACTCTTTCTCTTAAGCAATACAAACGCCATGCATATAGAACGTGTTATTGAAATCATGGGAATAGACAAATTCGATCGCTTTAAGAACTCTTTTGAAAAATTCTATCTATCGCATGAAATCAACCTGAGAAAGCCCAATGCGGATATCTATCAATTCGTATTAGATCAGAATAAATTAATTGCCGAGGAGACTATCTTTATCGATGACACCAAAGAAAATACCGATGCCGCTGAAAAACTGGGCATCAAATGCTGGCATTTACATGTTGGCAAAGAGGATATAGTTCATTTAAAAACAAAATTGTAAAATGCTCGACCTTGCTTTAAGTGTTCTTTTTTCAAGTTTTCTCTACGTGGTGTTCAAGCTTTTTGCCGTTTATAGAGTAGAGACCCTTTTGGCCATTATCATCAATTATGTGGTTGCCTGTTCTGTGGGGCTGCTATTTTTTGATACGGGCTCTACGCTATCGGGAATCCCACAAAAACCGTGGTTTTTAAGTACGTTGGCTCTGGGTTTCTTATTTGTTGTAGTTTTTAATTTGATAGCCGCCACGGTACAGAAAGCGGGTGTTTCGGTAACCTCGGTAGCGACGAAAATGTCATTGGTCATACCTGTGCTTTTTGGTGTAGTTTGGTATGAAGAGGTGTTGGGTCCTCTCAAGATATTAGGTGTTCTTTTGGCATTGGCAGCTGTATATTTCGCATCTGCAAAAGAAAAACAAACAAGCCGTAAAAATTCACTCTTACTTTTACCCATATTGGTATTCACGGGCTCGGGCATTATTGATGTTAGTCTGAAATTTATTCAAGATACCCATATCAACGATAACGAGGCTTCATTGTTTTCAGCAACCTTGTTTGGGTCTGCCGCTGTCGTGGGTGTTGCTTATTATATACTGAAATCGATAAAAAAACCCAAGAAAATAACCTTAATTACCATACTAGGAGGTATCGTTTTGGGAGTACCCAATTATTTCTCGATTCATTTTCTTCTTAGAGCTTTAGAAAGTGATTCATTGAACAGTGCCTCGGTCTTTACCATTAACAATGTTGCTATTGTATTGTTCTCTACTCTTTTGGGCATAATACTTTTCAAAGAAAAACTCAGTTTAAAAAATTGGGGCGGAGTCGCCCTTGCGGTACTCAGTATCGTTCTCGTGGCCATATTTTAATGAAAAAAGCAACCGATACCTATAGAACCCTTTCAAAACCTTCAGAAGAAATTCTGTTCAAGGAAAAAAAGAGCAAGTTCTTTGGGCAAGCCTTTCCTATTGAAAATGAAGATGCGGTAAAACCCATTGTTGAAACTTTAAGGAAAAAATACCCTGGGGCCGGTCATGTATGCTACGCTTGGCAGTTAGGCGTTAAGAACGTTGCGTACAGAGCAAATGACGATCGAGAGCCAAACAACTCGGCAGGAATGCCGATCTACGGCCAAATACAATCATACGAAGTAACCAATATACTGGTAACGGTCACTAGAATCTTTGGTGGAACCAAGCTCGGTGTGGGTGGCTTGATAAGTGCATACCGAACGGCTGCGCAAATGGCTCTTGAAACATCAATGGTCATTGAAAAAATAATACAACAACAATTTCAATTGTCATTTCAATATGCTGATATGAACAAAGTGATGCGTATTATCAAACAAAAACAATTGAAAATACTATCTCAAGAAATGAACATGGACTGTAGGCTTTTAATTTCAGTTCGTCAAGATTTCGCCGATCAGACCGAAGGTTGTTTTCAGGGAATAAATTCTATCTCAATCAAAAAAGTCGATTCTTGATTATCGCTCTCCCAAATAAATGATTATGCTGTTAAGTAAGTTTCTCTAAAATATAGTCAGGGCATTTTACGGGTCGCTTTCTTTTCATATTCATAAAGACAAGAACTGTAGAAGCTTCTGCCAAAATATCTCCTGACTCATTAAAAATTTCAAAATCAAATTCGATCCGTACCGAGGGTATTTTTTTCAAGACCGTACGCACGGTAATCAAATCATCGTATACGGCAGGTTTCTTAAAGTTGATACTCAAAGAGATAACGGGCAGCATGATGCCATTTTCTTCCATATCCTTATATGAGATACCTATTTGTCTCAACCACGCTATTCTACCCATTTCAAGGTACTGTGCGTAGTTGCCGTGGTACACAATGCCCATCTGATCGGTTTCGCCGTATCTAACTCTAAAAGAAATTTTGTTAAAACTCATATTACTAAGGTAAAAAACAATATATTTAAAGAGCGCTGAAAAACAGTCTGTGAACATGCGAAAAAAAAAGATGAAATTCAATAGCATTTCATTTTTTTTTTAAGTTTTTTGTTCACATATTTGTCGACAGTAGGAAATAAGGTTCGCTCCAACCTAATTTCCGACCTGCATTATCAAACGCTAACCAACAAAATAAGAGAAGATCAAGAATGGGTGTTACTGCTAATTCCGTATGGGACAATTGTTTAGCGTTTATCAAAGATAATATCCAGCCGCAGGCTTTTAAAACTTGGTTTGAACCTATCAAACCAGTTCAATTATCTGAGAATGCTTTAAGTATTCAAGTACCTAGTAAATTTTTCTATGAATGGCTGGAGGAGCACTATGTCAAATTATTGAAAGTTGCCCTCACCAAAGAATTGGGTGAAACCGCAAAATTGGTTTACATCATTCGAATGGAAAATACCTATGGCAACCGTGAACCTTTCACCGAAAAAATTCCGAGTTCGAACAGGGGCACTATCGTTTCACAAGAAATGAATGTGCCGATTAAGTCGAAAAGCCCTGAGCTTAGAAATCCGTTTGTGATCCCCGGTATTCGAAATATCAAAATCGAATCGCAACTCAATCCGAACTATAACTTTGATAATTTTCTTGAGGGAGATTCCAATAGATTGGCACGATCTGCAGGTATGGCAGTGGCCAACAAACCTGGGGGAACATCGTTCAACCCGCTATTGGTGTTCGGCGGTGTTGGATTAGGAAAAACGCATCTGGCCCACGCCATTGGTGTTGAGATAAAAGATAAGCATCCTGAAAGGATGGTACTTTATATATCTGCTGAAAAATTCACCCAACAATATATTGAGTCGGTCAAGAAAAATACACGAAACGATTTTATACATTTCTACCAATTGATCGATGTGCTCATTATCGATGACGTTCAGTTTCTGTCTGGTAAGTCAGGTACCCAAGATGTCTTCTTTCATATTTTCAATCACTTGCACCAAAACGGAAAACAAGTAATTTTGACTTCAGACAAGGCTCCTGTTGATATGCAAGATATTGAGCAACGTCTATTATCGCGTTTTAAATGGGGCTTGTCAGCAGAATTACAAAACCCCGATTATGAAACAAGAATATCGATCTTAAAGAACAAACTATATCGTGACGGTGTTGAAATGCCCGATGATATTATCGATTACGTAGCCAAACATATCAAAACCAATATTCGTGAACTTGAAGGGGCAATAATCTCATTAATCGCCCAATCATCTTTCAATAAGAGAGAGATTACATTGGAATTGGCGCAACAGGTGGTCGAGAAATTTGTCAAGAACACCAAACGTGAAGTGTCTATCGATTATATTCAGAAAGTGGTTTCAGACTATTTTGAGATGGATGTTGCCACCCTACAATCAAAAACCCGGAAAAGACATATTGTACAAGCAAGGCAATTGGCAATGTTCTTTGCAAAGAGATTAACCAAAGCTTCTTTGGCGAGCATAGGTTCTCAAATTGGTAAAAGGGACCATGCAACGGTGCTGCACGCATGTAAAACGATCGACAATCTTGCCGAGACCGATAAGCAGTTCAGAAAATATATTGAAGACCTGACCAAGAAACTAACTTGATCTCTAATGGCTCTCAAAGTTTTGATGGTATGCCTAGGTAATATCTGTAGGTCTCCATTGGCCGAAGGTATTCTTCAAAGTAAAGTCGATCCCGAACATATTTTTGTAGACTCGGCCGGTACTGGTGGTTTTCATATTGGCAACAAGCCCGATGAAAGAAGTATTGCCGTTGGCCAAAAATATGGCATTGAAATTGCGCATCAGCGGTGTAGAATATTCAAAGTCGAAGATTTCAAGAACTTTGATATTATATACGCCATGGATAAAAGCAATTATGATAACATCACTGCATTGGCGCAAAGTGAATCCGATTTCAATAAAGTAAGGTTGTTATTGAATGAGGTGGAATTGGATGAAAAGGAAGTACCCGACCCTTATTATGATGCCCAAGACGGATTTGAACACGTATTTCATCTTCTTGATGCGGCCTGTGATGCCATTGCATTAAAATTAAACACAAACCAATACTAGGTACATGGGCGAAGAAAGAGATTCACGGGGAAAGATATTTTTGATACCAACAACATTGGGTGATAACGAGCCATTAGAGGTCTTACCTATTTCAATTAAAAGAACCATTGAGGATATTGATTATTATATTGTAGAAAACGAGAAAACTGCCCGACGGTTCATCAAAAAAATAAGTTCTAAAAAATCGCAATCTGGCCTACACCTACAATTATTGAACAAATACACTGAACTGGAATCTATACCGACTTTTCTACTGCCTTGTCTTGAAGGGCATAATGTCGGAATTCTTTCAGAAGCAGGATGCCCGGGCATAGCAGACCCTGGGGCTGAAGTTGTCAAACTAGCGCATGAAAAGGGTATACAGGTAGTTCCTATGGTAGGACCTTCATCAATCTTTCTTGCCCTTATGGCTAGTGGTATGAATGGTCAGAATTTTGCTTTTATCGGGTATTTGCCTATAGATGGCGCAGAACGAAAAAAGGCCATCAAGTTAATGGAAAAAACATCGATCGGGCAGCGGCAATCTCAAATTTGCATAGAAACTCCGTATCGAAACAATAAACTATTGACAGAAATACTCAAGGTTCTCTCTGCTGACACCAAGGTTTGCATTGCCTGTGACATTACCCTATCAACTGAGTATATTGCTACTAAGAAGGTGTCAGATTGGAGAAAAACCCCATTAGACCTTCATAAAAGACCCACTATATTTATAGTACAAGGTTAATTATGGCTAACAACTAAAAAAAAAGCCCCGAAGTTCTCACCGGGGAGCCATTATCCATCTTCACATATATTATAATACTACATCACCGTACGCTTCTTGACTTTTGGGTTCTTCTTTGGAGAAACGAGTGATACATCATAACCAGAAAATTTGTTCATGTACTTGGCTATATTAGTACCATAAGAGTCCTTTACATCGTAACGCCCATAAGAGCGCAAGTATTTTTTGACATTACCTGCACCAGCTAAATGGGCAGCTGCCAACATACCCGATTCGGTTACCTCTACCCCTTTTATATGTTTACCTACAAATCTTTGAATATCTCTTCGTAGAATCCATTTATTACGGGCGATATTGGTTTGGAACACTTCTTCCTGCAATACAGGATTATTCAAAAAATGAGTCGCATTATAGACTCCCATTAATTGCAATGTTCCTATTCCAAATTGGTATTTACCCAAATACCCCAAGGTATTGGTGCGAAAATAATTTCCTTGCGACTCTTTAAAGGCCAGAGCCTCTTTAAAGCCAATGTACGAACTACCCAAAAAGGGAGATGCCACTATAACCGTACTAAATATAGTCCTGTTTTTGGGAAACAAAACTGCAGTAGGTTCATTTACTTTAAGCGTTTCGGGCACTTCTACCTTTGAAGGCACAAAAGCCAAACTCAGTAAAATAAAGGCAATGACAAGGGGACTGGCAAAACGTATCCACTTTCTCATATAGTTGTTTTCTTAAGACTGACGGAAAAATTCACCTGCTTAAATTTCACTATGCAAAGATAGCGTGCATTCTATGTTATTTTGAAAAGGTTTTGTTAAAAATATTCAAATCTTAGTTAACATGCCTTAAAACAGCGATTAGGTACTATCTATAGATTTTTTGGGCATTCACCCATCGGATGTACTGTACTTTATTACGGTTATGTTGCGCTAAAGTCTTTGCGAATTTGTGATATCCGAAATTCTCTACATTCGCTACAAAATAGTAATACTCGTGTTTTTCATGGTTCAACACGGCATCAATGGCCGAAATATCGGGCATTGTTATAGGCCCTGGCGGCAAGCCTGCATGTATATAGGTGTTATAAGGTGAATCTAATTCTAGATCTTTATAAAGCACTCTTTTGATTACCAGATCAAAATTACCCGCATGTTTCTTTAAGGCAAAGATAACAGTGGGGTCGGCTTGTAGCCGCATTCCTGTTTTCAGTCTATTCAAATAAAGCCCTGCTACTTTAGGTCTTTCATCTATTTTAGCCGACTCTTTGTGTACTATTGACGCCAGGGTAACGACCTCTGAAGGGGATAAATTGAGCGTTTTTGCCTTTTTTAGACGGTCTTCGTTCCAAAACCTGTTATATTCTTTTAACATACGGTCTCTAAACTTATCAGCGGATGTATTCCAGAAAAATTCATAGCTATTGGGTATGTACATCGCCAATTTGTTCTCGGCATCAAAACCATTATCGTTTAAAAACGTTGCGTCTTGAAAAGAATTCAGCAGTGTTACACTATCGGGTTCTATTTGGGTAGAGATTCTTCCGGCAAGGTTTTTCAACGTCTCTTGATTGTTGAAAACCAACTTAATAGAGATATTATTACTACGTAGTGAATTAATAATCTCATTATTGTTCATTCCCTTTTTTATGGCGTATTTTCCGCCCTTAATATTTGAAATATACCCTTTTCGTTTTGCTAACTGTTCAAAAGTGGTTATATCGGTTATGAGCGGTTCTAATGACGATTTTACATCTTCAAAAGTAGCATCCGAAGAAATATAGACATAGGCCTCATCATTATTGAACTTTGTATTGGGGGTAAAAATAGCGCCGTAGACCTTATAGGCGAACAGACCGCCAATTACAAGCCCCATGAGCACTATAAGCAGTAAAATTTTCTTAATGTACATTAGGTTTGATTTTTTGATATAAAATTTCGTTCTTATAAATTCCGTTAGAGAAAATCCAATCTTTTTTTATTCCCACTTGCTCAAAACCCATTTTTTCGAATAAATGTACGCTTACATGATTATCTTCGGTCACATTGGCAAAGAGTTGCCGAAGATCTAAAATAGAAAATACATAGTCACATAACAGAGTGATGGCCTCTGTTGCTGTTCCCCTATTTCTTTCTTCGGTATCAAGAACGACGATACCCAAACCCGCCCTATGGTTTTTGGGGTCAAAATCGAACAGATCGATAAGCCCTAACACCTTGCCCGTTGTCGCCTCGCAAATACATAAACGTAGCTGTTTTACGTCATAAATATCACGATGCGCATTATCTAGGTAATGTTGTAGAACATGCAGTGAATAGGGTGTTGTTGTACCACTAATTTCCCAAATTTGGGTGTTGTTTTCCAATTGATATAAAAATTCAAGGTCATCAGGCTCTAAAGCTCTTAAATAGATATGTTCTCCTTTTAGATCTAACATTCTATCTCGCCTTTAAAAACTTGTTTTGCTGGCCCGGTCAAGTATATGTTATGAAATGCCCCATTACCTTCAAACTGCACCCTTAATTCACCGCCTTGTGTTTCGATCGCAATATCATTTTTGTCGGCCTTACCCGAACTGTACATTGCCAAGGCTACTGCCACAACACCTGTGCCACAAGATAAGGTTTCGTCTTCTACCCCGCGTTCATAAGTTCTTACCGCAAAAGAATTGGTTGTCTTTTGTTTGACAAAATTAATATTGCTTCCTTTTTCGCCATACAGTCCGTATCGCAGTTTTGCCCCTTCTTTGCACACATTAAATTCTTTTAGGCTTTCTACCATTTGCACATGGTGTGGTGAACCGGTATCAAGAAAAAACGAGGTGGGTTTGCTCTTGATTTCAGTTACATCGCCCATTTGTAGGCTTACTGCTTCTTTTTCTATTGTTGCCGTATGCAGGCCGTCTATCGCGAGAAAAGAGGCTTTGTTATCGATAATACCTAAATAATTGGCAAAGGCGACCAAGCACCTACCGCCATTTCCGCACATGGTACTTATATTTCCGTCTGCATTGTAATAGATCATATTAAAGTCATGAACTGGGTCTTTCTCTAATAGAATAAGTCCGTCAGCTCCGATACCCAACCTTCTGTCGCACAAGAAAGAGACCTGTTTTGCATCCCCTTTAGGAAAAAACAAATCACGATTGTCAATAACGACAAAATCGTTACCAGTACCTTGATATTTGTAAAATGAGAGTTTCATGCAGTGGTTTTCAATAGCAAATATATCATTTTATTAAGGTTTTATTGGCAGTTAAAAAGTCGTTAAAGCCGCCCTTCAACTGATATAATTATTTATTTTTGTTCAATACACCTATTTTATGCCTTTAAAAAAAACCGTACATGAAGAAATTTGCAAGTTTAGTATTGGTCGCTGTCTTTGCCGGGGCCATAACCCTTGGAGCGTATAAACTGTTTTTTGAGAAACAGAACTATGCCGTTGTTCAATCGAATAATCAAGCCCGGGTTTTTGACACAAGTTTTACACCTACCTCTACAAAAGGTTCTGGTATTAACGAAATAGATTTCACCATTGCTGCCGAAAACACCGTTAATGCAGTTGTTCACGTAAAAAATGTCACAGTAAACAAAGGAAGGCTCAATGGTTGGGATTTCTTTTATGGTCAAGGCGGAAGCCCTAAAAAATCACAGGTCGGTACTGGATCTGGTGTCATTATTACCTCTGATGGCTATATTGTCACCAATAATCATGTAATAGCCAAGGCAGATCAATTACAGGTTACCTTGAACAACAACAAAACCTATGATGCAGAATTGATCGGGGCTGATCCAAATTCAGATATCGCCCTTATTAAGATCAATACCGAAAATAAACTCCCGTATCTGGCCTTTGGTGATTCTGACAACACCAAAATCGGTGAATGGGTACTTGCGGTCGGTAATCCGTTTAACCTGACCTCTACAGTTACTGCGGGTATTATCAGTGCCAAAGCGAGGGATTTAGGAAGAAATCAATCCTTTTTACAAACAGATGCCGCCGTAAACCCCGGCAATAGTGGTGGTGCCCTTGTCAATACCAATGGTGCCCTTGTGGGCATCAATACAGCAATAACATCGCAAACTGGGTCTTATGTGGGCTATTCGTTCGCCGTGCCCAGCAATATCGCTAAAAAGGTTGTGGAGGATATTATGGAGTATGGCAATGTTCAAAAAGGGTTTTTGGGCATAATACCTGTTCCTGTCAATACCCCCTATGCAATTCAAAAAGGAATAAAAGATATCGATGGTGTTTATATTGACGCAATTCAAGAAGACTCCGGTGCATACGAGGCAAGATTAAAAGAAGGGGATATTATAAAAAAAATAGATAATATTGGAATTCACAAACTACCAGACCTAACTGGGTACATTTCAACAAAAAGACCTGGTGACAAAGTAAGGGTTACCGTCGAACGAAATGGTGATTATGTTGATTTTTCAGTGGTTTTAAAAGAAAGACAGACCATAATCGTACCGCAAATGGGTCTTGAGGTAAAGAACCTGACCAAAGGAGACAGAAAACGTTTCAAGGTTGAAAAAGGGGTTAAAATCGTTGGAGTACCAGAAAGATATAGAGGTTACGGTTTAGATGGAAAAATTCTTCTTTCAGTAGATGGTGAGGAAATCGATACTATTGAGGATGCCAGAACTCTTTTTGGCAAAATATCAAGATATGGAAAGACCGTTATTACTATGGTCAATGAAAAAGGAGAAAGAGAGAGACTCATATTTCAATAATAGCAATGAACCATACTTTTTTACAAAAAACGCTCCATAAAAGGAGCGTTTTTATTTCATGAACTATTGAGCGAAAACGTTTGAAATATTTACTTTTGTAAAAAAACAATAATTACCGACCCAAATAAAATGACAAATATAAAATCGTACGAAAAAGAATTGGCCTTTCAAGCCGATAGAAGAAAGGCAACCACTGAATTCATTAAAATAACAAGTGACCTTTGGTATGATAGGTCAATTGAAATAGTTCTCTTTAAAAATCAGGTCATTGATAAAAATGTCAGTGACATCATTCATTTACATGAATACGCTGGTGAATTTGTTCAAAAACCGATTTCAATATTCGACACTATTGAAATTCTTAGGGCAATAAGCGATATTAAACTGCCTCCGTCAAAACTTGACATAGGTAAGCTGACCTATGAATACCATTCAAATGATGATGACAATGATATAAGGGCCTTTGTCATCAACAAACTGAAAGATGCTAAAAAGACCAAAGAAATCAAACCTAAAGATGTAGTGTTGTACGGTTTTGGTAGAATAGGTAGGTTGTTGGCCAGAGAACTTATGGCCAAGACGGGAAAAGGAAATCAATTGCGATTGAGGGCCATCGTGGTCAGAGGAGAGATAAATGTAGGTATTCTCGAAAAACGTGCCAACCTATTACGTACCGATTCGGTTCACGGAAAGTTTATGGGCACTGTGGGCATTGATATAGAAAAATCAGCCTTGGTCATCAATGGTACGACCGTTCATGTAATCAATGCCGCAAAACCCGAAGACATCGATTACACAAAATATGGCATTTCAAATGCACTCGTTATCGATAATACCGGGGCTTTTAGAGATAAAGCCGAATTAAGCAGGCATTTGGTTTCTAAAGGAACATCTAGCGTTTTATTGACCGCACCGGGTAAAGGAGTGCCAAATATTGTGCATGGGGTTAATCAAAAAGAATACGACCCTGACGCTGTGAAAATATTCTCTGCGGCCTCATGTACCACAAATGCAATAACACCCGTTCTCAAGGTGATCGAAGATTCGTTGGGTATAAAAAAAGGACATTTAGAAACTATTCATGCGTATACCAATGATCAAAATCTAGTGGATAATATGCACGGAAAACATCGAAGAGGAAGAGCTGCTGCCCTAAATATGGTAATAACCGAAACAGGTGCTGGCGCTGCCGTGGCCAAGGCATTGCCTTCATTAAAGGGAAAATTGACCTCAAATGCCATTAGGGTACCCGTACCAAATGGCTCCTTGGCCATTCTTAATTTAGAAATCAAAAACAAAACCTCTATAGATGGCATCAACACTATTTTAAAGAAATACGCTCTTGAAGGTGATTTGGTCGAACAAATAAAATATTCACTGAGCAAAGAGATGGTTTCTTCTGACGTTGTCGGAGCCTCTGCACCTGCCATCTATGACAGCAATGCGACAATTGTATCCAACAATGGAAAAAATATTCTTTTGTACATTTGGTATGATAACGAATATGGCTATTCGCATCAGGTGATTCGATTGGCCAAGTATATTGCCAAAGTAAGAAGGTATACCTATTATTAGGTGTTTTCAGGGGTTGCCGTAAATATTTTTTTCTTAATTGATATTATTGAATTACTTTAGTTCCCTCTAAATCATTTTTAACCTCAAGATCTATATAAATGAAAGGTTTTCAAACACTACTAATTGTAATATCAGTATTGGCAACAAGCGTGCTATCGGTTCAAGCACAAGATGAAACCCAATCAGATTTATCTTTGGATAAAGGCCGCATTGATAATCAGTTCGAGTATATTTTTAAAAAATCGGGCAATTATAGGGCAGATGGTAAAAAATACGAGGTGGTACGTACCATTTCTTTAGACAAGCTACGTCAAAATATTTTGGACACCTTAAGGGGGTACAATAAAAGAGCTACCGAATTAAAGACCACCATATCGGGCCATGAGGCCACTATCTCATCGCTCAATAAAAAATTAGCGGAAACTACCAACAACCTTACCGCTGTTACAGAAGAGAAAGATAGTATGTCATTTCTAGGTATGTTGGTGTCAAAAATCACCTACAATACCATTCTTTGGACAATTATTGCTGGATTATTGGGACTCTTCTTGTTCTTTGTATACAAATTCAGACGCAGTAACGTGCTAACCCAAGAGGCCAAAACATCGCTTAACGAGACAGAAGAAGAATATGAAGATCATCGACGTAGGGCTCTAGAGCGAGAACAAAAAATAAGTAGGCAACTACAAGATGAAATCAACAAATACAAAAAATAAGAATAAAACATAAAGCTCCTTCTTGGAACTTTATTTTAGCCTTCAAATATGATTTCAATGATTAAGGCCAATCTCGGTCATATTCATTTAGTGGCTCCCCCTACTCGATCAATATCGAGTTTTTTACAAACAAGATTTCCAATCTGAAAGCAGCCAAACAATTTCTTGAAGAGCGAATAACTAAAAATGAGTCGGTGGTGTTTATCGCTTTTGATGATGAGCCTGTTGGTTTCACACAACTCTACACTACTTTTTCGTCGGTCTCCCTTCAACCCGTGTTTATCTTGAACGATCTCTATGTTTCAAAAGCCTATAGAGGTAAAGGAATCGGTGAGGCATTACTGAACCATGCAAAGGATTTTTGTAAAAAATCAGGGCACAAAGGGCTGGCTCTGGAAACCGCGACGGACAGCCCAGCACAACAACTGTACGAAAAACTGGGCTGGAAAAAGGATTTAGACTGTTTTCATTACTTTTGGACATCAAAACAATCTTGAAAATTCACTCATTTCATGCGTATCGATATTATTACCGTACTACCTGAGCTACTGAAGAGTCCGTTTGAGGCATCCATCCTAAAAAGAGCCGTTGACAAAGGGTTGGTAACGGTGCATTTTCACAATCTTAGAGATTATACTGATAAAAGCTATAACCAGGTCGATGATTATCAATTTGGTGGTGGTGCGGGTATGGTACTGATGATCGAACCCGTTGACAAGTGCATTACTGCCCTAAAGAACGAGCGTGAATACGATGAGATTATCTATATGACACCTGATGGGGAGACCTTGAACCAAAAAATAGCGAACAGTGTATCGCTCTTAGAAAATTTAATAATCCTCTGCGGACACTACAAAGGCGTTGACCAAAGGGTGAGGGATGCTTTTATTACCAGGGAAATTTCGGTTGGTGATTATGTTTTATCAGGAGGCGAACTAGGGGCTGCCATTCTCTGTGATTCGGTTATCCGCTTGATTCCAGGAGTGCTGAACAACGAAACATCCGCGCTTACCGATACTTTTCAAGACGGACTTTTAGCACCACCCATTTATACAAGACCCGCTGAGTATAAGGGAATGAAAGTGCCCGATGTGCTATTGAGCGGAAACTTCCCTAAAATTGAACAATGGCGTGAGGAAGAAGCACAAAAAAGAACCGAAAGGCTGCGCCCTGACCTATAAGTATACCAATATTCATATTATCTCTTATTTTACAAAACCTTTTTTGCCAATAATAAAAATCATGAAGAAGTTAAAAGTACTCTACTTAATCTTACCCATTATCATTTTTCAATTTGCTTGTTCAAAAAGTGATGAAAAAGCACCGCAGTTTGGGGAAGATTTTGATAGAGAAAAAATGGACTTGTTCTTTTTGACCATTGAAGAAAAAAACCTTGGAATGGGCAGTATTTCAATATCCAAAAACGGACAATTGGACTATCAAGCATCTTATGGCAAATCTGATATTTCAAATGGAATTTCGGCAACCGCTCAAACCAAATATCGAATTGCCTCGATTACTAAAACCTTTACTGCTTCAATCATAATGCAATTAATTGAAGAAAACAAGTTGGCGCTAAATACCAAACTTGATAATTTCTTTACTGAAATACCCAATTCAAGCTCTATAACCATAGAGAACCTGCTAAGGCATAGAAGTGGCCTTTTTAACTATACAAATACACCATATAGTTCTGAAATTGTAACGCAACCTGCAACACAAGAAGAACTTATTGCTTTGTTTATTGAAAACGGGACTGTATTTCAACCTGATGAAAAAACCGAATATTCCAATACTAACTACGTCCTATTATCCTTTATAATCGAAGATCTTGATGAAAAATCATATTCAAATACTTTAGAAGATAGAATTATCAATCCGCTTGCACTCTCCAACACCTACAATGGCGGACTTATTGACACAACTAATGAGGAGGCATTATCGTATAATAGGCAATCCGACGATTGGATTCTTGCAAGCGAAACCAACCTTACACTTGCACAAGGAGCTGGTTCAATAGTATCCAATCCAAATGATTTGAACACTTTCTACCAAGCATTATTTGACGGTAAAGTGGTTTCGGAAAGTTCGCTACAAGAAATGAAGAAAATGGTCGATGGCGTTGGTATTGGGCTATTTCCGATTCCCTTTAATGACAAAAACGCATTCGGGCATAGCGGACAAATAGATGGTTTTCAATCTATATCCATGCACTTTCCTGATGAAAATGTTACTATATCGTACACTTTTAACGGAGTTTCTATGCCGTCAAATGATGTTTTGATTGGAGCCTTGAGCATATACTCCAATTTGGAATACACTTTACCTTAATTCTAAAATGTAACTATTGCAAAAGCATTTAAGATTCTTTGTGCTATTATTTATTCCATTGACTTGTTATACAGGATTTAGTCAAGAAAATACCACACTCTTAAATGGTAGGGTTAAAAGCCTTAACAACGATGTTTCGAATGTATTAATCGTCAACCTAAATTCTAAAAGATCAACGATTACCGATACTTTAGGATTCTTCACCATTGAGGTTGAATTAAGAGATTTTATTCGATTTACTGCGGTTCAATACCTAACAAAAGAAATTATCATTACCGACACGATCTTTAATCAAAATTCGATCACCGTGAATCTTGCGGAGAACGTTATCAATTTAAATGAAGTCATGGTTACACCCTACAATCTAACGGGAAAAATAGACCTTGACATTGAAAGACTAGGTATTAAACCCGTTGTTACTTCATCATCATTGGGGTTGCCAAATGCAGATGTAGAAGTAATGACCCAAAGTGAAAGATTACTTTTAGAGGCGGATAGAGGAAAATATGTGCGGCTCGCAACAATTGAAGACCGTGGAAAACTACTTGAGGTTCTTGGTTTTGCAACATTATCTGTAATTATAAACACCCATAAAATAATGAACAGAGTTTCCGGCAGAACTAAATCATTCGAAGAAATGGCTGCTCGCGATAAAAATATGGCAATTGAAAAAGAAATCATTGCTAAATTTTCAAAGAAAGCAATGTCTGAAAATTTCGATATCCCCGAAACAAATATTGACGCATTTCTTACTTATTGCCTATTCCAAACAGGTTTTTCTGAATTATCGAAGGCCGGCAATACAGCGGAGATATGGGAGTATCTAAAAACAAAAAGTGTTGAATTCAAAGAAATTGACTTCCTGAAAGAATAACATCTATTGGGGAAATCTACACAAAAAAAGAAAAGATGACAAAAACCTATTAGCAATACGGACTTTGGGCTTTATCAAAAGGTTTGTATGTTTTTATGAAGTCCGCAAAATCTTTTTACTCTAAAACGACATTCTATCTTTACAAAAAGATCTTTATGCCGATTTCGCCCCAAGTAGTATGTTTACATTTCGATTTTAACGACACCAATAGAGGAACATACCTATATAAACGCTTAGAAAATGAAAAAAATAATTACAATTGGTCTGCTGTTTCTTATAGGCTCGGCATGCAAAAACGAACAATCGCCTAAGGCCTCGAGCACTTCTGAACTCAGTCAAAGTAAAAGTGTGGGGTTGTCTATCAATACGATAGCTGATAAAGGTGTTACCGGCAAATACAGTACACAAAACAGCTATGAATTTGATTGGAGCCTAACCGTAGAGGCTAAATCAGATGAGGGTGTTATCAATATGTACTATTTGGTAAAACCAAATGCCTCATACTATGGAATGACAATGGATCCTACAAAGGGAAGGATTACAATCATGGATTTTGAAATAAACAAAATACATACATTAATGGACAGAAAGGTAAAAATAGTACGTACAAGACCCATACCTGAGCCAGATAAAGATGATAAACACTATAAAGTAACTAGAACCGATACAAAAACGATATTGGACCATGAGTGTCAGGGCTATAAAATAGAGACAGATGAAAGCACCTCAATTTATTATGTCACTAACAATGCTCCATTCAGTTTTTCAAGAGGGTTTGGCCCAAATTCAAAATCAAACCCGAAGGAAAAAGGAATTGATTCAAAAATAATGGAAGAATTGGAAAAAGGTTTGATAATGGAATATACATATAAAGGAAAGGGCAGTATCGATCATTCAATGAAAGTAACTGAAATTAAAAAAGAACCGAACACATTCAATTTAAATGAATATAAACGTATTGGTTCCTAGTTTGTAAAATACATCTGGTCACTTAAAAAATACTGGAAATACCTTGTAGGTTTTAATATATACCCTATTTTTGCACACTGTTAAACCAACCTCTGACGAAAATCGTGAACGTTGGTCAAAACTTAAATTGTAAATTATAGTACAATGGAAGCATTGATAAAATACGTAGAAAGTGAATTTGTTGCCCCAAAAGAATTTCCGAAATTTTCTGCAGGAGACACGATAACCGTCTATTACGAAATCAAGGAAGGTGAAAAAACACGTACCCAATTTTTCAAAGGGGTCGTAATACAAAGAAGGGGATCTGGCGCAACAGAGACTTTTACAATTCGTAAAATGTCAGGTACTATCGGAGTTGAACGTATTTTTCCTGTAAACATGCCCGCACTTCAGAAAGTAGAAATCAACAAAAAAGGAAAGGTTCGTAGATCACGTATATTCTACTTTAGAGAACTTACCGGTAAAAAAGCAAGAATCAAAGAAGTACGCAAATAAGCCTAAAAATAAAATCGATAATAAATACCCATCTTTTGACAAGTTCGAAAGGTGGGTTTTTTATGAACATTTGTTAATAACCGATGTTCATAGTGTGTTGATTTCTAGTCAATTGAAAATTTTATTTTTTAGGTGTTTTTTGGTATATTTATAGCATAGTACAAAAGAAATGTCAGGAGTGGCATTTTTCTAGCACTATTGTAGAGTTTACGTTCTTTATATTGTTGTTTAGTTGATTTAAGATTCATTCGTAATTTATTATGGTTGAAATTTTAAAGAAATGATCATGGAAACAAAAAGCTGTCGCTTTTTGACACAGACATGTGGATGCATCTTCAATGAAAGCAAAACTTCGGTGGGGTTTTTAAAAAAGGTACATTAAGACTACAAGAAGAAATATGATGAAGTTGCTTGGTTTAATAATTAAGAACTAAATCTATCTCAAACGTTGAAAGAGTGACGCAAATGCAATCAATGGTTGCCGTTTTGTTGTAAAACAGAACAAAAAGTTTGTAAACTTTTTCTAGAAACCCATATCAATGTACTTGTACAATGATATGGGTTTTGTCATTTTCAAAACACTTCGGAATACAAATATCCATACCGATTATTATTTAAAATGAGCCACTAGAAATTTGAATTATAGTTTGTTCAGATGAAATAGAAAACATAAGAATAGCATTAGTTATGGTTATATTTTATATTGAAATATGGGCAAAATAGAAACAAATTAATAGGTTTGTTTTAAGTGATCGTTGGTATTACAGATCCACTACTTTTTATAGTACCTTAAAATTGTATCTTTGCTATGCGAAAAATACAAAATCAAGAATTTAAATGCCAAAAATATTATATACCAAAACAGACGAGGCTCCGGCTTTAGCTACGCAATCTTTTCTACCTATTGTAAAAGCATTTACCAAAACATCGGGAATTGATATCGAAACAAAAGATATTTCCCTAGCAACCAGAATTATTTCCGTTTTTCCTGATTTTTTAAATGAAAATCAAAGCGTGAACAATGATTTGGAAGAACTGGGCATAATGGCCAAAGACCCTGATGCCAATATCATCAAATTACCCAATATAAGTGCTTCGATCCCACAACTCAAAGAAGCTATAGAAGAACTACAGGCTAAGGGCTATGCACTTCCTGATTATCCTGATGAGCCAGCAGATTCCTCTGAAAAGGAAATCAAATCAAAATACGATAAAATAAAGGGCAGTGCGGTAAACCCTGTACTTCGAGAAGGAAACTCAGATCGTAGGGCGCCAAGAGCTGTTAAAAATTACGTGAAAAAGAATCCGCATTCAATGGGCGCATGGAGCCCAAACTCCAAAACACATGTAGCCACTATGGACCATGGTGATTTTTGTGCCAACGAGAAATCATTGACCCTCTCCGACCCCACTGATGTAAAAATAGAATTGGTTCAAACTGATGGCACCACTACCCTCTTAAAAGAAAAATTCCCGTTATTGAAAGGCGAGATCATAGATGCAACCGCACTAAGCAAAACCGCCCTAATTGCATTCTTGAAAGAGCAAGTAATTGATGCCAAGAAAAAAGACGTTTTGTTCTCGCTTCACCTGAAAGCAACGATGATGAAGGTTTCCGACCCCATTATTTTCGGCCATGCCCTAGAGGTGTTTTTTGAAAACGTCTTCGAGAAACACGGTAAAACTTTTGAAGAGATAGGAATCAATGCCAATAACGGACTCGAAGACCTTCTTGACAAACTAAACGAACTTCCCGCAGAAAAAAAATCTGAAATAGAGACCGATATAAAAAACGCTATAGCAAACGGTCCGGCTTTGGCCATGGTAAACTCTGACAAGGGCATTACCAATCTGCATGTTCCAAGTGATATAATCATTGATGCCTCAATGCCGGCCATGATCCGTAACTCAGGCCAAATGTGGAACGCTGACGGTAAATCACAAGATACCAAGGCGGTAATACCTGATAGTTGTTATGCGGGCATATATACGGCGACTATCGATTTCTGTAAGAAACACGGGGCTTTTGACCCCACAACGATGGGCACCGTACCCAATGTTGGCCTAATGGCCCAAAAAGCCGAGGAATACGGATCTCACGACAAGACCTTTGAAATAGACGCCAAGGGCGTTGTAAAGGTGGTAGATTGCAATTCAGGAAAAATTCTTTTGGAGCATGCTGTCGAAGAAGGCGATATATGGAGAATGTGCCAAGTGAAGGATGCACCGATCAAAGATTGGGTGAAATTGGCAGTTGCCCGCGCAAGGGCATCTCAAACACCAGCAGTATTCTGGCTAGATGAAAACAGGGCACACGATGCCGAATTGATAAAGAAAGTCAATACCTACCTGACAGATTACGATACTTCTGGTTTGGACATTCGCATTCTTTCTCCCATAAAAGCGATAGAATTCACTTTAGCGCGAATCAAAGAAGGCAAAGACACAATTTCTGTGTCGGGTAATGTTTTACGTGATTATCTAACCGACCTCTTTCCCATTCTAGAAGTGGGTACCAGTGCGAAAATGCTTTCTATTGTTCCGTTAATGAACGGTGGAGGTCTGTTCGAGACCGGGGCGGGCGGTTCTGCTCCAAAACACGTAGCCCAATTTTTAGAGGAAGGCCATTTAAGATGGGATTCATTGGGTGAATTCTTGGCGTTAGGGGTTTCCTTGGAGTTCTTTGGAGAAAAATACAATAATCAAAAAGCCACTATATTGGGTGATGCCCTTGATAGTGCTACAGAAAAGTTTTTAGACACCAATAGATCCCCTTCGCGAAAAGTAAATGAACTCGATACAAGGGGAAGCCATTTTTATTTGGCACTCTATTGGGCAGAGGCCTTGGCAAATCAAGATACTGATACCGAGCTAAAAACAATTTTCGCCAAGGTGTCCGAAAATATGCAGCGTAACGAATCAAAGATTTTAGAGGAATTGATAAATGCTCAAGGTGCATCTCAGAATATTGGTGGTTATTACAAACCAGACCCTGAGTTGATTGCAAAGGCCATGCGGCCCAGTGAAACTTTGAATACTATATTCGACAATATTTAACCAAATTCAAATCAATAATCAAAGAAGGCCTTTGCATTGTTCCGCAAAGGTTTTTTCAATCTGAAGTAGTGATCCGTTTATAGTAAAAAAAAAAGTCAGAATCGAAAAACAATGGGCGTGCAGCCCCTGTATTTAAAAAGACAACAGCAATGAATACAGTTTTGATAACAAGAGCATCAGGTGGTATAGGACTTGAATTCGCGCTGATTTTCGCAAAAAAAGGTTTCGGTCTTGTATTGCCCGTACGAAGTGAAAACAAGTTGGCCCGACTTCAACCGGCTTTGAAAAAGCGGCAAATGTGAAAAATTCAAACTTATTTAAAAATGGAATGAACGCTCAAGTTGTAGCTCAAATAGGATATAATGGGTTAATGAAAAATAAAACGACCATCATTCCCGGATTTAAGAACAAGGTCCTGGCCGTATTAGCGAATATGACCCCTTCAAGAAGTTTATTGGTTTGGGTATCTGCAAAAATGACATAGAGCCGTGCTGAAATAAATATTAACTAAATGTTCATTTAGAAGCAAGTTCAAACTTAGTATCTTTGGGTAGAACCCTACCGTAAGTTGAAGCTAAAATACATGACTACATTAGTTCCAATTATCAATAAACAAGAATTGGGTAAATATCCATTACAATAAAAAAGGCTAAATGGGTCAACACTCAAAATTCCTGTTCTTCCTTTTCATGTGTTTTTCACTTATGTGTTTTTCACAGAAAAAATACACCCTTAGCGGTACTATTTCAGAAGAAAAAAGCAATGAGACGTTAATTGGAGTGACCATTGCAGTTCTTGAACTAAGAACTGGTGTCACCACCAATGAATACGGGTTTTATTCTCTGACCCTACCTGAGGGTGAATATGAGATCCAAGTTAGTTATTTGGGTTTTCATGACATCGTACGAACCATTTTGCTTTCAGAAAACCAAAAGATCAATTTTCAGTTGTTAGAGGAAGCCGAACAATTAGAAGAAGTTGTGGTGACCGAGGATATTGAAAAAATGGATATTCGAAAACCGCAGATGAGCGTCAACACAATGTCTATAGAGACCATAAAAAAAATACCGGTAATTCTTGGTGAGGCCGATGTTATCAAATCGATTTTACTTTTGCCAGGCGTAACCAGTGCTGGTGAGGGCGCTTCTGGGTTCAATGTTCGCGGTGGGGCGGTAGACCAAAATTTGATTCTTTTAGATGAGGCCATTATATTCAATTCATCGCATCTTTTTGGTTTTTTCTCTGTTTTTAACCCTGATGCGATAAAAGATATAAAATTGTACAAAGGGGGCATTCCCGCACGATATGGTGGCAGGGTCTCTTCGGTATTGAATATTTTTCAAAAAGAGGGCAATAGCAAAGGGCTTAAAGTAAATGGCGGTATTGGATTAGTTGCCAGTCGTTTACTTGTTGAAGGGCCCATTATTAAAAACAAGGCTGCTTTTTTGGTCGCTGGGCGAGCTTCGTACGCACACCTTTTCCTTCCGCTTTTCGATCAAGACAACACAGCCTATTTTTTCGACTTGAACACTAAGGTCAACTATAATATCAATGAAAAAAACAGTATCTTTTTATCAGGGTATTTTGGTAGGGATGTATTTGGCATAAGCGATATCTTTGTGAATACCTACGGCAATTCAGTAGGTAATTTTCGTTGGAACCATTTGTTTTCAGATAAATTGTTCTCTAACCTCTCTTTGATCTATTCTAATTACTACTACGGTCTCAAACTTGATTTTGTTGGTTTTGATTGGAATTCGGGTATTGAAAATTTCAACCTTAAATATGATTTGAAGCATTACTTAAACGACAAACTCCAGATAAATTACGGCATCAACAATATCTATTATAGTTTCAATCCAGGAAAAATAGAGCCCAGCAATTCAGAGTCGGGCATCGTTGAAAACCAATTGACCAAAAAATACGCCAACGAATTCGCCGCTTATGTAGATCTAGAGCATAGTATAACCGAAAACCTCAGTATGGAATACGGACTCCGTTTCAGCTATTTTTCACGGCTGGGACAAGATGAGCTTAATGTGTACGAAAATGATCGACCTGTAGTCTTTGATCCTTTTCAGCTCATTTACAAAGAAGCAGAGCCTATAAACACCATCGATCCGGGAAGAAAGGGGACTCTGGCAAATTTTTCCAATCTTGAACCTAGAGTTTCCATGGCGTATACTTTAAATACCAATAATTCTATCAAGGCAAGCTATACCCGAATTGCGCAATACCTACACCTGCTCTCCAATACCAGTTCTCCTACCCCATTGGATGTATGGGCACCGAGCGGCCCATGGGCAAAGCCCCAACTATTGGATCAGTATGCCCTAGGCTATTTTAAGAATATCAATAATGGCGAATATAGTTTTGAAACCGAGGTCTTTTATAAAAATATTCAAAACCGTATCGATTATATCGATGGAGCCAACCTTATTGCAAATGACGCAATTGAACAAGTAATCCTTAATGGGGAAGCAAGGGCTTACGGTCTCGAGGTACTACTTAGAAAAAATGAGGGAAGATTACAGGGGTGGTTGGCTTATACCTTATCACGTTCTGAGCAACGAACTCCTAGAAGACCCACTGTGGTCGATAACGGAAGAAGTAATCTTGAAACAGGGATAAATTTGGGCGAATGGTACAATACCCCTTACGACAAAACACACGACATTGCTTTGTATGGAAGTTACGAATTGAGCAAAAAATGGAGTCTTAACAGCAACTTTATCTTTCAGACCGGCCAACCCACAAATTACCCAATTGGCCAATTCCAGTTTGAAGAACTGGTAATACCCTATTACGGGTTTCGAAACAGAGAACGACTGCCCAACTATCATAGACTTGATATCGCCGCTACACTTACCCCCAAGAAAAAGGATGGCAAAAAAAAACAGTCAGAATGGGTTTTTAGTATTTATAATGTTTATAACAGGCGTAATGCCGCCTCTATCAATTTTAGAAGAAATCAAGATACTGGTACAAATGAAGCCGTAAGAACATCGATCTTTGGCATTGTACCCGCCGTAACCTATAATTTTAAGTTCTAGATGAAAAAATCATTGCTATATTTCAGATTTGCGTTGTTTTTCGCGTGCATGGGTTGTGAAGATGTCATAGACGTTGATGTTCCCTCTGAAGAGCCAAGGTTGGTTGTTGAGGCCTTGATTAGAGTAGACCTTAATGAAGAGTTTATACCCGTAGAGGTAAAAGTTTCTACTACAAGTGGTTTTTTTGAGAAAATTCCTGTAACAACTCTCGAGCAGATCGATATTATCTATGAAGAACACGAAGATGGGGCTATTATAAATACAGGTTTCTCGAATTTAATTGAAAAAGAACCTGGTACGGGTATTTACTACCCCAATCCCAACTTTACTACGGAACAGAGAATCAGCACAAGAATTCTTGATAGAAATTGGACTTTCAATCTTATCATACAACATGAAGGACGCAAATATATCGCTCAGACCAAATATGTTCAAGCGGTGCCGATCGATGATCTTGTTCACGGAGACGATACTTTATTTGGCGATGATAAAACCGAAGTAATCATATCTTTCACCGATAATCCAGACAGGGATGATTTTTATTTGTTCGATTTTAATTTTGGGGAGTACTTGGTTACCGAAGATGAATTTTACAATGGGCAGCAATTTCAATTCTCATATTTCTACGATCAAATATTTCGATCGGGAAGAAAAATAGACATCAGCATTTTGGGCGTAGATGAGGGGTTTTACAATTATATGGATATGCTAATAGAGCAAAGTGGAGAACTGCAAGGGCCTTTTCAAACACCCGTTGCCACTGTTCGTGGCAATGTGTTCGATATCACGGGTCTTGACAATATAGATCAATTTGATAATGCTGAACAGCCCAATGTATTTCCGTTGGGTTATTTCGCCATTGTACAAGAATTCAAACATACGCTCACCATTAAATAAACATTTTGAGGCTGTTTAGTCTGATCTCTCAGCTTCCCTTAAAGAACGTATAGATGGCACGCTCTATTAATTCTGACGCATTTCTCATATTATAGGCCAATGGTTTGGATCGATCGCTTATTTCAAGAACCTCGTGCAAGCCCTCTTCTTTTAAGTCTTTCATATCAACATCTAAAGAACCGCAAACGGCGATAACGGGAATATTGTATTGTCTACCCAAATCTAAAACACCTTTAATCAACTTACCGTTAAGTGTTTGCAAATCTATCTTTCCTTCCCCTGTAATAAGGTAATCTATAGGCTGTTTTTTAATAAGCTCATGAATCTTGGCAAGCTGTAATATAAAATCTATTCCACTTATAAATTGGGCATTGGCAAAGGTTTTCAAACCATAAGCAGTTCCCCCAGCCGCTCCTGCCCCTGGAATGTCTGCGTATTTTATACCCTTTTGCTTCTGAACAAGTTCGTCCAATTGTTGTAATCCATCATCCAATATTGCGATTTCTTTTGCCCCTGCCCCTTTCTGTTTTGCATAAATATGGGCCGCCCCGGTTTCTCCAAATAACGGATTGTTGACATCGTTTACGGCATAAATAATAATATTCTTTAGCACCTCTGTAGCCTTGGGGCTTTCTATGCGATCAATTTTTGAGAGATTGCTTCCTATGGGTTTCAATTTCTTACCTGAAGCATCTAAAAAAGTATATCCTAATGCATTCGCGATGCCTATTCCCCCATCGTTGGTCGCACTCCCTCCCAGCCCCACATAAATAGTTTTTGCGCCCTCTTTGATTGCATCTCTTATCTGAATTCCCGTACCGAACGTAGAGGTGTTCATAGGGTCTTTTTCCGTATTCTCAAGCAAGACCAAACCACTTGCGGCTGCGAGTTCTACATAGGCTTTCTGAGTGTTTCGGTTAATCGAATAGGTCGCTTTCAAAGGTCTTTCGAGCGGATCAACGGTATCTACCACGATCTTTTCAGTTGTAACGTAATTGGCCACCGCATCTAAAAAACCATCGCCCCCATCAGATGCCAAAACAGAATGCATCTGTGCTTGCGGACAAGCCTTTTTTATGCCATTGCCAAGCGCTCGTATTACACCTTTGGCAGATAACGAACCTTTGAATTTATCAGGAGCCAGTAACACTCTCATTTTTGAATAGTAATGAATTATATTAGCTCTTACAGTTTTAAATATACCTCTAAATGATTATTTTTAAGCGCCGAAAATAGAGAAACGTTATGAATAAGGATATTTTAGTTAAAGGATTAAAATTCTCTGCCTATACCATCGCCCTGATGTTTACGGCGCCCATCGTACTCTACCAAGCCTTTAAAAATGAAACGCATTCTTTTTATTGGCCTATTCTGATTATTGGCGCATTACTCGGCATTGCTGCCATTTCACTGGGTTTTTATAGTATAAAAATAATTATGGCCGCCCTTTTTGACAAACAGAAAAAAAACGAGTAAACTACCTTGGGGCAAGCCCACGAGGCATTTGATAGGAATTTATCTTTTTTATTTCGACGCAAGCCTGCCTGTCCGGCGAGGCAGGCGTCGGAGTATTAAACCTCCCGAAGTTTCGGGAGTGGGAATAAAAATTTCTTGAAATTTAGTATTTTACCTCACCCGTAACTGCGAAAAAGCAGTTACGGCCTCTCCCAAGCCCGCCTTCTGGCATGGGCAGGGAGAGGTAAATCGGAAATCCTGCCTGCGGTAGGCAGGCCTAAGGCATCCCCGAGTACTCGAAATAGAGGATTTCTTTTAGATTAAAACAGGATCAAAAAGCTATTTATTTTTCTTTATCCCATTTGTTCATCAGCGTTGCATAATCATAGTCAAGAACCGACTTTTGACGATCTAATTTTGAAGCTGCAAAGGCTCTTTGCAAAATATCTTCTATGAGGTAATCTTCATGAACATTCTTGGGGTCGTATTCTTTCATTAAGCTGATTTTGAACATCTTGGCCGTTGTATTGTACCAAAATGCCCGCCAACGACTACGTAATTCCTTCACCAAGTTAAAAGCTGTCGTACCCGTTTGCCGGTAAATGAGCTTTACCAAGATCTGGCCCTCGGTGCGGGTAAGCTTTTTGAGTTCTTCAGAAAATTCATCTTCAATATATTTTTGAATCTTTTTAGTGTATTTTTTGCGTTTTGACTTTCTTTTTATAAGAACGATACTGTCATTCAACTCTACCAAACGCTCTGCGGCCAATTTTGCATAGGGATATACTTTTATGGTCTTCCTCCTTAATATATAATACCGCAATTTATCTTTATACGTGGCAAAGCCAAGTTTACCGAAGATATAGACCTCGTCCAAAGCAATAGAACTCTGAACAATGGAATCACCCTCGATAATAATCATTTTTTCCTGAACCGAATCCATGGGTTGCTCTTCTATTTGGGCATAGCCGAAAAATCCGGTCATACCCATCACACAAAATAGTATTCTTTTCTCCATTTTTTTTATTAAAAGCAAAAGCCTTGCCAAAATTAACGATAAAATACAAGCCTTATTCTTGAACATGTTTAAACTTTTTCAATTGGTTAAAAAATTGCCCTTTTGCACCCTGTTTTTGTCTTTTTTTCCTTCCGTAGCCCTGCTATGCAACTCAAAAAAGTCTTCAGCAGGGTACAAAATTGCTAATTTTCACTTCAATCCAAAAAATTTAAACGAGTTCATTAATTAAAAGTGAATATTGTTAACTTCGTAAACTAAACACATTCTAATGGCCACTAAAAAGATCCTTACCAAAAAATCTATAGCTTTTTTTGAAAAATACCTTAACAACGCAGCTCCCACAGGTTACGAATGGGAGGGGCAAAAAATTTGGATGAATTATCTAAAACCCTATGTAGATACCTTTATTACCGATACCTATGGCTCTGCAGTAGGAGTTATTAATCCTGACGCAAAATACAAGGTGGTTATTGAAGGGCATTCTGACGAAATTTCTTGGTACGTTAATTATATTACGGACAACGGACTCTTGTACGTCATTAGAAATGGGGGAAGCGACCATCAGATCGCACCTTCTAAATGGGTGAACATACACACAAAAAAAGGCATTGTAAAAGGTATTTTTGGCTGGCCGGCCATACATACCAGAAACAAGGCCAAAGAAGAGCCTCCAAAGTTGGACAATATCACAATTGACATTGGGGCAAAAGACAAGAAAGAAGTTGAGAAAATGGGGGTTCATGTGGGCTGTGTCATCACCTACCCTGATGAATTTCAAATACTCAACAAAGACAAATTCGTCTGTAGGGCCATTGATAACCGAGCTGGAGGTTTTATGATCGCTGAGGTTGCCCGATTGCTGCACGAAAACAAAAAGAAATTGCCTTTTGGTCTATATATCACCAATTCGGTACAAGAAGAAATAGGGCTACGTGGTGCCGAAATGATCACGCAGACCATAAAACCCAACATCGCCATAGTAACCGATGTGTGTCACGACACCACGACCCCAATGATCGATAAGAAAACACAAGGCCATACCGAAATGGGTGCTGGACCAGTGATTTCTTATGCACCAGCGGTACAGAATAAATTACGTGAACGTATTATCGAAACCGCCGAGGCAAAGAAAATACCCTTTCAACGTATGGCTGCTTCAAGATCCACGGGCACCGATACTGATGCCTTTGCCTATAGTAACGGTGGCGTGGCGTCTGCTCTAATCTCATTGCCCTTGCGCTATATGCATACGACCGTGGAAACCGTACACCGCGATGATGTGGAGAATGTAATTCACTTGATCTATGAAACTTTATTGACCATTAAATCAGGAGAGACTTTCAGTTATTTTGATTGATGCCCCCTCCTAAATCTTCCCCGAAGGGGAGGACTTTTTAAAAACTCGTCATTCCGAACGAAGCGAAGACACGTCATTCCGAACGAAGCGAAAGAATCCGTTGCTCGCAAGTACCATACGTGTCTCACAAAGACGTTTGTTTTGATATATGGATGAACTACTAGACATACTTGATTCAAAAGGCAACTTCGCAGGCAAGACAAGGTTCAAAGTAGAACGAACACTTAGAGGAATAAAAAGATAGTTCAACGGAGGATTGGCAAGATATAGAGGAATGGGGAAAATGCATACCCAAAACCTGATGGAGGCCATGTGTTATAATTTGTATCGAAGTCCAGGTATAATTGCGTCCAATTGTAAAAATTAAGAGAAAAACAGTAAGAAAATGACCTTTAAAGGGTGAAAAACAGAACTAAAAACATGCTTTTTTTATAAAAACGGCTGAGTTCTAATTAGAGTGGCATTTTCATAAAGGTTTGAAAGAGCTGATACATTAGGGCTGATGAAAAATAACGTCATATTTTTGTTTCAATTCAGCATTATATCTAGCAATCTTCTTTATAAAACCAACTATTTGCTGTAATACCTAGAGCTCAGCCTAAAAAACCAATCTCAAAAATAGATTAGAGCAAGTTATTCAATTTTGCAACGGTCTTAAAAAGACCCAGCCGATTTTGTTAATCGACTGAGCTTTTTTTTACGTTCAACTTTAATCCTCTTCAAAAGCTTGAAAAACCATTAATAGATTTCCCTACCGGAAAAATGAAAAGCACCTTCAATTTGGGCATTTTCATCGCTATCTGAACCATGAACCGCATTTTCGGCAATGTCTTTGGCAAATAATTTACGAATGGTACCTTCTGCAGCATCGGCAGGGTTGGTAGCACCGATCAAGGCACGAAAATCCTCTACCGCATTTTCTTTTTCCAAAACGGCAGAAACAATGGGGCCTCTAGTCATAAATTGAACCAGCTCACCAAAAAACGGACGCTCTTTGTGAACACCATAGAATTCTTCAGCCTCTCTCTTGCTCAATTGTGTATATTTCATGGCAACGACCTTAAAGCCAGCAGAGGTAATCTTCTCTAAAATTCCACCAATGTGTCCGTTTTCAACAGCATCGGGCTTGATCATTGTAAAAGTTCTATTTGTCGTCATCTTTGAAAATTTTGTGCAAAAATACGGTTATTTTAAGAATCGGCAAGAAAAACCCCACCATACGTTTATATGCTACAATGTCATTAATAGTCAGTAGTTTAGCTATTGAAATTGATGTGTAGTTATTAACATGACGACAATAGGTTAATAGACACTAGATCCGAGATGCATTGATTTTCAACATGTTCAAAATCCTAAACTATATCCGTCTGGTTAATAACTACTGACCTCTATACGAGTTAATAATTTTGTTGTAATTGTCCCAATACTTCTCCATTATCCCCCATCATCTTAAAAGAGATTCTTTTGTTTTTTAAATCGAATTGTAGCAGTCCGTAACTCAATACACTAACTACTTCACCAACTCGAAAAGGGTTGGGCTCACCGTTAAATTTTGAATACACATGGGTCAGTCCGCTACTCGTAAAATCGATTAACGGGTACGAAAGCCCTTCTACATCAGCCTTTGATAACTCAGAAATATGGCGATCACCTGAGAGTATTACCGTTGCTTTGGCTTTAGAATTCGTTATTGTTTTTTTCATCTTATCAACCTCATGCGGAAAATTGCCCCAGCATTCAAAACCATGTTCGTTCGATAAAAATTGTATACTACTTACGATGACATTAAAATTGGCATCTGAATTTTTCAATTCGGTCTCTAACCATTGCCATTGTTGTTCCCCTAAAATAGTTCCTTCTCCATAAACATTGGGTTTGTTCCTTTTCTTGGTTTCGGTATCAGGCGTAAGTGCGGTTCTAAAATAACGGGTATCGAGAACAATTACCTTTACCTTACCATTGGGCATATCATAGTTGTGCGCAGTATAAACCCCTTTTCGTTCTCTTCTCGGACTATCGTTGCTTACGCCCATAAAATTCAAGAACTCTATTTGGCTTTCCCGTTTTGCCGTAAATTCCACGCCCCCATCGTTTAATCCGTAATCATGATCGTCCCAAGTGCCGATTACGGGCACATTACTTTTCAGTTTCTTGTACCCTTTAACTCCATTTTGGGCGGTATAGATCCTTCGTAACTTGTCCATGTCCTTGGTATCGGCATAGACAATGTCGCCGCCCCAGATCCAGACATCAGGTTGGCTGGCCGAAATATCATCCCATAAAGGATTCTTCAAAGTATGTTTGTTGCATGACCCAAAGGCAATGGTGAAATCATTGTTTTCGCTAACAATTGTACCTTGGCGCTCGGCAGGCTTACAGCTAGAAAACAAAAGAACTCCAATAAAAATCAATAATGTCTTACACATCAGTATAGGTTTTTCCAATAGGTGAAAATAGGCTATTAGATTCAAAATCTATAGTATATTATTGTATCTTCGCACGCATGAATTTAGAGGATATAAAGACAATAAAAAAGCTTCTTTCCGTACTACAGAAAATTGTTATCGTTCCCCATAAAAACCCTGACGGTGATGCTCTTGGCTCTACCTTGGCTTTGTGGCACTACCTTCGAAATTCGGGACAAAAAGCTACTATTATCGCTCCGAACGATTATCCTAAATTTTTAAAATGGATGCCCGGCAACGAGCATATTCTAAACTTTGAGAAAGAAAATAGGCAGGCGAAAAACGCTATCGCCGAAGCAACTTTGATTTTTACTTTAGACTTCAACCACTTGGGAAGAATTGGGCAACTACAACCTCTTTTAGAAGAATCAACCGCCAAATTCATCATGATAGATCACCATCAAGCCCCTGCCGATTATGCTGAGATCACCTATTCAGATGTGACCATGAGCTCAACTTGTGAAATGGTCTATAACTTTATAGAATATTTGGACGATACTGACAAGATCACACCTGAAATCGCCAATTGCCTGTACACGGGTATTATGACCGATACAGGTTCTTTTAAATTTTCGTCTACCACGAGTAGAACGCACCAAGTAGTGGCCAAATTAATTGACAAAGGGGCAAACAACACAAACATTCACAATAAAATTTATGATACCAATTCGCCAAGTAGGCTGCACCTTTTGGGCTGTGCCCTTAAGAATCTGGTCATCTTAGCCGATTATCGCACGGCCTATATTACTTTAAGCCAAGAAGAATTGGATGCCTGTGATTACAAAAAAGGAGATGCCGAAGGCTTTGTAAATTACGGACTCACTTTAGAAGGCATTTGTTTTGCCGTTATTTTTATAGAAAATAAGGAAGAGGGCATTATTAAAATCTCCTTTCGGTCAGAAGGTGATTTTTCGGTGAACGAATTTGCAAGAACGCATTTTCATGGGGGTGGGCATACCAATGCTGCAGGTGGAAGAAGTGACGTAAGTTTAGAAAAAACCGCAGAACATTTTGTATCCCTCTTAAAAGAATATAAAGACCAATTAAGCGCATGAAGCAGTTTGTTTATATCGTATTTTTGGCCGTATTGGTAAGCTGTGAAGGGCCAGTACCACGGCATCCTGTAAAAAGGAATACAAGCAGTTCTATTAAAACATCCATAGAACGCAGTAAAAAACTGCTGGCGCAAGAAGAGAAATCGATTCAAGATATCATCGCCAAAGATTCAATGCATACCTATCTACAAAGTGCCTCCGGCTCGTGGTATTATTACAATAAAAAGAATGAAATATCAGAATACACGGCCAAACCCAATGATTTGGTCGTACTTACTTATAATATACTGAGTTTTGACAACGATACGATATATTCTATGGAAGACATTGGGATTCTCAATTATAAAGTAGACAAACAAGAGCTTTTTCCGGGTATTCGAAATGCCGTCAAGTTGTTGAAAGAAAAGGAAACGGCGACATTTTTATTTCCTTCCTCTTTGGGATATGGATACCAGGGGGATCAGAACAAAATTGGGGTCAACATGCCCTTAAAAGCAATGCTATCGATCTTGAAAATAGAAAAACAGACCGATAGTAAAGAATAATTAAATTAAACCGTGAAGTAGCAAAAATCAAACAAATGAAAAAAGCGTATCTAATAGTACTGACCTTGGCCTTAGTGCTTTCAAGTTGTAAATCAAGTAAATACCCTGACCTAGAAGATGGTGTATATGCTGACATACAGACTACCAGAGGAGACATTGTCGTAAAGTTGGAATATGATAAAACGCCCATTACAGTGGCCAACTTCGTGTCTTTGGCAGAGGGAGCAAGTACCTTTGTCTCCGATAGCCTTAAAGGAAAAAAATACTATGACGGCGTTATCTTTCATAGGGTCATAAAAGATTTTATGATCCAAACTGGAGACCCAGCAGGAACTGGAAACGGTGGCCCGGGCTACAAGTTCAAGAACGAAATAGTGGATTCGTTGACCCATTCTAAAAAAGGTATTCTATCAATGGCCAATACAGGACAGCCCATCTCCAACGGAAGCCAATTCTTCATCACGCATAAAGACACTCCTTTTTTGAATGGAAGACATACCGTTTTCGGCGAGGTCGTTATCGGGCTGGATGTTGTTGATTCAATAGCCAATATTGCCATTTCTACAACTCAAAAAGATCGACCCGAGGTTGACGTGGTCGTGAACAAAGTTGAGATCATACGTAACGGAAAAGCTGCGAAAAATTTCGATGCCAATCAGGTCATGACCGATTATTTTGCCGAAGAAGAGGCAAAAATAGCTGCCTTTGAAAAAATGAAATCCGATTTTACAGCGGCATTGCCCACGCAAAAAGAAAAAGCCGAAGAACTGCCCTCTGGCCTAAAGATCCTTAGCCTAAAAAAAGGGGAAGGTGACAAACCAAAAATCGGACAAAAAGTATTGGTGAACTATGCCGGGTATTTGGAAGACGGAACCTTATTCGACAGTAATTATGAAGAGGTGGCAAAAAAGTACAATAAATTCGATAAGCGAAGAAAAGCAGGAGGCGGATATGACGCCATACCAATGGATTATAGCCCTGATGCCAGTCTTATTGCAGGTTTCAAAGAGGGGCTGATGAATATGAACATCGGCGACAAGGTGCGTTTGTTCATTCCGTCGCATTTAGGGTACGGAGAGCAAGGTGGCGGCCCAATACCCCCAAATGCCGAATTGATATTTGATCTAGAAATCACCAATTTGAAGAAATAGCCTTAAGCCAAAATCAATATGTAACCTTAGAGACTGTTTTGAAATGTATGATTAGTCCCCCGAAGCCTCGGGATTATATATTATTCCTGCCCGTCCGGCAGGCGGGTTTAATAAGAGATGAAGCAGGTTCTGGTATATTTATTTTAGAAAAATATTGGATTGATGTGATAAGCAAAAAACTACCTATTGGTAAGATGCCAAATATTAAGATCTATGAAAAAGCTGTTGAGAAGCAATGATCTGTAAGGTAATAGTTCAGATTAGTTGGTAGAGTACCGTTGAGGGTTTGAAAATTTGATTTTTCAGTAAATTGCAAAAATTTAGATTCAAGAATCGAGCCTACCGCTTAGCCTTCTGCAATACAATAAACGCAAGAATACCAAAAAAGAGATTTGGCACAATAATGGCCAATAAAGGTGAGAGACCCGCCTGTTCGGCCAAGGTACTGAAAACCCTATCGAAGAATATATATACAAAGGCCACTACAATACCAAAGGCCAGGTTCAGGCCCATGCCCCCTCGGCGTTTGACCGAGGCAACCCCAACGGCAATAATCGTCAAAATAAAAACACTTAAAGGTAGGGCCCAACGTTTGTATTTGACCAAAATATACGAATTGATATTCGAGGCTCCTTTTATTCGTTGGTCTTCAATGAACTTATTCAGCTCTAATAAATTTTTGGTCTCGGCCACATACGATACTGGAGTCAGGTCGTCGATCTTAAAGGCAAATAGCGTATCTAACCTTCGCTTGGTCACTATGATCGCCGTATCACCCTGCATTGTTCGCTTTCGATATGAGGTCAACCGATATTGGCTATCTTTTTCGATCCATCGTATATTCGAGGCAGACATTTTAAAATCCAAGGTGTTTTCTTCTTTGAAACGTTCGAAGGTAAAATTGTAACCGATCTGCCTTGCGGGATCAAAACTGCTCACATAAATATAATCTTTCGCGTTCAGTTGGTTATAGATATTGGTGGTTACCCTATCTTCTCTTCCCCTTTTTAAATATTTGTACTTGAACTCATTAAACCCCTTGCTAGCCGATGGCACTATGAACATGCCCATAAACAACATAAAAACGGCTATGATCGTCGCACCGATCATATAGGGTCTCAAAAACCGGCCAAAAGAGATGCCCGAGCTTAAAATCGCCACGATCTCGGTATTGCTCGCCAGTTTTGAGGTAAAGAAAATAACGGATAAAAACAAAAAAATAGGAAACAACAGATTGCCAACATAAACACTGAAATGACCAAGATAGATCAAGACCTCGTTCAGGGGCGCTTCATTATCCTGCATTTTTCCGATCTGCTCGGCAAGGTGCGCCATGATACCTATGGGTATGAACAGCAACAACATTACACTGAAGGTAACCAGATAACGTTTTAATATGTATTTATCCAATATGGTCACCCTACAATCTTTTATCCATTTGTTTTACCATTGTATTTTTCCATTCCATAAAATCACCTGCTAAAATATGGGTTCTGGCCTCACGGGTCAACCAAAGATAAAACCCAAGGTTGTGGATCGTGGCTATCTGCTTGCCCAAATATTCATTGGCAGCGAACAAATGACGCAAATAGGCTTTTGAATATTCTCGATCTACGAAGGTCGTACCCATTTCATCAAGCACTGAAAAATCATCTTCCCATTTCTTGTTCTTGATGTTTATGGTGCCATGTGCCGTAAAGAGCATTCCGTTTCTTGCATTTCGGGTCGGCATCACACAATCGAACATATCAATGCCCAAGGCGATATTCTCTAAAATATTGATCGGTGTACCCACGCCCATCAAATACCTGGGTTTGTCTTCGGGCAAAATATCACAGACAATTTCGGTCATTGCGTACATTTCGTCAGCAGGCTCGCCCACTGACAGGCCGCCGATCGCATTCCCTTCTGCCCCTGCATTTGCAATATATTCGGCTGATTGTTTTCTCAGATCTTTATAAGTAGAACCTTGCACTATGGGGAAAAAAGTCTGCTCGTAATCATACTCGAAGGGTGTTTTTTCTAAATGCGAAATACAACGATCCAACCACCTATGGGTCATGTGCATTGAACGTTTGGCATACTCATAATCACAGGGGTACGGTGTACATTCATCAAAGGCCATAATAATATCGGCACCAATGATGCGTTGAATCTCCATCACATTTTCAGGCGTGAACAAATGTGTAGAGCCATCAATATGCGACTTGAACTTCACCCCTTCTTCCTTGATCTTTCTATTGGCCGAAAGCGAATACACTTGATACCCGCCACTGTCGGTCAAAATATTCCGATCCCAGCCCATGAACTTATGAAGTCCGCCTGCTTGTTTCAAAATATGAATCTTTGGACGGAGGAATAAATGGTAGGTGTTGCCCAATATAATATCAGGATCCACCTCTTCCCTTAATTCCTTTTGGTGCACCCCTTTTACCGAAGCCACGGTACCTACAGGCATGAAAATTGGGGTTTCAATGGTGCCATGACCCGTAACCATCGTAGTTGCCCTTGCTTTACTTTTGGGGTCTGTATGTTGTAAGGTAAATTTCAAATGCCGTATTCAGGTACAAATATAGTTAACTGCCCAGCATAAATTCCTTAACAAAAAAATAAAGTTCCGGTACGGCGAACAACCATTATTTGCACCATCTCTATTTGGTTGATAAATCGTAATAACTCACCCTTGTATACCCAAAAGAATGCCCCTACTTTTGAAGCCAACAAATAGATGTGCTAAAATGCCGAAAATAGAAGAATTACAAAATACTGTTGTACAGACCCGTAGAGATATTCTCAGAATGGTTCACAAAGTGAATTCAGGTCACCCTGGCGGTTCGTTGGGCTGTACCGAATTTCTTGTCGCCCTTTACAATGAGATTATGGATCTCAAAGACGGGTTTGATATGGATGGAAAAAGAGAAGATCTCTTCTTTTTGTCAAACGGACATATTTCACCTGTTTTTTACAGCGTACTCGCTAGAAAAGGATATTTTCCGGTGGAAGAATTAAATACCTTCCGCTTGATCGATTCAAGACTTCAAGGGCACCCAACAACGCATGAGGGATTACCTGGAATACGAATAGCATCCGGTTCTTTGGGGCAGGGCATGTCGGTTGCCATCGGGGCCGCACAAGCAAAAAAATTGAACAACGACCCAAAACTCGTCTACAGCTTACACGGTGATGGAGAGCTTCAAGAAGGCCAAAATTGGGAAGCGATCATGTACGCTTCGGGAAAAAAAATAGATAACCTCATCGCCACCATCGACCTGAACGGAAAACAGATCGACGGTGCGACCGACGATGTGCTGCCCATGGGAGACATCAAGGCCAAGTTCGAAGCCTTCGATTGGGATGTTCTTGAAATCAAAGAAGGCAACAACATTGAAGCCATCTTAAAAGGAATGCAAGAAGCAAAGGCCAGAACGGGCAAGGGTAAACCTGTTTGCGTATTGCTACATACTATTATGGGCAACGGTGTAGATTTTATGATGCATACCCATGCATGGCATGGTAAGGCGCCCAATGACGAACAATTGAAAAGTGCGCTAGGGCAAAATGCAGCAACTTTGGGGGATTATTGAGCCCCCTAACCCCCAAAGGGGGAACATATCAATTAAAAATATATGCTACTAACGCAACAAATAGTTTATTAACATGTATCTCCCCTTTGGGGAGACCAAGAGGGGCTTATGAAAAAATATATAGATCAAGGTAAGAACGATACAAGAAGTGGCTTCGGTGCAGGCATGACCGAATTGGGCAGAACCAACCCCAATGTCGTGGCCCTGTGTGCCGATTTGGTGGGGTCTTTGAAAATACAGACGTTTATAGATGAAAATCCTGATCGTTTCTTTCAAATAGGTATTGCAGAGGCCAATATGATGGGCATCGCCGCAGGTTTGACCATTGGTGGAAAGATTCCCTTTACAGGTACCTTTGCCAATTTCTCTACAGGAAGGGTCTATGATCAAATAAGACAATCAATTGCCTATTCTGGTAAAAACGTAAAAATATGTGCCTCCCATGCAGGTATTACCCTTGGTGAAGATGGTGCAACACATCAAATCTTAGAAGATATCGGCCTGATGAAAATGTTGCCCGGTATGGTGGTGATCAACACCTGCGATTACAATCAGACCAAGGCCGCGACCTTGGCCATTGCAGATTATGAAGGGCCTGTTTATTTGCGCTTCGGAAGGCCCAAGGTAGCGAACTTCACCCCCGTAGACCAAAAATTCGAAATAGGAAAAGCGGTTATGTTGAGCGAAGGTTCCGATGTGACCATTGTTGCCACTGGGCATTTGGTGTGGGAAGCCCTTACCGCAGCAGAAGCCTTGGAAAACGAAGGAATCTCTGCTGAGGTCATAAACATTCATACGATCAAACCTTTAGATACCGAAGCCGTGTTAAAATCAGTTAAAAAAACAGGATGCATCGTCACCGCAGAAGAACATAATTATCTAGGCGGATTGGGCGAGAGCATCTCTGGAATGCTTGCTACTCAGCACCCTACACCTCAAGAATTCGTAGCCACTCGAGATACTTTTGGCGAAAGTGGCACCCCCGCACAGCTTATGGAGAAGTACGGACTGAACAATAAAGCCATAGAAAAGGCCGTTTTGAAAGTATTGAAAAGAAAGTGATAATGGTATCGTTTTTGATATCATTACATATATTAAAAACGGACACATTATGAAAAAGACACTTCTACTAGCGGTTCTTGCTTTGGTAAGCATTACCGCATTCTCACAAAAAGAATCAGGATTCGGTATTAAGGCTGGTCTTAACTACAATGCCAATGGTGATTATTTTGAATCGGCAGGTGATGTAGCACGAGATCCTGACCGAAACATAGGCTACCATATTGGTATTTATGGAAAACTCGGGGTAAGCAGACTCTACGTTAGACCTGAGTTGATCTATACCAAAACAAAATCGGATTATCAGGGCGGCACCTTTGATATGAGCAAAATAGATGCTCCCATATTACTGGGTTTAAAATTAATAGGCCCTGTACATGTTTTTGCAGGCCCTGCTTTTCAGTATATATTAGACTCTGAGTTTGACGGCATTGGCATCAATACCATCGAAAATGACTTTTCGGTCGGTCTACATATCGGTGCTGGTGTGAATTTAGGAAAATTGGGTGTAGATCTTCGTTATGAAAGAGGTTTTAGTGACAATGAAGCCAAGTTTGTCAATACAAATATTACCAGTCTCCCCGATAGTAAAATAGATACTAGACCCGACCAATTGATTTTGAGCCTGTCGTTGAAATTATAATAATTACGATTTAGACCTAACAGGTTTCAAAAACCTGTTAGGTCTAATAAAAAAAGCCTCTTCATCGAGGCTTTTTTGTTTTGCTATAAGTCACCTGATCTTAACTATCGCTATCTAAATAATCAGGAGTGCCGTCACCATCGGTGTCTGGAAAAGTGATATTCCCCTCGGCATCGATTTCGATTTCATCTCGTGTTGGTATGCCATCGTTGTCATCATCTGAATCTTGGTGATTAGGTAGAAACACACCTCGTTCAGTATCCGCATCGGTATTATCATTGTTGAGATTTCCGTCTCCGTCCAAATCTTCCTTAATCGAAGGTATGCCATCATTATCAAAATCGGTATCTTTTTCAAAAGCCAAGACATCAATGGTGAAGATTAAAGGTTCATAAGCTGCAATACCAGACCCTACTGGTGGGCTATTAAAATACGCAAGGCCAGCAGGCATAAATATCGCTCCCACGCCATAATCTTCAAAACTTACGGTACCATCACCATTGTCGGTAGGGCCAACACCCACCCCAAACTTGACCACCCCATTGCCATAACCTCTTAAGGTACTTGACAAATATAAACTGGTTGGTGTAGTAGAAGCATCAAAAAGAGTACCGTCAAAAAGAGAACCTTCAAACTGTAGCACGGTATTGTCACCAATGGTCGGTTTATTATCTGTATCTCCCTCCCTAGCGACAAGATAGTACAAAGTATGTTCAACCTCTTCCCCATCATCCCTTCCGAAAGCAGAAGATAGAACGGTAAAAACCTCCGATTTCAACTGCTCTTGATCCAACATTGGAATTTTATCAGAGTTATCTGCTGCAATGGTATCGATCTTTATTTTAAAATCAAAACCCGCTGGCGGGTTGGCAAATTCCTCGTAATTGTAGAAATGCGTTTGCAAATAGGCCTTTATTTCGGCATCGTCTTCAATAGCAACCTCACTCAACAATCTTGGGGGTTTTGATACAGGCTTAGTTGAATCATCGTCGTTCTCACACGACCACACTACTGATAACAACAATAATAGGGCAATTACTCGGTTCATTTTCATCAATTTATTATTTGGCTGGCAAGATACAATTTTCCCGTATTTTTGTCAGAGACCTTAACGAAAGATTTTTAATTCAATATGCGTATTGACAAGTTCTTATGGAGCACCCGTTATTTCAAAACCCGAAATATGGGCTCACAAGCCTGTAAAAAAGGGCATGTGAAAATAAACGGACAAAAAGTAAAGCCATCAAGAGAGGTATACCCGATGGATGAAATCATCGTACGTAAAAACCAAATCAATTATCAACTTAGGGTACTCGATATTCCGAAGAACCGCGTGGGGGCTAAATTAGTAGATATCTATAGAAAAGACACCACCCCAAAAGATGCTTTTCAGCATAATGAACTTTTACAACACTCAAAAGACCATTACAGAAAAAAAGGAATGGGCAGGCCCACAAAAAAAGATCGAAGAGAAATCGAAGGTTATTTGGAAGCTCCCTCTGAGTCCCCAACAGGGGAAGGGAAGGATAAGGATACTTCTTATACCGAAGAGAATGTATAGTTTTGTTTCTTTATCTTTGAATAGCAATCATTTAAATAGCATGCACAACAAAATACTGTCGCACGAGCAAATTAAGCATACCGTAAGACGCATTGCGTACCAGATCTTTGAGGCCAATGTAGATGAAAAGGAAATCGTAATTGCTGGCATCGATGGGGGCGGTCTTAATTTTGCAAAAAAAATACAACGCGTTCTCCAAGATATCACCAAGGCCAAAATCACGCTGTGCAAGGTAAGTATGAACAAAAGCAACCCCTTAAAAAGTGGTGTAAATACCTCTATTGCTGAAAAAGATTATAAAAATAAATCAATAGTTTTGGTCGATGACGTTCTCAATTCGGGCACTACCTTGATCTATGGCGTGCACCATTTTTTAAAAACACCGCTAAAACAATTGAAAACCGCAGTTTTAGTAAATCGAAATCACAAAAAATACCCGGTTAAAGCTGATTACAAGGGCATTTCCTTATCTACCTCTTTACAGGAGCATATTGAAGTGGAATTCAAGGCGAAAAACGATTCGGTGTATCTCGCCTAAAATTTATCAGGGTCTATTCAACCTCAAAAAAAGCTGTTCTTACCTGTGCCCTACCTATAATACCAATTATCACTTTTTCAGAACAGTTATACATTCTACAGATCTTCGCTAACATTACCTGATTTACAGAAAAATTCTTCTACATAAATATTCTTGATTTGTACTTTTACAAAAACTGGAATCAATGAATTCAAGAGACGAACAATTACAGGCCTTTGACCGTCTGCTCACTATAATGAACGAGCTTCGCGCCCAATGCCCATGGGATAAAAAACAGACCATGCAAACCCTTCGCCATTTGACCATAGAAGAGACCTATGAACTGGGCGATGCCATTCTTGACAATGATCTGATCGAGGTGAAAAACGAACTGGGCGATCTCTTGTTGCACATTGTTTTTTATGCGAAGATAGGCTCAGAGACCAACGATTTTGACATGGCCGATGTCTGCAACGAAATCTGTGAAAAGCTCATTCACAGGCATCCGCATATCTATGGCGATGTAACGGTCGAGAATGAAGAAGATGTAAAACGCAATTGGGAGACCATCAAATTGAAAGAGGGCAAGACAAGTGTTTTAGAAGGGGTGCCCATTAGTTTGCCCGCTCTGGTAAAAGCCAACAGAATTCAAGACAAAGTTGCGGGCGTGGGCTTTGATTGGGAACGACCCGAACAGGTTTGGGAAAAGGTTGAGGAAGAACTCAAAGAATTTCAAGAAGAAGTACAGGCTGAGAATCTTGAAAAGATGGAGGCCGAGTTTGGCGATATACTTTTTTCTATGGTCAACTATGCCCGCTTTTTGGGTATAGACCCAGAAAATGCCCTAGAGCGCACCAATAAAAAATTCATCAAACGCTTTCAACATATAGAGAAAAAAGCAAAAGAACTTGGCAAATCGCTCAATGAAATGACCCTTTCAGAAATGGATGTGTTTTGGGAGGAAGCAAAAAAATTAAAGTAACCTTAAAGATCAAAAAAATAGGGCGATCAATGCCTATAATAAAGTCTTACATAATACAGCGCAGTATTCTTTTATCTTTTTCTCAGATCAATGAAAAAAGAATCTAGCACCGCTCACCATAACATTCCTAAGACCTATCTTTGCCCTTGCAAAAAACAGCCACCTTGTTTCAACAGTACACCAAAGAATTTCGATACAATATAAAACTGTCCGTTCCTGTGATAATGGGCATGCTGGGGCATACTTTTGTGGCTTTTGCAGACAATATCATGGTAGGGCAGTTGGGTACCGCCGAGTTGGCCGCCGTCTCTTTGGGCAATAGTTTTGTCTTTATAGCCATGTCGCTCGGTATTGGTTTTTCTACCGCGATTACCCCTTTGGTGGCCGAGGCCGATGGTGCTGGCAATAAGGCAGATGGCAAGAGTGCCCTCAAGCACGGTTTGGTGCTATGTACGATTTTAGGGCTTTCGCTTTTTGGTCTGATTCTCTTATTGAAGCCTTTGATGTATATGATGAAGCAACCGCTAGAAGTGGTGAAATTGGCAATGCCCTATTTAGATCTAGTGGCATTTTCATTGGTGCCCTTGATTATTTTTCAGGCCTTTAAGCAGTTCTCAGAAGGGCTGTCACAGACCAAATACCCCATGTACGCAACTATTATCGCCAATATTGTGAACATCATACTAAACTACTTACTGATTTTTGGTTCTTTCGGCTTTCCAAAATTGGGTATTGTTGGTGCGGCTATTGGCACCTTGGTATCGAGAGTATTAATGGTAGTTTATATTTGGTATTTACTCAGGGGTAAAAAGAAATTCCATGATTACGTAACGAGCTTTAATTTTAGAAAGATCGAGAAAAGCGTAATGAGAAAAATCATTAATCTAGGTTTTCCTTCGGCTTTGCAAATGTTTTTTGAGGTGGCGATTTTCACTGCTGCCATATGGCTTAGTGGGGTCTTGGGCAAGAATGCCCAAGCCGCTAATCAAATTGCCCTTAACCTTAGCAGTATGACCTTTATGTTCGGTATGGGGCTGGGGGTTGCTGCCATGATTCGCGTGGGCAATCAAAAAGGCTTAAAAAGTTTTACCGATTTACGGCGTATCGCGCAATCGATATTTTTTATGACGTTCTTGGTTGAAATTGTATTTGCGGCCGTATTCTTATTGGGTAAAAATTGGCTTCCCACACTCTATTTAGATGTTGATGATGTAGGTAATATGGCCGATAATACCGAAGTTATATATTTGGCGGCCCAACTATTACTGGTCTCGGCCTTCTTTCAAATTTCGGATGGTATTCAAGTTGTAGTTCTAGGAGCTTTGAGGGGTTTGCAAGATGTCAAAATACCTACCATTATCACATTTATAGCTTATTGGTTGATAGGTTTTCCCATTTCATATTATTTAGGTCTTTATACTGATTTGAAAAGTATGGGTATTTGGGTTGGGCTCTTGACGGGTCTTACCGTATCTGCCATTATGTTGTATATTCGGTTTGAATACCTGACCAAAAAACTGATTGTTGATCAATGATTAATGTTTAAGTTTGTTCTATGGAGGTTTCAGGGGAGGTTTTCCCGTTAAAAATAATTTAAAGTCTACTGAATGGAATTTCCAAAATTTTTATTAGGAGATAATACTGATTATCACTCGGCTATCTTTATCGTACACACCCAATACCCACGATTTATCATAAACCTCGAAAACGATGAGGTAGAATGGTTGGAAGATTTCACCAAAGAGGACGAAAAAGAACTTGAATCGGAAGCCGAAAACCTGATAGAAGAGGCAAGTGCTTTCTATGATAGGGAAGTTTCTCGATACCAAGAATAACCATGCTTGAAGAACTGTTACGACACGATAAAGAGCTTTTCTTGTTGCTCAACAACCTAGGAAACCCTACTTGGGATGCTTTTTTTATGTTCATAACCAACAAGTACAGCGCTATTCCCCTATATATCCTATTATTGTTTTTTTCCTATAAACAATTCGGACTCAAAAAGAGCGTGGTTTTATTGATTACCGCTTTGCTAATGATAGTGGTCACCAATGGTTTGGCCGATTTTTTCAAATATGGTCTGCAACGCCTACGCCCCTGTTATGATACCGATGTGAGCGAGCTGATGAGATTAGTGAAAAGCTCCTGCGGAGGCAAATTCAGTTATTTTTCGGCCCATGCTGCGAATACAACGGCCATAGCATTTTTCTTTAGCCGATTATTGAAACAAAATCTTCGTTACATAGGAATTTTCTTGATAGTTTGGGCGATTTTAGTAGCGTATAGCAGAGTCTATATAGGCGTGCATTTTCCCCTTGATGTGGTTTCAGGAATGGGAATTGGCCTATTTTTCGGTGGGTTGTTTACAAAGTTGTATATATTTGCAGTCCGCAAATCAGGTCTATGATATCTAATTCTAGGTATTGGTTTTTAATGTTTTTGGTTGTTCTTGCGTACCTCGCCGGTATGTTCGTGACGCTCTTTGAGAACGATTCCGCTCAGTTTGCGGTAATGGCGATGCGAATGGTGCAAGAAAACGATTTTCTGAACCTGTTCAAAGGCACTGAAGAATATCTTGACAAGCCGCACATGCACTATTGGTTGGCGGCACTCTCTTTTAAAATTTTTGGCCTTCACGATTGGGCCTACCGAATACCTAGTGTTTTGGCAACCTTTTTGGCAGCCTATAGTTGTTTTGGTCTTGGTAGATTACTTTACAATAGCCATGTAGGCAAACTGGCGGCCCTCATTTTTATGACTGCCCAAACCATTGTTCTTTCTGCCATTGATGTACGTACCGATGCCGTACTTACCGGTTTTGCCATTTTCGCCATTTGGCAATTGGCCGCATATATAGAAACGAAGAACTGGAAGAATGTCATTTTGGGTGCATTGGGGGCAGGTCTTGCCTTCTCTACCAAAGGACAAATCGCCATTTTGGTCATTGGTTTACCTATACTTTGCCATTTGGCCTATACCCGAAAATGGGAAACCTTATTTCACTATAGGGTTCTCATTGCCCTTGTCGTTTTTGCTTTGACGATACTACCAATGCTGTATGCATATTACCACCAATTTGATTTGCACCCTGAAAAGGTCATAAGGGGCATAAGTAATCGTAGTGGTATCTTTTTTATTTTTTGGGAACAGAGTTTTGAGCGTTTGAGCGGTGAAGGTATGGGCAAGAACAGTAGTGATTATTTCTTCTTTTTCCATACGTTTCTTTGGGTATTCCTTCCATGGACGATTTTGGGTATTACTGCCTATATTTCACGAATTAAAACCTTTATTAGATTGAAATTCAGGTATTTGCCTAAATATGAATTCTTGACCTTGGGTGGTATTACTTTAATATTCATCATCATTAGTTTTGCCCAGTTTAAATTGCCCCATTATTTGAATATCATCATGCCCTTGTTCGCAGTACTAACGGCATCACATCTCTATAGTTTGTTCAGGTTTTCGAAAAGAAAAAGTATCAAGGCATTTCTCGGAGGGCAATACGCTGTTCTCGCTTTGATTTTTATAGTAGTAGTACTGATTTATTATTTCGTATTCAAAGATGATAATCTATACAGTTATATATGGAAAGGCATTCTAGCTTTCCTTGGCATCTACTATTGTTTAAAACAGGAAGCCTACTACCTACGTATAATTTCGGTCTCGGTGATTGGTTCGATTATTTTAAACATAGTGCTCAATACGCATTTTTATCCCTCATTGTTGAAGTATCAAGCGGGATCTAGTATGGCCAAGGTCGTGGCCAAGAACAATATACCCGTAGAGCACATCTATAAACTGTCTGACCGTCATACATGGGCATTCGATTTTTATAATAAAAGACCGTTACAGGTTTCTTCGATACAAGATATAAAGAACGGTAAAAACGTTTGGGTATATGTAGATGACTTACAAATAAGGGAACTTCATAATCTAGGTTTTGATTGGGATCGGCAATTTACCGAGAACCAGTTTCGAATTACTAGGTTACAGGCCAAATTTATTGATCCGGCCACCAGAAAAAAAGTATTGAACAAGATGCATTTAATACATATCTACTGAGAGACTGTTTTAGTGTGCGTTTGTACCCAATACCTATAATGGCGCCCCGTGTACTTCCAAGTCTGTTTTCTTAAAATGATATAGTACTCCGAAAAAAGAGACCAAAGCGGTGATCAAAAAGAATACCATACTGATACCGACCGAGGTGCTTTCGTCCAATTGCAACCAAGTGGCGCCATAGAAAAAGGTGACCTCTCTACTACCGATACCACCAATGGTCAAGGGCACAACCGAAACTATTGAAGATACCAAGAAAATAAGCAGGTAAGCAATAGTATGAATCGCTATACCGAGTGCTTTTAAGATAAAGAGAACACTTGCCAACTGTGCTAGTTGAACAAAAACGGAATAGCTGACCGATTTCCAAAAAACGGGCAATACATAAGCGAAGAATTTTTTGTTCAAAAACCAGAAGACGGCAATACTCAGTAAAATACCCGACCCTAACAGTAATTTAAAATTGCTTAAATCGTCGTTCTCCAGAAATAATGCTAACGCACAGGCATAGACAAACAAGATCAAGAGGCCACTGAGCCGATCCAATACCAAAACCGAAATCACCTTTTTGGTAGCGACCTCAAATTTTTTTTTGATTACATACCCCTTGTACGCATCACCACCAATACCACCTGGTAAAAAGAGATTGTAAAACATGCCCAATAGATATAGTTTTAGGTTGCTGCCCTGTGTTAGGTAAATGCCCAGTTGGTGAAAATAGAGATTGAGGCGAAAGGCCGCGATTATTTTAGAGACCACAAAGGCAGCAAGAGCCAATATCAGATAAAAGGGATCTACCTTCTTAACTACACCCAACACATCGTCAATATTGAGTTTGGTGAAAATAAAATAAATGAGTGCCGAGCTGACAACTAATTTTAAAACGGATATGAGCGTTTTACGCTGATTTGCCACCGACCGTTATTTTTTTGATTCTATAGGGTCGCTTCTTTTGCGATTCATAATAGGTACGTATCAAAAGCTCCATGACAATACCGATAGTGAACAATTGAATTCCTGCAAGAATGAACATCAAACCAAAAATCAAAAGAGGGCGATTACCAATATCCTCTCCAAACCCCAACTTTACGATCAACAGGTACATATTTATAAAAACCCCTAGAATGATAAGCAGTACGCCTAAAATTCCAAAAAGGTGAATGGGTCGCTGAAAATACTTTCGAATAAAGAGCAAGAGCATCATATCGGCCACCACCTTAAAAACTCTTTCAAGTCCATATTTAGAAACACCCGAATGTCTTGCGTGGTGCTTGACGGGCACTTGTTTGATTTGGGCTCCTTCTAAATGTGCCAAAAGGTTTATAAAACGGTGCATTTCACCATAGAGGTTCAATTCTTTGGCAATGTCTTTGGTAAATACTTTTAGGGCACAACCGTTGTCTTTGATATCTAAGTTGGTTACCCTACGGGCCAAAAAATTAGCAATTTTAGAAGGTACTTTTTTTACCAGTGAGTCTTTTCTTTTTTGACGAATACCAGTAACCACATCATACTCATCGCTCACAGCATATTCGAGCATTTGGGGTATGTCACTGGGGTCGTTCTGAAGGTCGCCATCCATAGTGATTATATATTCGCCTTGGGCATGATCAATCCCTGCTGCGAGCGCCAAACTCTGTCCGTAATTTTTTTTGAGTTCTATGAGATGAACTTTGTCATCGTTCATTTCATTTACCGTTTTACGGGTCTTATCCGTAGAAAAATCATCTATATAAATGATTTCATAGGTATAGCCGACCAAGCTTTCATGAATTTTTTGGGTCAAAAGTGAAACATTGTCCTCTTCATTGTATAGAGGAACGACAATAGAAAGTAACGAATCGGTAACGATGCTCATTGATCAGCTGTATTGTTGCACCAAATTTAGGGTTTTTATTAGTGAAACGCTATTACTAAAATCAAGGTGGGGTCAATCAATGTATTTAGCAAAAAAGTCGGTGGTTAACCATTCTTACCCTTAGCGTGATATTCGGGTGTTGTATATTTCCAAAAGTTTCTCGGCGGCATTAAAAGGGGAGATTTTATTGTTAACTACATCCTCTATCATCTTTTCAAGTTCTTTTTCTACGGCTTTATTCTGATAAAATTGGAGTTTTAATTGATCGTCAAGGTTTTGCAGTAGCCAATTTTTATTCTGTTGTTGGCGTTTCAATTTGAAGGAACCCGTTTTTTTGGCTTCTTCGGTGTAGGTCTTTATCATATTCCAGATTTCATCCAAGCCCGTTTTTTCTTGAGCGGAGCAACTGAGCACTTTCGGAATCCAGCCATTTTCTTTGGGCGGGTACAGGTGCAAGGCGTTCTTGAAATCGATTTCGGCAAGTCGTGCCCTTTTTAGATTATCGCCATCGGCCTTATTGATGACCAATGCATCTGCCATTTCAATGATTCCCCGTTTGATGCCTTGAAGCTCATCACCGGCACCGGGTAGTTTTAACAATAAAAAGAAATCTACCATACTGTGAACGGCCACCTCGCTCTGCCCTACTCCTACGGTTTCGATCAGTATGATATCGTAGCCCGCTGCTTCACATAGTATTATCGTTTCACGTGTTTTTCGGGTCACTCCGCCCAAAGATATCCCAGAAGGGGAAGGGCGTATAAACGCATTGGGGTCTTTTACCAATTCTTGCATTCGGGTCTTATCTCCTAAAATACTGCCTTTACTTTGGGTACTTGAGGGATCGACCGCTAGCACGGCCACTTTTTTACCTAGAGCAGTCAATTTTTTTCCGAAAGCTTCTATAAAAGTGCTTTTGCCCACTCCAGGTACTCCTGTAATACCGATTCTTATGCTATTGTTTTTCTGGGCCAAACACTTCTCAATAATTTCATTGGCTTTTTGAAGATCCTCTTTTTTAGTACTTTCGACCAAAGTAATGGCCCGCGCCAACGCCGTTTTATCCCTTTTAAGAATACTATCGGTAAGCTCTTTTACCGAGGGATACCACTTCCGTTTATCTCGAATTTTAGAAATGTTTTCTGTTTGTGTGTTTTTTTGTAGCGCCACTCTTATTTATTGATAGGTACTATAACTACGGTTTCATCCCACGACAGTGAGAGATTCAACCGTTCTTCATCTTCAAACGAAATGGTAAAATTTTCTTGAGGTGCAGAAAGTGAATGAGTAGCAACCTCCACTTCTACAACATCATACTCTGGGTTTCTGGTGGTTTCCTTACCTCCGCTCATCATGGTAACGCCCCATTCGGGAACCTCGCTATTGAAAATAATGGACCAACTATCTTTCTTTGGCCTTGTCCATAACGAATAGGTGCCCGTTGCTAAAATTTTATCAATGATTTTGATATTGGTGGCCGTGGTAAAGGTAGTGGGCTCGTTGGCGCCGGTACGCCAAATGCGGTCAAAGGGTATAAGTTCTCCGAAAATAACCCTATCTTTTTTCGAAGGACTTGAATAGGTGACCGAAAGGTTCATGCCTTGCTCTGTATAAGTGACGGTTTTTTCAAGACTATGCTTTTTTGTTTGCTTGGTCATATAAGGCATACCCACGAAAACTACGAGTAATGTCAACACAGCGATAACAATTAACGCCCATTTTAAAAATTTCATAATTGCTAGATTTTACCCCTAAGTTACTAAATCGGTTGAAAACAAAACGTTTTTTGATTTGATATGGTTACAGAAGGTCAAAAACAAACTTAGATTTATTTTTGTACTTTTCTCCTGGTCGAAGTATGCTGTTCGGAAAATTTTCTTGATTCGGCGCATCAGGAAAATTTTGGGTTTCAAGACAAATCGCAGCAAAATCAACCGGCGTATATACGATCAGGGCAGGTTGATCCGTACTAACGGTCAATGATATTCCTGATTTTTCAGAAGAGACCTTTACAGCATTATAGGCTTTTGGGTCTATACAAAAGGGAGTATCTAAACGTACTTTTTCAATGGGCTTTTCCAATTGAAAATCCCACTCGGTGTCTTCTACGGGTATTATTTCCCCCGTAGGGAGTAGATTTTCATGGGTTTCGACCATTTCCTTGCAATTCAATTGCAGTCGGTATTTATCGACCTCGTTGGCATCATCTAACTTGAAATAGGAATGGTTGGTCAAATTGATGACCGTTGTGAGATCTGTAGTTGCCCCATGGGTAATGTGCAGGGCGTTTTCTACCAATTGGTAAGTTAACGTAGCTTTTAGATTACCGGGGTATCCCTCTTCTAAATGCTTGCTTTCGTACGATAATCTTACAAAAGGTCGCTGTCCATGATGCACCTCATCAATAGTCCAGTATTTTTTTGCAAAGCCCTCTTTGCCACCGTGAAGGTGTACTCCCTTTTTCTCGTATAGCAGGTAGTTGTTTCTGTCAAGTTCAAAACTTCCGTTCGAAATTCGTCCGGCATACCTGCCCACACATGCACCTAACGAAATTTCGTCTTTTAGATAATCGTCAGGTCTCTCAAAGCCTACTACAACGTTTATTGATTTCCCCTCTTTATCCTTAATTAATACTTTTTGAATAATAGCGCCGTAATCGAGTACGATAAGGGTGATAAAGGGAGTGCTTAAGGTTACTTGTTTCATCTGTTAATTGTAGTATGGTTTTTTAGGTAACACCTCTATGATTTACCTAAATTATAATCAAACCGATGTTCGGTGTTGATGTTTTTTACTGAACTCGTTTAAACTTTTTCAATTGGCTAAATCCCGAAACTTCGGGAGTCCTTTTACACCCCGTTTTTGTTTTTTTTCTTTCCGTAGCCCTGCTATGCAACTCGAAAAAGTCTTCAACATGGCACAAAAGTGCTAATTCCTGCCCGTCCGACAGGCAGGTTCGCTTCAATCCAAAAAGTTTAAACGAGTACGTAGTATGGTTTTTTAGGTATTACCTCTATAATCTACGTAAATTATAATCAAACCGTTGTTTGGTGTTGATGTTTTTCCCGTAAATATTTCATATTTTTTATAAAATTACAAGATTTTTGCAACATCACGATATTTATATCCCCTTAGAGTGAGTCCATTTTTCAGAAGCCATCAAAACCAAAAAACGAAACGGGGCAAATGTTTCACATTGATATCGTAGAGAAGTGCAAGGTGAACGATCGTAAAGCACAACTAAAGCTGTACAAACAGTATTGCAATGGCATGTTCTGTGTGGCCATGCGATTTCTCAATAATTCAGATGCTGCTGAAGATGTGCTTCAAGAGGCTTTTATAAGGGCATTTCAAAAAATTCATCAACTCAAGGGCGATGTTACTTTTGGGGCTTGGCTCAAAAGAATAGTCATTAGTAAAAGTATTGATTTCTTGAAATCGAAACACCAGAAATCAATCGAAATTGATGAAGGGTATATGCACATTGAAGTTGATGAGGATTGGACGATCGAAAAAGAGACAACATTAAAAGAGGTCAGAACGGCAATAAACGGACTACCTGAAAAATATAAGTACGTGGTTATGATGTTCTTGATCGAAGGGTATGACCACAGTGAAATCTCGCAGGTGTTGAATATTGCAGAAACCACGTGTAGAACACGTTTGTTACGAGGTAAGGCACTTTTAAAGAAAACATTGAAAAACAAAGCTTATGGCACGTGATCTTAGAGAGCTTTTCAAAGAAGAGAGAGAAAAGCAGAGGCATTTTATAAACAAAGGGCATGAAGCCCTGTTCAAAGAAATAAACAGGCAACTAGAAGCCCACAAAATAATAGTCAAGACCGGTGTTATCGTTGATGCCGGTGTTATAGATACGCCATTAAAGCCCAAGGGCAAAACCAATTATAAGGCCACAGAAGATAGAGAAGACGAGCAGGAAGTTGAAGTCACTAAAGATTATGCCGATAGTGCAGATAAAGACGCCGCATGGTCAAAAACAGGCATATATGTTCTAAAATTCAAAGAAAGTTGAAAAAACGGAGCGTTTTTACCTGAAAAAATTGAAATTCAAAAAACAAAATCAATTTGACCTGACTTCTGCAACGGTCTCTTAATAATCAACAATATGTGGATTTCCGACCAGGCACAAAATATAACATGTATTATCCACAAATAAAAAAAGCGATCATTATAGATCGCTAAATAGTTTTGTTCTTTTTTATTTTTACTTCTGGGTACTCATTCAATTTATACATTAATCAATGGGTTTCATCCTTTAAGTACTCTCCAAAATTTTTCTTGAACCGATTCAACCTCGGAACGGAAATATTCACGATATAGGAATTATTAGGATGTTTTCGCTCATAATCTTGATGGTATTCCTCGGCATCATAAAACATGGCGAATTCGGTTACCTCAGTAGTAATGGGTTCGCCATCGTAAACATTTTGTTCTTTCAAGGCATTTATATACCCCTCAATGTTTTTTTTTTCTTTATCACTCTTGTAGAATGCGATAGAACGATACTGCGAACCTCTGTCAGGCCCTTGACGGTTTAAGGTGGTAGGATCGTGCGAACCAAAAAATACTTGTACCAGTGCGGTAAAAGAAATTATTTTAGGGTCGTAGTATATTTTAACAGCTTCGGCATGACTAGTGTATCCGCCACCTACTTGTTCATAAGTCGGATTTTCTTCGGTACCACCGGCATAGCCCGAAACCACTTCTTTCACCCCTTTTACACTTTCAAAAATGGCCTCAACACACCAAAAGCAGCCACTGGCAAAATATGCTGTTTCGTAGGTGCTTAAATCTTGGAGTGTTTTTTTATGTGTTTCCGTCGTAGCTTGTGCGACATTCTGCTTATTGGTATTGTCTTTTTTTACTGATGATTGGCAACCACTAGTGAACAAAATAGTTAAGAGCAGGGTGGAAATCTTTAAAATTTTCATGGTAATTCGTTTTCACCATTTGTAGTACAAGTTACGAAATACTTACATTTTCGAGTAAAAAAACCTGTCACGAGATCTTATGACAGGTTTGTTTATTGATTTGTAAAGCTATTTAATCTAAAAGAAATCCCCTATCCCGAGTACTCGGGATAGGGGATTTCTTTTATTTACCTATGGTTCCGTTTCCGAAAACTTCAATTGCCGAGACTTTCGGTTTGTTTATAGTAGCTTCTAAAGTAATGGTCAACTCCCCGTCGGTAACTTCAATATCGTACATACGACTGCTTGCACTTGCCGCACCATGTTCTTTAAAGAGATCGTAGCCCGTAAAAGTTTCGGTATCTTCTATAGAAATATTGAAGACTCTACTGCCAACCCCACCTTCCAACATTTGCGGATTCTCAACTCCCCAATAGATTTCAGCAAAGTAAAGTTTTACAGTATAAGTTCCATTTGTCACCGGAATGTTATAGGAAATAGGCCCTTTGATATTAATATGGTCGGTAATCCTTTCCGTTATAAAAATAGCGTCTATGTCAGTATTGGCAATTTCTGTCACAAAAGGATTGGTAAATGCCTCGGTGCCTTCACCAAAGTACTGATCTTCTAAAAAAGTAATGTCGCCAAAAGTAACCTCTGGACCGCCACTGTTAATTCTTAATATTGAAGGTCCAACCTCCTCAGTAGATTGTGTTACTTCTTGGGCAGGATTCGAATCGTCGGGATTGAAAGTGATTTCGACTGTATTTGTAATTGCGGTTCCGTCTAGGGTGCCCGATATGGTAACGGACTCTTCTTCGGTGTTTGTAACCGTGGCAGTGTACGTACCATCACCATTATCGGTCACAGCGGATACACTCGCCGAACCGGTCGCAGCTAAGGCTACCGTGCCACTGCTAGTGGTCAACAGGTTTCCATCGGTGTCCGCAATTTGTAAGGTCACTGTTGAAGTCGACGCTCCTTCAACGAGTATCGCTACAGTAGCATCGATAGTCGTATTGGCGTTGGTCGGATCTGGATCTGGGTCTGGTTCCGGATCTGGTTCCGGTTCCGGTTCCGGATCTGGTGTCGCAATGACAGCTGGGGCACCGTCATCACTACCACAAGAGACGGGTACTAAAGTCAGTGAAAAAAGGAACAAGAAAAGTGTTAACTTCAAAAAATTTGGTACTTTCATAATACAAGTAATTAATAGGGTTAATGTTTATAACAAGTTGATTACCTAGGTCGAAATTATATAAAACTTTGGTGTTTAACAACTATGTAGACATGTTTTCGGTAAAACGCCTCTGTTGTCAGGGCAAAAGCATTTAACTTAATCACCTAAGTACATGACAAAAATACAACCCATTGAAAATCAACGGATCAAGTATTGAAATATTAGAATTAAGCATTGGTTTTCAGCAACTTAAAAGAATAATTCGACCTATTTTATAATGGGGGAAACCAATGCCTGCCTTAAAAATAATGAATTGAACGCAGTTCTCAACACACATTTCAGGGGAAAGGCGAACTTGGCAAGGATTGTATAGAGTGCCCTGTGGCGGACAAGGGAGTTCGTGGGGGAGAAATGGATATCCTACCTGATCAGGTACCACATACGTACCCGTAACAACTTCAAGGTATACCTTCCCCGAAAGGGAAGGGAGATAAAGGCCTCGTGGCTCTTCAACGACCTAAGGGCGGGGCAGTACAGGCACTATGACAAGATCGTATCGATAAACGGCCAATATTGTTATCTCTCGGGCTGCAAGCTCCAAAAAGGGGGCTTCCTGATAATCGTCTCTTTCGACCGGCCACAAGAGGCCAGGGACGATTACGCCCAGC
>UOEL01000025.1_pt1 | contig 66777 bp, 60 predicted proteins | sample 1989351 | NCBI WGS metagenome assembly UOEL01 (sample SAMEA4712195, study PRJEB27164) | hydrothermal vent metagenome | biome: marine basaltic hydrothermal vent biome; feature: marine hydrothermal vent; material: mineral | place: Pacific Ocean | collected 2011-06-14/2011-07-23 | depth 1719 m
CCACTAATATCCTGCAATTTCAAAATACTATCGTTCTTTGTTAAATGAGCTCGCATGAAAAAAGCCTCGGTAAAAGGTTCAAACGGATAATTCACGCCTATTCTAATAAAATCGGCCAATGAAAATTCTTTATTCGTTACTATCACTTCATCAAGCTCAAGAAACTTGCTCTCAAGAAAAACAGTGTCCAATGGCCTGGATAATAGTTCAAAATCTTTAGAGAATTCTTCATAGCCGATTAGATTAAAACTTATGGTACGGCCTGAAGTGTCAATCTCAAACTTACCTTCCACATTTGTTGACGTGTATGTATCTTCAGCGACAACATCCACAAGTTCCAAGGGCTTTTTTGTTTCCTTATCCACAACTATCCCGATAACAGGCGATTGTGCAAAAAAACAAAGAGGGGCTAGAAATAAATAAGCTAATAATTTCATATATAATTTTGGATGCTAAAGATGAAATGGTTTTGTCAAAGTTTCAATAATAATCTTGACAATAAATGTGCCAATTTATTCTCTTTCAGGTTTAATCTCTTTGGGTTTAATTCCCCGAGGCTTGCCTCGATTTTTAGAGGAAAGTTTGAAAACGGATGGTTTTCATCAAATCAAAAACTATCTTCCATTAAATGCCTCGTGGGCTTGCCCCGAGGATTTTTTTACTTTCGTGATTTTTTCAATTACTAAGGATGGATAAAAGGTTTTTGTTTCTATGAATTATCAAAATACAGTGATTTAGTTTGCAATAGCACCTGATTTTTTTTACACGGATGGAGTTTAAACAAATTAAAAACTAAAATCGTTTCTTTGTGCTACAATTACGTTTAATGATAGGAACCGTATATAAATCAACAGGAAGCTGGTACAAGGTAAAAACCAAAGATGGTGGTTTTTATGAGTGCAGAATAAAAGGGAAATTTAGAATACAGGGCATAAAAAGCACAAACCCTATTGCAGTTGGTGACCAGGTGGTCTTTGAGGCAGAAAAAGTGGGCGACGAAACTTCGGGTATTATCTCAGAAATCAAAGAGCGTAAGAATTATATTATCAGAAAATCGGTCAACCTATCGAAACAGACCCATATTATCGCCACTAATTTAGATATGGTTTTCTTGTTGGTTACGTTGAAAAGCCCCAAAACCTATCCCGTTTTTATTGATCGTTTTTTAGTAACCGCAGAGGCCTATCGTATTCCGGCCATATTACTCTTCAATAAGATAGACATCTATACTGATGACGAACTGGAGGAGGTTGAGAATTTGGCCGATCTTTACAAAAAAATAGGGTATACCTGTATAGGTATCTCGGCAAAGACGGGCAAGAACAAAGAACAGGTAAAAGAACTGATGCTCGGTAAGACCTCTATGTTCTCAGGCCATTCGGGTTCAGGTAAATCTACACTGATAAATAAGCTAGAACCTACTTTGAATATTAAAACAGATAAAATATCAGAACAACATGTACAAGGGCAGCATACCACAACCTTTGCCGAAATGTTCGATTTGAGTTTTGATGCTCGAATAATCGACACTCCAGGTATTAAAGGGTTTGGTATTGTAGATATGAACAAAGATGAGATTGGGGATTATTTTCCTGAATTCTTTAAACTAAAAAGTACGTGTAAGTTCAATAATTGCTTGCATTTGAATGAACCCCAATGTGGCGTCAAAAAGGCACTTGAAAATAATGAAATTGCAGATAGTCGCTACAAAAGCTATGTGCAAATGGTATTGGGTGAGGATGATAATTATCGGATCGATATTTATAAAACCAATTAAATGCTTCCCACTCAATGGGGAAGGTAGAAAACGAACATGAGAGCAGTTGTACAAAGAGTGTCAAAGGCAAGTGTTACGGTAGACGGAAAGATAATCTCAAAAATCGAAACCGGACTCCTCATTTTGTTGGGCGTAGAGGATGCCGATACACAAGACGATTTAGAATGGTTGTCTAGAAAAGTGGCAAACCTTCGTATTTTCAATGATGAAAATGGTATTATGAACCGATCTGTATTGGAAATAAAGGGTGATGCCCTTGTAATCAGTCAATTTACCTTGTACGCCTCAACAAAAAAAGGCAATCGGCCATCTTATATAAAAGCTGCCAAGCCCCCTGTTGCCATACCGCTCTATAAGCAGTTTGTAAAACAATTTGAGCGTGATATGGGCAAAAAGGTTGAAACGGGTATTTTTGGTGCCGATATGAAGGTTGAATTATTGAATGATGGCCCTGTGACCATTGTTATTGATACAAAAAACAGAGAGTAATGAGCATAAAGAACGCACAACAGACGGTAGATAATTGGATAAAAGAACACGGTGTTCGTTATTTTAACGAGCTTACCAATATGGCACAGCTTACCGAAGAGGTGGGTGAAGTAGCTCGTATTATCGCGCGGCGGTATGGTGAGCAGAGCGAGAAAGAATCAGATAAAGACAAAGATCTAGGCGAAGAATTGGCCGATGTGCTCTTTGTAGTACTCTGTTTGGCCAATCAAACGGGTATAGATCTACAAGAAGCCTTTGACAGAAAATTGGATCTAAAGGCCAAACGCGATCACGATCGGCACCAAAACAACGAAAAGCTCAAATAGTACTATATTTGTTCTTGGTATGTTTCCCTTTGTAATAGTGCACTGCGCTTGGTTTGAAAAAATGGCCAAAGGGGTTTAATCGATTAAAGAGAACAGTATTTTGAAATTACTCCTATCCGCTCCACCAACAAATCTTATACAATCCCATATAAAAATAACAGGATCGAAAAGTGAATCGAACCGCTTATTGTTGATACAGGCGTTGTACCCTAATATAACCATTGACAACCTTTCCAATTCCGATGATGCCGAGGCTATGCAAAAAGGCCTAAAAATTGACAAAGGGGTTGTAGATATTCACCATGCAGGAACAGCAATGCGTTTTTTGACAGGTTATTTTGCTTCCCAAGAAGGAAAAGAAGTAACCTTGACAGGATCACAACGTATGACTGAACGCCCGGTAAAAGTATTGGTAGAAGCGTTAAGGGGTTTGGGGGCGGATATAGTATATATGGGAAATGAAGGGTATCCTCCCATAAAAATAAAAGGAAAAAAACTCTTCAAGAACAAGGTGAGTTTACCTGCCAATATAAGCAGTCAGTACATCTCATCTTTATTATTGATCGCACCAAGCCTCGAAAACGGACTAGAACTTGAACTGGTCGAAAAAATCACTTCAGCACCCTATATCAAAATGACATTGGCCCTACTGCGACAAATTGGTGTAAAATATTCCTTTGAGGACAATTTGATTAAAGTGGCTTCAAAAAAGTCGGTTGATGCAGTACGTTTGGTCGTGGAATCAGATTGGAGTTCTGCCTCGTATTTCTACAGTATAGTGGCTCTTAGTGAAGTAAGTACTGAAATCGTGCTGTCGGCCTATAAAGAGAACAGCTTACAAGGTGACTGTATTTTGAAGGATATTTACGAAGATCTAGGGGTGAGAACGGTCTTTGGAGAAAATGATATTACCTTGACGAAAACAGCAAACCCCAAACCCCAAACCTTGAACCTAGAGCTCTCGAACGCGCCCGATACCGCACAGACGATTGCCGTTACTTGTTTTGGCTTAGGTGTTGGCTGCCATTTAAGCGGCCTTCATACCTTAAAAATCAAGGAAACGGATCGCTTGAAAGCCCTTTATACCGAACTCACTAAATTAGGGGCCAATATATCGGTCACAGATAGAATATTGACCTTGAAGCCATCAGATCGAATAAAATCGAATATTGCCATTGACACTTATAACGACCATAGAATGGCCATGGCCTTTGCGCCTTTGGCCATGAAAACATCAATTAAAATCAATGATGCCGAGGTAGTTTCAAAATCGTACCCTGATTTTTGGGGCGATTTAAAAAATCTTCATTTTTCAATAAAAGAATTATAATAAGCATTTTACTTGACATCCCCTATCACGGTATCGTATATTTGCAGCCGAAAAATACCAGACAAAATACCTTGTCGGTTACGAATACTAAAAACGATAACATCACTATATGAAACTATCAAGCTTCGGTTTTGAGCTTCCAGATAATTTGCTCGCAGAATACCCAGCAGAACACAGAGATGAATCTAAACTAATGGTCATTAACAGGAAGACCGAAAAGATCGAGCATAAAATGTTCAAAGACCTCATTGACTATTTTGAAGAGGATGATATTATGGTGATCAATAATACAAAGGTCTTTCCTGCAAGACTCTTTGGTAACAAAGAAAAGACCGGGGCACGTATAGAAGTGTTTTTACTGCGTGAACTGAACGAAGAGCAACGCCTTTGGGATGTGCTCGTAGATCCGGCACGAAAAATACGTATCGGCAACAAGTTGTATTTTGGTGAAGATGAAGCCTTAGTGGCAGAAGTCATTGATAACACTACTTCAAGAGGTAGAACACTACGTTTTCTTTATGATGGCCCTTATAGGGATTTTAGGTCAAAATTAAAAGAACTGGGGCAAACCCCTTTGCCGAAATATATCAAAAGAGGTGTCGAACCTGAAGACGAAGAGCGGTACCAGACCATTTATGCCAAGCATGAAGGATCCGTGGCAGCACCAACGGCGGGGTTGCATTTCTCTAAACATTTGTTAAAGCGATTGGAAATAAAAGGGATAGATTTCGCCGAACTTACCCTACACGTTGGCCTGGGTACTTTTAACCCAGTAGAAGTAGAAGACCTCTCTAAGCATAAGATGGATAGTGAAGAACTGATCATTGATGAAAAGGCTACTGAAGTGGTCAACAATGCCCAGAGAAACAAACGCAGAATTTGTGCAGTCGGTACAACGGCGATGCGCGGATTGGAAAGTGCCGTTTCTTCACAGCACACATTGAATACTTTTGACGGGTGGACGAATAAATTCGTTTTTCCGCCTTATGAATTCAGTATCGCCACCGCCATGATAACGAATTTTCATTTGCCGAAATCAACTTTATTGATGATGGTATCTGCCTTTATGGGTCATGATTTGATGACGCGGGCATATAAAGAAGCAATTTTGGAAAACTATAAGTTTTATTCTTATGGTGATGCCATGTTGATTATATAGAATTTTTGTTTTTTCCCGATAAGAAGGGAAACAGTAAAATTTTAGATGAAAATCCTACTTTATCAAAATAGATCAAAGTAGGATTTTTTGATTTTCGATCATGAACAAAATGAAGGAAGAGAAGAAAAAAGATATACGATCTTTAACGAGAGCGCAATTGCGTGAATTCTTCGTAGGTAACGGTGATAAGGCCTTTAGGGGCAATCAGGTTTATGAATGGCTATGGCAAAAATCTGCCCATTCGTTTGAGGTAATGACCAGCCTTTCTAAAGAAACGAGGGCGATGCTGGAAGATAACTTTGTCATCAACCACATCAAAGTCGACCAGATACAGCGCAGTAGCGATGGCACCATTAAAAATGCAGTGCGATTACATGATGATTTGGTCGTTGAGTCGGTACTTATTCCGACCAAAACACGAACTACGGCCTGTGTGTCAAGTCAGGTAGGCTGTAGTTTAGACTGTAGGTTTTGCGCTACCTCTCGATTAAAACGAATGCGAAATTTGAATCCCGATGAGATTTATGATCAGGTGGCCGCCATTGATAATGAAAGCCGATCGTATTTTGACAGGCCCTTGAGCAATATCGTTTTTATGGGCATGGGCGAGCCGCTTATGAATTATAATAACGTGCTGAAAGCGATTGATAAGATTACCTCGCCCGATGGTTTGGGTATGTCACCTAAGCGCATTACGGTCTCTACTTCCGGCGTGCCGAAGATAATCAAGAAAATGGCCGATGCCGAAGTGAAGTTTAAATTAGCGGTTTCATTACATTCGGCAATTGATGAGATACGCACTTCGATTATGCCTTTTAATGCCACTTTTACCTTGGCCGATTTGCGTGATTCTTTGATATATTGGTATGCAAAGACCAAAAGTAGAATAACCTATGAATATGTAGTTTGGAAAGGAATCAACGACACCCAAAAAGATGTGAACGCTCTAGTTGATTTCTGTAGATTTGCACCCTCAAAGGTCAATCTTATCGAGTACAACCCTATTGATGACGGTGAGTTTCAGCAAGCCTCGAACAGAGCTGTTGAGATGTACGTAAATACTTTAGAGCGTAATAATATCATTGTGACCGTTCGCCGCTCACGTGGTAAAGATATTGATGCTGCATGTGGCCAATTGGCGAACAAGTCTTAGGTAGTGCACTCAATACCTAGGTTTAAGCTTAAAACGCATCAGCACGGGCAAATGGTCTGATGCCTCCTTTATTTCAGTAACAATACGGGCATCTACCTTTTCAATAAAATTGGTATTGTAAAAAATATAGTCCAACCTTTCTACCGGCTTATCTGAAGGATATGTTTTTTGCGCAGTGTCAATAACGGCATATGCAATGTTAGCGGAAACTAAAAGCTTGTTTATAACGGCATCACCCGCACTCATATCACTATTGAAATCACCAACCAAAAAGGTAGGGTAGGTGCCCGCATATTTGTGGTAAATAGCGTTCACCTCATTGGTCTGTTTTTTTCTTGCATCTTGGTCAAAGGCCTCTAAATGCACATTGATGATTTTTATTTCTTGCCCATTGATCGTAAGAGTAACTACCTGCGCCAATCTATCAAGGTAAAAGGCACTTCTCCAAAAAGGCATGTCAGCGGGTTCAGAGAGAACGGTAACCTCATGTTTCTTGATTTCAAACTTACTGAGAATCGATTGCCCTGAATACGTTTTTCCAAAATGTGAACTTATGGGCCAGTACGGAAAAGGCAAGTATGTAACATCCCAATTTACTGCTTGGGCAGCATAAGAGAACCCTAAAGAAGAAAGTGCTTCTTGTTGGTTTACGTTAAAAGAGCGTTTAGAATCATAATCTATTTCTTGAAAAGCAATAATATCAGCTTGTATTGTTTTGAAAACCGATTTCGTTTTTTTGAGATTTTCATCGAACAGGCTTTTCGTTCGATCTACCGGCAAGTTATTGGTCATGCCGCTCAGGTAACCAATATTATAGGTGGCTATACTGAAAATAGAATCATGATTGGTACTGGTCAGCCCATCTTTATACGAAATCAACTGTGTGTGGTCACTATTGGTATAATTTGAAGACGATGCCCAAAAAAAGAATACCACTAGCGCTAAGATTACCACTAAAAAGAACTTTCCGATTTTTTTCATTTCCTCAAGATTTAAAATCAAAAATAAGAAAAATGATTTTAGGTGTCAAAAGAACCAAAATGAAAGAATTATAATAACCCCTTTATTTTACCTAATTTCACGAAACTGACCTGAACATGATAAAAAAACAAAGCTAGTTGAAAGTAGTAGCTAAAATCAAGCAGCCGATTCATCAAGAAATGGAGCTTTTTGAAACAAAGTTTCGTGAAGCCATGTCCTCCAAGGTTGCGCTTTTAAATAGAATAACATATTATATCGTAAATCGAAAGGGTAAACAAATGCGCCCTATGTTTGTTTTTCTTACCGCGAAATTGTTGAACAACGGCGAGATAAACGAGCGAACGTACCGAGGCGCATCGATTATCGAACTCATACATACCGCCAGTTTGGTGCATGATGATGTAGTTGATGAAAGCAATAAACGCCGCGGCTTCTTTTCAATAAACGCCCTATGGAAAAACAAGATAGCCGTTTTGGTAGGTGATTATCTTTTGTCAAAAGGTATGTTATTGTCAATAGAACACAGTGATTTTGACCAATTGAAAATAATCTCGGTTGCAGTTCGTGAAATAGTGGAGGGCGAACTATTGCAGATTGAAAAAGCAAGACGGTTAGATATTGACGAAGATGTCTATTACGAGATCATACGTAAAAAGACCGCTACCTTAATTGCCGCATGCTGCAGTATGGGGGCTTGTTCAGTGAAACCTGAATCTGGCGATGTAGAAACCTTTCGTAAATTCGGTGAGCTTTGTGGTATGGCCTTTCAGATAAAAGATGATCTGTTCGATTATGGTGGAGAAAAAATAGGTAAACCCACAGGAATAGATATCAAAGAGCAAAAAATGACCTTGCCACTCATACACGTGCTGAATATTTGTTCTAAGGATAAAAAAAAATGGCTTATCAATTCGGTTAAAAACCATAACAAAGATAAGAAACGAGTAAAAGAAGTTATTGCCTTTGTGAAGGATAAGGGCGGATTGGACTATGCCGTCGAAAAAATGATTGCCTATAGAAATGAAGCTTTGAAGTTGCTCGATGACTACCCTGAATCAGCGTATAAAAGTGCGCTGGTTCTTATGGTGAACTATGTGGTGGATCGAAAAAAATAAAAGTCCCTGTATCTCTAAGGGAAGGATTTTCCTAGCGCAGTAAGCATCCAGACAAAAATCATACTTAATTTTTCAAAAAAAAAATATCCTCTCAGGCAACTATTTCATAATTGAACTCGTCTACCTTTATAGAAGACAATTTTAAAACCTTTGAAAATCATTTCCTTTTATACCAGCGAAAAGCAGTTGATCCGAAAGTCGGTATCGGGCAACCCAGAGGCACAACGGCGGCTTTACGAAAAACACGCACCAAAAATGCTTGGGGTTTGCCGGCAGTATATCAAAGACCTGCAATTTGCCGAAGATATAATGTGCAAGGGTTTTTTAAAAGTGTTCACCCACTTACATACATTCAAGTTCGAAGGAAACTTTGAAGGGTGGGTACGAAGGATCATGATACGTGAAAGCATATCGTATTTGAGAAAACAACAGTTTGTGGTCTATGACGATGACATTTTAGATCAAACTGAAAACCAAGGCGTTTCTTTTTCATCCTCTGAGTTGGATGTTGAATATATTCAAGTGCTGATCGATGCACTTCCCGAAGGGTACAGAACGGTTTTTATACTCTTTACAGTTGAAGGTTATAAACATCAAGAAATTGGTGAGATGCTCAATATATCAGAAAGCACATCTAAATCACAGCTATTCAAGGCGCGAAAGATTTTACAAGAAAAATTGAAAGAAAAAAATATTATAGGTTATGGTACCGAATAAATTTGAAAATCACATTAAAGAAAAATTAGGGGAAAGAGAGATACAACCTTCGGCCAAAGCTTGGGGTAAATTGGCCGATCAGTTGAACAATACTTCTCAAAGGTCTGAGAACAAAGGCTACTATCGGTATGCAATAGCTGCTGGTTTTATCGGGCTTTTGTTTATTTCAGTACGTTATTTCAATACCAGCAATTCATCAACAACACCAAATACCCAAGTTGTTGACACTTCAAAAGAAAAGATTGAAGAGCAAGATAATAGTGAGGTATTAAAAGAAAAATTCACAGAGGTAGAAGTTGCTGAAACCGTTAATATCGAATTGATCCGAAAGGATGAAGAAACTGCAAGTCAAGAACGATTTTCAGATTCAAAAAAGCAGATTTCTTTGATAGAAAGTGTTGACCCGTTACCTGATACGATTCATGTTGGTAGTGAGGTGACCAGTGAAATCATCGACATAAAAATATTGGAGGTTGTAGCTCAAGTAGATGCGCTTGAAAATAACAATATAAATTTGACAGATGCTGAGGTAGACTCGTTGCTAAGGCAAGCACAAAGAGAAATATTGGCTCAGAAGGTATTTCGTGAAGACCATGCCGTAGATGCAGTGGCCCTGCTTACCGGTGTAGAGGACGAATTAGATCGGTCATTTCGTGATAAGATCTTTGAGAGCCTGAAAACCGGTTTTATAAAAGTAAGAACAGCAGTTGCAGATCGCAACAATTAAAATATTCATCAATCATTAATCGACATCTCAGTTCACCCCTTAAAAAGGGGTGGAATGTGAGATGAACAAATCAAAATCAAAATGAGAACAATTACATTTTACTTATTAGTGCTTATAATTTCTTTTGTCACAAAGAACCTTACAGCACAAGAAGAGAAGTACAAAGAAAAAGTGGAGGTACTTCAAAATTTAAAGAACCAGATTACCAATCAAGAAAGAGATGCGCTCAAAATTGAAGTAGAAGCGATTGACGAACAATTAAAAGAGGGAGAAATCACTGAAGCAGAGGCAAAAACACTTAAAGGGACTGCAGCAAAGAAAAGAGCATTGAACATTGAGAACCGCATTGTCATCATCGATAATAAAATTTCACTGCTTGAGCGTAATAAAGGAGTGTTATTAGAACTTGAAGATAATAGAGAAGATATAGGTTCTGATAAATTCACCATAGACATTAATGGTGAACGGGTGTTTTCATTTGATGAAAAAAAGCGAAAAAAAAAGATCAAGTACGATCATCGAACCTATACCGCATTTGTAATGGCCATAGGTTTGAACAATTCATTAATTGATGGCCAATCTTTAGAAGATTCCCCTTATAAAATTGGGGGAAGCAGGTTCTTTGAAATAGGGTGGGCTTGGCGTACCCGTCTATTGAAAAATTCAAACTTTCTTAGACTGAATTACGGTCTGTCTTTTCAGTTTAATGGACTCAAGCCCAAGAACAATCAATATTTTGTTGTAAACAACGGGCAAGCTGAATTACAAGAATTTGAGTTCGATCTAAAAAAATCAAAACTGAGAATGGACAATCTGGTGTTTCCAGTACACTTTGAATTTGGTCCCTCAAAGTTCAGGGAGAGTGAAAATAAAATTCGATATTCTTTGAGAAATCAATTTCGTTTAGGCATTGGTGGTTATGGCGGATTTAATTTGGGAACACGTCAAAAATTAAAATACAACCGTGCAGGTGAGCGTGTAAAGGACAAATTGAAAAGAGGGTATAACACCAGTAATTTTATTTATGGCCTAAGTGCCTATATCGGGTTCGATACAGTTCTCTTATATGCAAAATATGATTTAAACCCCATTTTTAAAGATGCTGTTGTAGAACAACATAACATCTCTTTGGGCTTGAGGTTTGATCTGTGGTAATTTGTTTTGGCTTGGGCATTCAGACCTTCATTAAATTATAGGTTTGAATGCCTATATGGCATTTTTAGCACCTCGGTCATCTCTTTTGTATATTCATTCTCATAAAAACCCCGTTTGCAGTACGAGCATTCTACAATACTGTTCGTTGAAATTTTAATAAGTCTTATCCAGAAGATGTGAATATAGTTTGAAGTTTTTGATGCTGTCAAGGTATTTGGTTGTTCACAATGAGGGCACGAAACACCTTCGAGCTTTTTGGTCTCGGTTTTACCAGATCGTGTGCCGAAAAAAAATATCATATCACTTATTTTCTATAAAAATAATCAATGAACTCGTCTTGAGTTTTTGTTTGGAACCGAGATTTTCGGCTTTTGTGCTCTAATGAAGGTTTTTTTGAGCAGCATAGCCATAGCTATGGTGTGAAAATAGGGTAAAAGAGAAACTCAAGACGAGTTCAATTAACAAATCGCTTCAAATCGGTTTTCTTGAAAGTCCATTCAGGGGTCTGTAGTAAATCAAGAATATCAGAATCGTACCACGGACTCAAATCAACATTGTTCGGGTTTTTAATTATCTGAATTTCCTGAGCCGGCATATAACTTTGCGCTAGCATGAATACTTTGTTATTTGTGTTTTGGTCAATGGCGATATCCACAACGATTACTGCATGCCCTGGAAAACCACCTTGAATAAAAACGTCTCCGATTCGAAGTTCTTCAATGGGTATTGATTTCATCTCTTCTGATAGAGATGCCGTTCCAGCATAGCTGAAGACCATTTCTAAATACTCCCAAAAATCTTTTTTTGAGTCAGAAGCTTGTGTTTTTTGTCGCCAACTTACATTGTTTCCTGAGACAACGATCCGCTTTCCCTTTCGCCAGTTTGTATAATCTGCTCTAAAACCGTTTGTGAAGTTAAAATGAATACTGTCATATTCTTTCTGACTGAAAAGATAGTCGGCACGTAAGCGCATGACCGCATCGGCACATTGATGCAGATCTCGTTTACCTATGGGTAAGTCTACAACGGCAGCATATACATTTCTATTAGGTTTGATCTGTCCGTTGAAATAGGCTACTTTCGAACCTACTGGTTTTAATGGCAATCTTCTAAGATATGTGCCAAAAGATGTGGAATTTAGTTTTGTTCTTTGATAGCCTTGCGGTGGGTTGAACCTGCTTTTAATATTGTTTCCGGTTGTGTTTAAACGCTGATAAGTCTGACTATTTTCAGAATGTGGCTTACTGATATCCGCTTGTTTTGATTCAGGTGTATTTTGCCCACAAGCTTGTAAGAGTTGCAATGCTAATAATAAAAGCAAAAACCTTTTTTTCATTATAAAATTGTTTCAAAACCGTTTCACAGGTTATTGAATGGTCATTAAGAGAAGAGAGCCCCGTTCGCACAACCTATCGGCATGGACAAATGACGACAATAGGGCAAACAGGACTTTCTCAATAAACAACCAACCAAATTGTTTTTACAGTAACTCGAAGGATACCGATATGTAATAGTCTCTTGATTTAGAAGTATTTCCGTAATACATAGATTCTGATATTTTTTTGGTATTGGTGTCATTAATGTAAATGGCCTTACCAACTTTTCTTCCAATTTTCTGCGCAATGGCTTCTGCTTTACTTTTGGCATTATCAAATGCTGATTTTGCATATTCGGCCATTTTTTCATTACTCAATTCTATATCAAAAGTAGTATCAGATCGTGAGACCCCAATTGATTTTACTTTAAGAAATTTTAGCATTTCTTCTAAAGATCTGGTCTTGAAAACAAGTATTGTTCCTTCTTTTTCATAACCTAAGAGGGCGTAGTACAAGTTGTCTTCGGCCACGCGATCACTACTAATGTCTACTTTCGCCAATTTGTCTAAATACCCTGATTTTACTTCTGATAGGCTCATGGTCTGTGCGTCGTAGTAAACATTATTGAGACTAACGATCATTTTGCTCGAATACTCTGGTGAAATGCTGTATTTGTGCGTGCCGTTTACGGTAATGTTGTTTTGATTTGTTTGAGCGAATGCGCCCATGGTCATCATAACCATTGCGATATTTAAAGTTAATTTTTTCATGTTTTTCATGTTTTTTATTTTTTGCCCCGTTTCGATAATGATCGAAATGATTCAAGACCCTATTGATTATTGATAATAATATAACGTTTTATTCAAGAGATACTTATGCTACTGTGAACAAAAAAGAGGCAGCGATCATCCATGCACCTACGATTATTCCTAGTATTCCTAATTTACCCTGTTTGGGTGCGATTTTTGCACGTAGTTCCTCGGCCTTGGCTTTCGCAACATCGTTTTTAGAAAGAAAAAACTTGTTGATCAGTCCTGAACCCAACATAAAGCCCAATGCTGCTGAAATGATATTGCCCGCCAAAAGGGTAATCCACCATATTGGGGCAACGCTCAACCAACCAATATTCAATATGGCCGTAATGATTCCCCAAACGCCCCAAAAGCAGAAAACGATTCCTATCCAACCTTGGTAGGGCTCTACTTTTTCCAAGAGCTCTTTTGCGTTGGGTTTTTTAGACAGTATCAATGAAGGTACTGCGATAATGCTCAATAATATTAATGTAATTCCCCAGATCATAATTTTTGTTTTTAAGGTTATTAATGGGTTTTGTTTAAAAAATCAGCTCGTTGATTTCTATGGTACAAAGTTGCGTGGATTCATGTCTTTATTTTACCCTTGTATTGGTGAAAATCAACCCCCTGAAAATGGGGGTCTATTTTTTTTAAAGATGATTTTTACCTTATATTTACCGTTACCCGTAGTCACCTCGTTAATCGTTCAATAATTTGATTTCAAAATCTACCATAGACCAAGTTTACGAAACCGCTCGTTTAGAAGAGGTGATCGGCGATTTTGTGCAGTTGAAGAAATCAGGTTCGAATTTTAAAGGGCTGAGTCCGTTTACCGATGAGCGTACCCCTAGTTTTATGGTTTCGCCCGTAAAGCAGATTTGGAAAGATTTTAGTAGTGGCAAAGGGGGCAATGTGGTGGCCTTTTTAATGGAGCATGAACATTTCACCTACCCAGAGGCCATAAAATACTTGGCGAAGAAATACAATATAGAGGTAGAGGAAACCGAACGTACCGATGAGCAAAAGCAACAAGCCAGCGAACGTGAAAGCATGTATTTGGTCTCTGATTTTGCCAAAGGGCATTTTTCAGATATGTTGTGGGAAAGCGAATTGGGCAAGGCCATTGGTTTGAGTTATTTTAAAGAAAGGGGTTTTACCGATGAGACTATAAAAAAATTCGATCTCGGATATTGTTTGGATCTATGGGATGGGCTCACTACCGCGGCCCTAGAAAAGGGATACCAATTAAATTATCTAGAAAAGACCGGATTGACCATTGTTAAGGAAGATGCTTCAGATTCCAATAATTCGAAAAAATTCGACAGGTTTAAGGCAAGGGTCATGTTTCCCATTCATTCAATGAGTGGCCGGGTACTGGGCTTTGGGGGAAGAATATTGACCAATGACAAAAAAGCGGCCAAATATCTTAACTCCCCAGAAAGTGATATTTACCACAAGAGTAAGGTGCTTTATGGTATCTACTATGCCAAACAGGCCATAGCCAAAGAAGATAATTGCTACCTAGTAGAGGGGTATACTGATGTTATACAGTTTTATCAACGAGGCATTCAAAATGTTGTTTCTTCGAGCGGTACGGCCTTGACCCCTGAACAGATCAGGTTGATAAACCGATTGACCAAGAACATTACGGTATTGTTTGATGGTGATGCAGCAGGACTAAGAGCTTCTATACGAGGTATTGACCTTATTCTTGAGCAGGGTATGAATGTCAAGATATGTACTTTTCCTGAGGGGGAAGACCCCGATAGTTTTTCAAAGCACAATGAATTGGAAGATGTTTTAATTTATTTAAAGGAAAATTCAAAAGATTTTATTCAATTCAAAGCAGGTCTTTTGGCAGAAGAAGCGGTAGATGACCCCATAAAAAGAGCAGATACCGTTCGAGATATTGTTAATAGTATTTCAAAGATCCCTGATGCTATTAAGAGGGAAATCTATATTCAAGAGTGCGCCCAAATTATGAATATGTCTGAAGGGGTGTTGTTCAGTACCTTGGCGCAAATTGGCAAAAAGAACCAAGCAGATGCCTCTAAGAGGGTGCGACAAGAGCAAAAAGCCTTTGATGTTGTCAAGAACGAAGATGTAGTTGAAAAAGTTGATGTGCAATACGAACTTGAGCGCAAGATCATTGAAATGCTTTTGTTGTACGGTAAAGAAGAACAAAAGTTTGAAGATTTGGTTTTGAAAGAGAATGAAGAAGGTGAGTTGATTCTAGAACCCGAATCTTCGGAGATAAAGGTTTATGAGAAGATTTTTTTAGATCTACAGGAAGATGAGATAGAGCTGACCAACGAAAAGTTCAGGAATATTTACTTGAAATTAATCGCAGCGTTCAATGAAAAGGAAGATTTTACCGTAAATACATTCTTAACTGATTTAGATCAAGATATGATTTCTGAAATATCTTCGATTTTGATGGAAGAAGAAAAGTATGTTTTACATGATTGGGGGCGTAAAGATATTTATCCGAAAGAGAAGAAGATGGTCGTTGCCCAACTGGTGAGTGAGACCATATTGACGTTACGGTGTTTTTTGATTAAAAAAAGAATGGCTTCATTGCAAGAAAACACACAAGATAGTGAAGAAGATAATCGAGAGACTATAGAAGAGATTATGAACTATCTGCAACTGAACAACCTTCTGAATAAAAAATTGAACAGGGTTTTATCTTAGGCGACCTCAATTGTTATCTGCGCGATTCATAAAAAGTTGCAAGTACAGGCTTGCTCCGAGGTTATAAAAATAAAAAACCCTGACAGCAATGTCAGGGTTTATATGTAATCATGCTGAATTGCAATTAATACAATTCCAAAGCTTTTGCCTGCTGTAAAAGATCCACCATGTTATCTACGTTCAATTTTTTCATCAAACGTGCCTTATAGGTGCTTACTGTTTTCTCATTGAGATTAAGACCTATGGCAACATCTTTGTTCCGCTTTCCGTTGGCCAACAATTTAAGAACTTCGACTTCTCTTGTAGAGAGTTTTCTGAAGAATCTTCTTGGTTTTTGTGTGCCCTCGTCAAAAGCCAACCTTTGGGCAAGTTCATTGGTGATGAACATATTGCCTTCACTTACTTTTTTAACGGCAGATATGATATAGTCAATATCAGAGGTTTTTGAAAGATACCCAAAGGCACCTGCTCTAATGGTACTTAGCGCATAAACATCTTCTGATTGGCCACTGTACATAAGTACTTTCACATCAGTGTACTCTTTTTTGATTTTCCGTAAACAAGCAATACCGTTGACTTCGGGAATATCCATCTCTAGCATTACAACGTCTGGCGTTGTTTTTTCCAGTTTTTCAAATAACTCGGCCGTAGTCGATACCGTATCTGTTACCTGAAAACCTTTGGCCGATTCTAAAACGTGCTTTACGCCCATTCTAATAATCGGATGATTGTCCGCAATTAGTACTTTGATCATTTTCATTATTTTATTGATAATTAAAGTTGCTTGTCCGTCTATAATAACTGACATGCAATGTAAGTCTTAATTATCTAATTCATCGACAAAAATTACAATTATTTTTCAAAAAAGTTGAGTTTTGTGATTTTATTCGTTTAGAGTACACTTTCTTAGGTTAAGAGGTCACAATAGTTTGTTAGGAATATTACAAACGGGTATGGGCAACATCTTATGTTGATTTGCCGAATTGAGCTTTTTAAAGATGGTAAAAACCTCTTTTTGTCTGCCAGAAAAATCTTCAATTGATTTTTCTTTGTCGTTCATTTGCATTGCCCATTCAAGTTCTGGGTAGGTAGCGCCTATTTGATCTTCATCGGTTCTGTCATCTCCCCAAAGGCCATCAGTAGGGGCTGCACGTATAATAGCATCGTTAATTTGTAAATATTTGGCGATTTCATAAACTTCTGTTTTTAGAAGATCTGCTATGGGGCTGAGGTCAACACCACCATCACCATACTTAGTGTAGAACCCAACACCAAAATCTTCTACTTTATTGCCAGTACCGGCAACCAAGTATTTTTTCAGGGCCGCAAAATAGTATAGGGTTGTCATTCGCAACCGCGCCCTAGTGTTCGCCAATGACATAAACCGGTCATCTTCATTGTCGACCTTGGGCAATGAAGCCACCAGCGAATCAAAAACCGGTGTAAGATCCACGGGTTGGCGTTGTACACTAGAAAAGTTCATCGAAAGCCAATTAATATGCTCAGATGCACGGCTTACTTGACTCTCTGCTTGGTGTATGGGCATCTCTAAACACAAGAGGTCAAGACCGGTCATGGCGCAAAGCGTTGAGGTTACCGCTGAGTCTATTCCGCCAGAAATGCCTATCGTAAATCCGTTCATTTTGGCATTGATCGCATAATCTTTGAGCCAGTTTACAATATAGTGCACTACTTTTTCTGTTTGCATAGGTATGGTAATTACTTAAAACGTTTAATCTAAATAATTCCTCGACGGCTTTGCCTCGAGCCTGCCTCCGGCAGGCAGGCCTGCCTGCCAAAGGCAGGGTTTCCGATTACACCTCCCCTTGGGGGAGGTCGGAATTGCCTTTTCGCTCCCGAAGCGTCGGGACCGGGAGGGGCAAAATATAAAATTTCGGTTCCCGATGATAATCGGGATGAAACCGGCGAAACCAGCCTACCGGCTGGCAGGCCTGCCAGCCGGTAGGCTGGTACCCCTATGGCTTGCCTTGGGGATAGCCTTCCTACGGCAGGCAGGTCGATTTCAAGAAATTTTTTATCTTTGCCCTAAAAATAAAGCCTAGTTGTCTAATAATAAAATATATCTAAAATTATTTTATATGAAAAGACCGATTTTTATTGTTTTATTGATTATGTTATTTATTTTAGGATGTAACGATACCAATAAAGTTGAAGAAGATATTGCCAAAATCAATATAGATTTAAAGGTGACGAGATTTGACCGTGAATTTGCAGAAGCAAAAGTATCTGATATTCCTCGATTAAAGAAAACATATCCTTTTCTTTTTCCTTCTCAGTATCCTGATAGTATTTGGGCCACTAAATTACAGGACCCAATTCAAATCGAGTTGTTCAAAGAGGTGGGCAACTCCTTTCCTGATTTCGAAGAAGAAACAGAAGACCTTGAAATGCTGTTTCAACATATAAAATATTATTTTCCCCAGTTCAAAGTGCCTAGGGTGATTACAATGACCTCGGAGGTAGATTATAGTAGTCGAATCATTTTGGCGGACACTTTGCTCCTTATTGGCCTTGACAATTACTTAGGGCCTGACCATAAATTTTACGAGGGTCTGCAAGGCTATCTCGTGTCTGGTATGGATAAAAAATATTTGGTCAGTGATGTGACCACTAGTTTTGCGCGAAAAGTCGTGCCAAGACTTTCAGATCGTACCTTTCTTTCTGAAATGGTGTATTACGGCAAGATATTGTACCTGAAAGACAAGTTGATTCCTTTTGCGAGTGATGATGAAAAAATGGTGTATACACAAGATGAACTCGATTGGGCAAAAGCTAACGAAGAGCCTATTTGGCGAAATTTCATAGAGCAAGAACATTTGTACAGTACAGATAACACCTTGCGTTTGCGATTTTTGGATCCTGCCCCTTTTTCAAAATTTGGTTTGGAACTCGATAATGAATCACCAGGTCGTTTAGGGCGCTATGCGGGTTGGCAGATCGTTAGGTCCTTTATGCAGAACAATGAGGTTTCGGTACCTCAGTTATTAAAAATACCTGCCGATGAAATCTTTAAAAAATCAAAATACAAACCCAAGAAATAAAAATGGGAAAACTTCATACCTCAAAAATCACCTTGTCAGTTGGCTTAGATGAAAACCAAGTACCCGAAAAACTTACATGGTCTGCCCAAGATGGCGAAATCGCCAATATGAAGGCCAAAGCCATGCTTTTGTCGGTTTGGGACAGCGAGAATAAAGAATCATTGAAAATTGACCTATGGACGAAGGATATGCCTGTTGACGAAATGAAAATTTTCTTTCACCAGACCTTGGTTTCTTTATCCGATACTTTTATGAAAGCTACCCAAGATGAAAAAATGACGGCTACCATGAAAGATTTTTGCGATTATTTTGCTGAAAAACTAGAGTTGAAGGGGTGATTTGGGCAATGGTATTCTTTTTTGCCAGAAAGTTCCTTTTTAGAGTTCTCTAAGTTTCAATTCCATCTGAATGTTACATCGTTCATAGGGGGTATGATGGCCTGCTATTTTCTTAAAACCAAGTTTTTCATAAAGTGATATTGCCGGTCTTAAAATTGTATTGCTTTCGAGGTATATGTTGGCAGCCCCTAATTGTGCTGCTTTATCGATAATTGCTTTACCCAGTAAAAAACCGATACCCTTGCCTCGGGCTTTTGGCGACACGGCCATTTTAGCCAATTCGTAATCATATTTTTCATCGGTCATTTTTAGTAGGGCACAAACTCCTAAAACGGTGTTTTCTTCTAAGGCGATTAAAATTTCCCCTCCTTTGTCCAAAATATATTCTTTGGGGTTTTTCAGCGCCTTTCTATCGGTATCTTCTATTTTGAAGTAGCGGGTAATCCATTCTTCATTGAGTCTTTTGAAATCATCTTCATATTGTGGTTGGTATGCAACGATTTTTATTTTTTTTGATTCTCTGACCTTTTTTTGATCCAAAACCCTAGAAAATAATGATTGTTGACCGAGAAGGTATTCAAATTCTTGAATAGCGATCCAAAGATTATGCTTGGTTTGTAAAAGTGTTTTTTTTATCGCCGCATTGACATCTATATAAGATGCCGTTATTTGGGCTGAAATATCACTTCCTTTTTTGGTGAGTATGATATTGTTTTTTCTTCCATCGATTTTGTCTTTTTTTTGGGAAACGATACCGGCATTAGACATTTCTTGAACGATTTTAATTACCGACGGATGGGAGTGACGTATCTTTTTAGCGATTTCGGTTATCGATTTTTCTTTTTTTTCTTCTGATAAAAAGTAGAAGACAGGAAACCATTTGGGTTTTAACTCAAGATTGTAAAGCCCATAAATTTGTTGGGCGTCTTTTGTCATAACCTCACTTAGCATTCTCAATCTACTACCCAAAACCATTTCGCCTATATCGTCGTAAAACATTATTTTAGTGTTTAATTACGTAATTGGTTACTAATATAATTATTTAGCCCACAACAACAAATTATTTATTGCTTGTGGGTCACCAGTTTGTAAATATCGGCGGTCGATATTTTGCCGTTTTCGCCCCGCACATCGCCTTGACCGATATCATGATCGTCGGGTATGGTAATACAAGGCCGATTTCGAAAGGTTTCTTTAAACTGCAGCCCAAATTTCAACCATGCCACAGTGTGTTCGGTATGGTCGTACGATTTATCACCGGCAAAGAAAATAAGGTCCGGGTCTTGATAGTCGATATTGTGAACATAATTCTTGCGCATTCACCAAGAACCAAATCTGGAAAAATTTCAGAAAATCAACGAATGTTGAAATGGAGCTCTTGCATAAAGACGAGTTTGCCAAGACCCACAAAATAGAAAAGAGGCTTGAATTCACGTTTCCCGTTGTTTTGGTTTCGACTGCTGAGGGTTTTGAGGTTTTTATAACCACCGGTGAACTAAATGCTATGAAAGATGCCAAAAGCTTGATCGGGCTAATTGAAGATAGGGCGGCCTAATCAAAAGCCTATACCATTTTGAAATTAAATTGGTATTACATGAATTCGCTTTGGCGCTCCTCTTTAAATTCAGAATTAACCGCTTCGATATAGATGAGTACTTCATCTCTTCCTGTATTTTTGGTTGACGAGGTGATAAAATATTTAGGGGCTTCTTCCCAACTACCCTCCTCTAACCTTTGAATATACGAAGTAACATTTTTTCCTATACCCTTGGGTTTAAGTTTGTCTGCCTTGGTGAAGATGATGCAAAACGGAATTCCGTTCTCACCCAACCACTCCATAAATTCCATATCCACTTTTTGCGGCTCGTGCCGTATATCGACCAAAACAAAAGAGCATACCAATTGTTCGCGTTGTTCAAAGTAGTTGGTAATATACTTTTGAAACGTTTTTTTACTTTTTTTAGAAACACGTGCATACCCGTACCCTGGCAAATCGACCAAAAACCATTCTTTGTTTATCTTAAAGTGGTTGATCAATTGTGTTTTACCCGGTCTGCCCGATATTTTGGCCAGATTTTTTCGCTGCATCAACATATTGATAAGTGAAGACTTGCCCACGTTAGATCTGCCAATAAAGGCATATTCGGGCAAGGGTTCGTTGGGGCATTTTGCAACATCTGAGTTGCTAATTAAAAAGTCGGCCGACTTTATCTTCATCGGTAAGAATTTAGAAGTTTCGCTTTGTAAGCCAAGCATCAAGAACTTGATTGAACTCTTCAGGGTGTTCCATCATGGCAGCATGACCACATTTTTTGATCCAAAACAGCTCTGAATCGGGTAATAGTTCATCAAATAATTCTGCTACGTCAGGGGATGTAACACTATCGTTTTCTCCCCAAATAATACATGTAGGGGTCTTCATTTTTGGCAGGTCTTTTGCCATATTGTGACGAATGGCACTCTTTGCGATTGCCAAGGTCTTCACCAATTTAACACGATCGTTAACGGTCGCAAAAACCTCATCTACAATTTCTTTGGTAGCGATTTTTGGGTCGTAAAACACGCCCTGTGCCTTCTTTTTTATAAATTCATAATCGCCCCGTTTGGGGTAACCATCGCCCATAGCACTTTCATAAAGTCCTGAACTACCTGTTATAATCAAGGCTTTGGCCATTTTTGGGTACAATTTGGTATGTAAGAGACCAATGTGGCCACCCAGTGAATTTCCTAAAAGAATGACATCGTTCAGTTCTTTGTGTTCGATAAACTTTTTAAGAAACTTGGCAAACTGTTTTACCGTGGTCTTTAACATTGGCATGTCGTAGATAGGTAGTTCGGGCACCAGTACTTTGTATCCTTTTTTTGGAAAATAATCCGTAATGCCCTGAAAATTGCTCAACCCTCCCATCAGGCCGTGCAGTATAATAATAGGAGTGCCTTCACCTATTTCTATATACTTGAATTTTCCGTCCGATATTTTTTTTTTTTCCATGAAGGACACTTCTGATCTTAATCAGCAAATATAGGTATTTCCAAGTAATACAAATTTATACGTTCTCTACAGCGAAAAACGGAATAATCTCTTTCTACTCAAACTGATTAATTTTCTTCACTTTCTATGTCAGGTGTTTTTTGAAGTCGCTTTTTGATGTATTTCATCTAAAATAACATGTTTTTATCAACAAAGTGGTAATTTGTGGTAATTTGTGGTAATAAAATTAATATATTTGAGTTTTGATATATAAACCAGCCATTTAGAATGATAAATTTTATAGGCACATACGATTGTAAGGCCGATGCCAAAGGTAGGGTAATGTTGCCCGTTGCCCTAAAAAATCAGATGTCGCCCATACTGAACATGGGGTTTGTCATAAAGCGATCTGTTTTTCAGCCTTGTTTGGAACTCTATCCCATGGATGAATGGAATTTGCTGATGCAGAAGATGAACAAGAAAAATCGCTTTAAGAAGAAGAACAATGATTTTATACGTCGTTTTTCAGCAGGGGTCAAAATGGTCGAGATAGATGGTACGGGCAGATTGTTGATTCCTAAAAACTTGGTATCCATCGCAAGTATTACCAAAGAAGTGGTGTTGAGCTCTGCGATTAATATCGTTGAGATTTGGGATAAGGAGAGTTATGAAAGAGTTATCGATGAAACCACCGATGATTTTGCCAGCCTCGCAGAAGAGGTGATGGGCGATGATGGTGATTATGGTGATGACGATGTATCATGACCCTGTTCTGTTGCAGGAGTCGGTCGACGGGCTCGCTATTAAGGAAAGTGGTGTTTATGTGGATGTGACCTTCGGAGGTGGAGGCCATTCCAAAGAAATATTGAAACGATTGGGTAACGAAGGCAAGTTGTTCGCCTTTGATCAAGATGAGGATGCCCTTGAAAATACGATCGATGATGGGCGTTTCATGCTGATCAATGAAAACTTCAGGTACCTGAAGCAGTTTTTAAAGTTCTATGGCATTCGGAAAGTAGATGGAATCTTAGCTGATTTTGGCGTGTCATCTCACCAGTTCGATAAAGCCGAGAGGGGTTTTTCAACCCGTTTTGATGCTGATTTAGATATGAGAATGAGTCAAAAGAATGAAAGTTCAGCCTTTGAAGTGGTCAACAAATATGATTATGATAGCCTGCGAAAGGTATTGTTCACATACGGTGATTTGAGAAATGCAAATAGTTTGGCAAGGGCCATAATCGAAAAAAGAGCGGAAACGCCCATAAAAACCACTGAACAGTTAAAAGAGGTGTTGCAACGATTTTTACCCAAGTCAAAAGAGCATAAGATTTTGGCGCAGATATACCAAGCGATACGTATTGAGGTGAATCAAGAAATAATCGCAATCGAGGAATTTTTATCACAAACTCCCGATTTGTTGGATGCAGGTGGAAGATTGAGTGCAATTAGCTATCACTCGCTTGAAGATCGATTGGTGAAACGGTTTATAAGGGCAGGAAAATTTGAAGGAGAACCTGAAAAGGACTTTTACGGAAATATAGAGGTGCCCTTTAAAAAAGTTGGTGGGCTAATCGTGCCAGCTAAAGATGAAATACGAACGAACAATAGGGCAAGAAGTGCCAAATTGAGAATTGCGGAGAGAATATAATGAACTTGTTTAAGCTTAAACGAGTTCAATAAATACATAATAGTGAAAAAGGGATTGCTCGATATTTTGAAGGGAAAGTTTTTGGTAAGCGATGAGGCTCCGAAAAACTGGCTGTTTATCATTTTCGTTTCCTTTTTGGCAACGGTCATGATCGGTAGTTCGCACAGTGCCGATGAGAAAGTGCACGAAATAGCTGCTTTGAACGAGGAGGTAAAAGAGCTACGTAGCGAATTTGTTGATGTGAGATCTGATAAGCAGCGAATGAAATTAGAATCTAAAATTTCAGAGGTTCTTGAAAAAGACGGTTTGTATCCGTCAGAAAATCCACCGAGAAAAATCATGGTAAAATCGAATAAAGAAGAATAGTGGCGGTAAACAATAAAAACATATTGACCCGGTTGTATTTAGTGACAGCTTGCCTCTTTCTGTTTGCTGGTGCCGTGCTTTTTAAGCTGGTTAGCATTCAGATGGTAGATGGTGATAAGTACCGTGATCTCGCCGAAAAGCGTACTTCAAAAATGTTCACCATCGCCCCTAATCGTGGTGATCTTATTTCTGATGATGGTAGCTTATTGGCAACTTCGGTTTCTCGCTATACCATACGGTTTGATGCCGTAACGGTAAATGATAGTGATTTTAAAGAGCATGTAAAACCACTTTCCCGGGCTTTGGCCAAAATGATGGGTAAATCGGCAAGCCATTACCAGCAAGTTTTACGAAAGGCAAAAGAGAACAAGAACAGGTATGCCTTGATTGCAAGAAATTTAGATTATTCTGAATATATGGCGGTGAAAGAGTTTCCCCTTTTTAATAAGGGGCCGTACAAAGGTGGTTTGATCGTAGAGCAAAAAACCGTTCGTGAGCATCCTTTGGGCAAGATCGCCGAACGTAGCGTCGGTTATGAAAACGTGGACGAAAACGGGTACTATAGCGGTGTGGGCCTTGAAAGGGCTTTTGGCGAGTATCTGAGAGGGGTCGAAGGAAAACGATTGAAACAGAAAATAGCCAAAGGGCAATGGAAACCTATAGGTTGGAATAATATTGTCGAACCCAAAGACGGTTATGACCTGATTTCCACAATCGATATCAATATACAAGATATCGCCCACCACGCCTTATTGGGTCAACTTGAAAAATACAAGGCCGATCACGGCTGTGTAATCGTTATGGAGACCAAAACAGGCGAGATCAAGGCGATCTCTAATTTGGGCGTGACTAAAAACGGAAAGTATTACGAGCGTTTGAACTATGCTATTGGTGAATCGCACGAACCTGGTTCTACCTTTAAATTAATGAGTTTGGTAGTCGCTCTCGAAGATAAGGTCGTTGACACGAGTATGGTCATCGATACCGAAAAGGGACGATGGCGAATTTACGATCGAACCGTCAGAGATTCAAAACATGGGGGTTATGGCAAAATTTCGGTAGCAAAAGCATTTGAGGTCTCTTCGAATACGGCTTTTGCCAAAATGATTCACAATGGGTATAAGAACAAGCCTGAAAAATATGTCGATCGTTTGATGAAGATGAACCTTCATGAAGAATTGGGTCTCGCTATTAAAGGAGAAGGAAAACCAGTAATACGGTACCCTGGCGATAAGGGTTGGTCGGGTATATCACTTGCGTGGATGTCGCACGGGTATGAAGTCGCCATGACACCGTTGCAAACGCTCACTTTTTACAATGCCATTGCCAATGACGGTGAAATGATCAAACCAAGATTGATCAAAGAGGTAAAAGAACGAAACCGTACTATAAAGAAGTTTGATAAGGAAATTATAAACCCAGCGATTTGCTCGAGAGAAACGGCGTATAAAGTACAACAGATGTTAAAGAACGTAGTAGAGAAGAAACACGGTACGGGGCATCGTTTGTATTCTCCAAATTTCTCTATGGCGGGCAAGACCGGTACGGCACAAAAAAACTATGTGAGCAAGGATCCCGAAAAGCTGAAGTACATATCGAGTTTCGCAGGGTATTTTCCTGCAGATGACCCTAAATACTCCTGTATCGTGGTAATTCACGAACCTGATAGAAGTGTTGGTATTTACGGTGCCGATGTTGCAGGTCCTGTTTTTAAATCAATTGCCAATAAAGTATACGCTACATCACCATTGATCGATGAAGTAGATATGTTACAGACTGAGGATCAAAACCTTGACAAGGCTTACCAAGATTATTATGCTCACTCTCGAAAGAAGTATGACAAAGTACCGAACGTTACGGGAATGAGTGGAATGGATGCAGTATCGATTCTAGAAAATCTAGGTCTGCAGGTAGAAGTACAAGGAAATGGAAGAGTGAAAAAACAATCGGTTTCAAAAGGAACCGATATCAAGAAAACCCAAAAAATAGTATTGGTACTGTCATGAAGTTGTTAAAAGACATATTGTACGGGGTTGGTCTTACTACAGTGAATGGGCCTACCGATGTTATGGTGAATGCCGTGTGTTTTGATTCTAGAAAAGTCAAAAAGAACGATGTGTTCATCGCCATTCACGGTACCATAACCGATGGGCGCCAGTACATTGAAAAAGCCATTGATTTGGGAGCCAAAGCGATTATTTGTGAAGAGCTTCCTGATGTTATGATTGGCGAAATTACCTATGTAGTGGTCGATAACGGCAATAAGGCTTTAGCTGTCATGGCATCGAATTATTATGGTAATCCATCCAAAAATTTAAAGTTGGTGGGCATAACGGGTACCAATGGCAAGACCACTGTCAGTAGCTTATTGTATCAATTGTTCAAAAAAGCGGGGTACAAGGTCGGATTGATATCTACCATAAATATAATGGTAGACGATACCGAATATGCTACAATGCACACTACGCCCGATGCTCTGGTAATCAACGAACATCTGAAAATGATGAGCGATGAAGGGGTAGAGTTCTGTTTTATGGAGGTTAGCTCGCACGGTATTCATCAGAAAAGAACAGCAGGTTTGGTTTTCGAAGGGGCCATTTTCACGAATTTGTCGCATGATCATTTAGATTACCACAAGACCTTTGCTGAATACCGAGACATTAAAAAAATACTTTTTGACGACTTGCCCAAGAAGGCGTTCGCTCTTGTCAATATTGATGATAAGAACGGCATGGTTATGTTACAGAATACCAAAGCGAGAAAAAAAACCTACGCATTAAAAACCTATGCCGATTACAAGGTTCAGATTTTAGAAAATCACTTTGATGGCCAATTATTGAAAATCAACGATAATGAACTTTGGTCTAAGCTCATCGGTCATTTCAATGCTTATAATATACTGGCAATTTATGCTACAGCAGATTTACTGGGACTGAAAAAACTCGAAATTCTTAGGCTACTGAGTGAGCTTGAAAATGTTGACGGGCGGTTTCAATACTATATATCCAAAGAAAAAATAATCGCAATAGTCGATTATGCCCATACACCTGATGCGCTAAAAAATGTGCTTGAAACTATCAACACATTGAGAACTGGAAATGAAAACGTCATCACCGTTGTGGGGTGTGGTGGCGATAGAGACAGATCTAAGCGCCCGGTTATGGGTCATATCGCTTCAGAAATGAGCAATAAGGCCATTTTCACATCTGATAACCCCCGTACTGAATCGCCCACGGCGATCATCGAAGAGATGGAAGGTGGTGTAGAGGCGCATAACATAATGAAAATAGTATTGATCGAGAATAGAAAACAAGCGATAAAGACCGCTTGCCAATTGGCTTCGGCCCGTGATATAATTCTTGTCGCAGGAAAAGGACACGAAGCGTATCAAGAAACCAACGGAGAACGAATCGATTTTGATGATTTTAAAATAGTGAAGAATCTATTGAAAGAAATGAATAAATAATGGCATTGGCCCGAGCTTGATAAATGCAAGGACCAAAACAAAGTCTAGATTCAAAACGAGTGTGTGCGAGTTTAGAAATATGAAAAAATATGCTTTATTACCTATTTGAATATTTAGAAAAGCAGTACCAAGTGCCCGGGGCGAGCCTGTTTCAGTACACGACCTTTCGCGCGGCCATGGCCATACTATTTTCTTTATTGATCGCCACCGTATATGGTAAGCGAATCATTGTTTTTCTTCAACGCAAGCAAATTGGCGAGACCGTTCGTGATTTGGGCCTAGACGGGCAAAAACAAAAAGAGGGTACACCCACAATGGGTGGCCTGATTATTATTTTGTCGACCTTGATTCCCGTACTCTTGTTCGCGAGATGGTGGGACAATATCTACATCATCCTTTTAATAATTACCACAATTTGGATGGGTGCCATCGGTTTTATCGATGACTATATCAAAGTATTCAAAAAAGATAAAGATGGCCTAAAAGGAAGGTTCAAGATCTTGGGGCAGGTGGTCTTGGGTCTGGTCGTTGGGGCAACCTTATATTTTCACCCTGAGGTGACCATGCGCGATCACAACCACACTATAATAACCGAAGAATTTACTGTTGAGCAAGTTAGGGGCATGAAAATAAAATCGACCATGACCACCATGCCTTTTTTCAAGAACAATGAGTTGGATTATAGCAATTTTATTTCATGGGCAGGTGATGGTGCGAAAGAATACACTTGGTTGATATTTATTCCTATGATCATACTTATTGTAGCTGGGGTTTCAAACGGTGCTAACCTTACCGATGGTATCGATGGGCTTGCAGCGGGTACTTCGGCAATTATCGTATTCACGCTGGGTGTTTTTGCGCTCGTGTCGGGTAATATCATTTTTTCAGAGTATTTAGACATCATGTATATACCTAGAGCAGGAGAACTCATTGTTTTCATTACTGCCTTTGTGGGTGCGTTGGTAGGGTTTTTATGGTATAACGCATTTCCTGCACAGGTTTTTATGGGTGATACGGGTAGTTTGACTATTGGGGGGGTAATCGCCGTAATCGCCATTATCGTTAGAAAAGAATTGTTGATTCCCATATTATGCGGAATTTTCTTTGCCGAGTCGATTTCCGTGATTATGCAAGTAGGTTATTTCAAATACACCAAGAAAAGATTTGGTGAGGGTAAACGTATTTTTTTGATGTCGCCCCTGCACCACCATTATCAGAAAAAGGGATACCATGAAAGTAAGATCGTAACCCGTTTTTGGATTATCGGTATCATGTTGGCCGTGGTGACTATTGTGACCTTGAAAGTTCGTTGATATGCAACGTTTGGTAATTCTTGGGGGAGGAGAAAGTGGTGTGGGCACCGCCATTTTAGGAAAAAAAGAAGGCTATGAGGTCTTTGTTTCCGATAAGGGAAAGATAAAAGAAAAGTATAAAAAAGTTCTTGAACATTTTGAGATTGACTGGGAGGAAGAAAAGCATTCTGAAGCAAAAATTCTAAATGCTGATTTGGTAATGAAGAGTCCGGGTATACCTGATACCGTTCCTTTGGTGGTAAAACTGATAGAAAAAGGAATTATGGTAATTTCTGAAATTGAGTTCGCATCAAAATATACCGATGCCACCATTATCGGAATCACCGGAAGCAATGGCAAGACGACTACCACAATGTTGACCCACCATATTATTAAAAACGAAGGTTTATCCGTCGGTATGGCAGGTAATATTGGTGACAGTTTTGCAAAGATGGTGGCAGAGAACGATTACGGTTTCTATGTTTTGGAGATCAGTAGTTTTCAGTTAGATGGTATTCGTGGGTTTAAACCGCATATCGCCATTTTGACCAACATTGTACCAGACCACTTAGACCGATATGACTATCGATTTGAAAACTATATCGCCTCTAAATTTTTAATAGCCAAGAACCAAAACAGTGATGATTACCTCATTTACGACGCAGATGATAAGGTCATTGTCGATTGGCTCAAGAAACACCCTGTTCAATCTAAATTAGTGCCTTTTTCGGTTCAAGATGAATTGAATGAAGGGGCATATCTCAAGAACGATAAAATTATTATAACAACTGATAACAACACCATAAAAATGACAACAGACGCTTTAGCACTTGAAGGCATACACAACCTTAAGAATACCATGGCAGCGGCTACAGTGGCCAAATTGGTCAATATTCGAAAAGAGACCATACGCCATTGTATAGAGAATTTTCAAGGTGCCCCGCATCGGCTTGAAAAGGTATTGAAAATAGGTCATGTGCAGTATATCAATGATTCTAAGGCCACCAATGTGAATGCTACTTATTACGCGCTTGACAGCATGAGCGCACCAACGGTCTGGATCGTTGGGGGTGTTGACAAGGGCAATGATTACAAAGAGCTGATGCCCTTGGTTCGTGAAAAAGTAAAGGCCATTATTTGTATTGGTCTTGATAATGGGAAAATAAAAAACATGTTCGGTAATGTGGTCGATCTGATGGTAGAGACCTTCGCTATGGAAGAGGCGGTAAAAGTAGCCTATAAAATTGCCGAACGCGGTGATAAAGTATTGCTTTCACCCGCCTGTGCCAGTTTTGATCTTTTTGAAAATTACAAGGACAGGGGCAATCAATTTAAAGAAGCCATAAAAAATCTATAGACCGTGGTTGAATTGTTTAAAAATATAAATGGGGATAAGGCGATTTGGGCCGTTGTGGCGCTTTTGGCCCTGTTTTCTTTTTTACCCGTATACAGTGCCAGTAGTAATCTGGTCTATGTTGTGGGTAATGGCACTACGATAGGGCATTTGGTCAAACATGCCATGTTGTTGTTTTTGGGCTTCGGTATCATTTACGGGGTGCATAAGATACCAACCCATTTTTTTAGGGGGCTTTCATTGATTGCAATGCCCATTGTCATTCTACTATTGATTTATACGCTGGCCCAGGGCACTACTATAGAAGGGGCGAATGCCAGTCGTTGGATACGGTTGCCATTTGTGGGCATCACGTTTCAAACCTCTAATCTAGCAGCGGTTGTACTTATGATCTATGTCGCGCGCTATCTCGCTAAGATAAAAGACAAGGTCATCACTTTCAAAGAAAGTATACTACCCTTGTGGCTGCCTGTATTTATAGTGATCATTCTCATTTTACCTGCCAATTTCTCAACGGCCGCCATTATATTTTCAATGGTATTGTTGTTGTGTTTTTTAGGAGGATACCCCATGAAATATTTATTGGCCATTGTCGGCGCAGGAATACTGTCATTGACCCTTTTTATTTTGGTGGCCAAGGCGGCTCCAGATCTTTTTGAGGATAGGGTAAATACATGGGAGAACCGGATAGATAATTTTGTAAATGGAGGAGATTCTGAGGCCGATTATCAAATTGAGAAGGCGAAGATAGCCATCGCGACCGGTGGTATACTTGGCAGGGGTGCCGGTAAAAGTGTTCAGAAGAACTTTTTGCCGCAAAGCTCCTCAGACTTTATTTATGCGATCATTATTGAAGAATATGGTTTGGTGGGTGGTTTTGCACTTATGTTTTTCTACCTGCTATTATTGTTCCGCATTGTTGTTGTGGCCAATGGTACGAGTACGGTTTTCGGCAAATTATTGGTGCTGGGCGTAGGTCTGCCCATTGTGTTTCAAGCTATGATCAATATGGCCGTTGCAGTCGAATTATTTCCCGTTACAGGGCAAACATTGCCGCTGATCAGCAGTGGTGGCACCTCGAGTTGGATGACCTGTTTGGCCATTGGTATTGTTTTGAGTGTTAGTAATAAAAATCATCGTACCAGCAGATCACGTGTTGATATTGATGAGACCAACCCTTTAGAAGTGCTGAGTGGGCAATTATAGGTTCATACTTTCAGGAGGGGGCACGGGCGGACATATTTATCCCGCCATTGCCATTGCAAACGAGTTGAAAAGAAGGCATCCTGATGCTGAATTTCTTTTCGTAGGCGCTAAAGATAGAATGGAGATGGAGAAAGTACCCTTGGCAGGGTATAAAATCGAAGGATTATGGATTACGGGGTTACAACGGAAACTGACCCTTAAAAATTTAATGTTTCCCTTTAAACTGATCAGTAGTTTGTTGAAAGCAGGTAACATAGTATCGAAATTCAAACCTGATGTCGTAGTCGGCACGGGCGGCTTTGCCAGTGGACCTCTTTTGAGAGTGGCATCTGGCAGGGGAGTTGCCTGTGTATTGCAAGAACAGAACTCCTATGCGGGCATCACCAATAAACTATTAAAGAACAGGGTAGCAAAGATATGTGTGGCCTATGATGGCATGGAAAAATTCTTTCCAGCTGATAAAATCGTAAAAACAGGAAATCCCGTTAGAGATAATTTGACCAAGACCAGTATAGATAAAAATGAGTCATTGACCTTTTTCAAGCTCGAGCCGAGCAAGACCGTTTTATTGGTTTTGGGAGGAAGTTTGGGGGCAAGAAGAATCAATCAACTTATCGAACAGAAATTAGAGTTTTTCAAGGCCAATGACCTTCAAGTGATTTGGCAATGCGGCAAGTTGTATTACGAAGAGTACAAAAAATATGATTCTGACAGCATACGGATCCGTAGTTTTTTAAATAGGATGGGTTTCGCCTATGCCGCTGCCGATATTATCATATCAAGAGCCGGTGCCGGTGCAATTTCAGAATTGAGTATCGTTGGCAAGCCCACGGTATTTATTCCTTCGCCAACGGTCGCAGAGGACCACCAAACAAAGAACGCACAGGCTTTGGTGGCCGAGAATGCGGCCATATTGATCAAGGAAGCAGATCTAGACGAAGAATTTGAATTGATTTTTTCAGACTTGCTCCGATCCGATACAAAGCGATTGCAACTTGGAGCGAATATTAAAGCATTGGCCTTACCAAATGCTACAAAACACATAGTTGACGAGATAGAAAAACTGTTAAAATAAAATGAAAATTCCCTTTCAAAAAAGGGAGAGACTTTAAAATGAATTTGAAAAATATACATAACGTTTACTTTATAGGTATAGGGGGCATTGGTATGTCTGCCTTGGCTCGTTATTTCAAGTTTATAAACAAACAGGTGGCCGGTTATGACAAAACTGAAACCCCGTTGACCAAAGAGCTCGAAGAACAAGGTATTGATATTCATTATGAAGATACCATGTCTAAGGTCGGGCCGCAATATCTTGACATTGAAAATACCCTGATCGTCTATACCCCGGCAGTGCCCGAGAGCCACAGCGAATACCAGTATTTCGTTAATATGGGCTTTGATATAAAAAAGCGTTCTGAGGTGTTGGGCCTGATAACAAAAGACACCTTTTGTTTCGCTGTGGCCGGCACTCATGGCAAGACAACAACCTCTAGTATTTTGGCCCATTTGCTAAAAGAGACAGGTACACCGCTTACCGCTTTTTTAGGAGGTATATCAGAAGATTTCAACAGTAACTTTTTATTCGAGGGCAACGAGTTTTCTGTAGTAGAGGCCGATGAGTATGATCGTTCTTTTTTAAGATTATCGCCAAATGTTGCTTGTATCACTTCTATGGATGCGGATCATTTGGATATTTATGGAAACGGCGATGAACTAAAAAAATCGTTTAAAGAATTTGTAAATCGAATAAAACCAGGTGGAAAGTTATTTGTCCGAAACGGATTGCCTTTAAAGGGTACTACCTATGGTATAGAAGACGACTCTGATTATTGTATACAAAATTTAAAGATTGAACATGGCGCCTACATTTTTGATTTGTGCACCCCCGAAGCAACCCTATCGGGGGTAAGGTTCAATAAGCCGGGCAGGCATAATTTGCTCAACGGTTTGGTAGCTTTTGCAATGGCGGCTGAAATAGGTGCCCCCCTAGGTCGCCTAGCTAAAGCGTTAGAGATTTTTAAGGGAGTGCAGCGTAGGTTCTCCTATAAGATCAAAGACCATGATTTTGTTTTTATCGATGATTATGCCCATCACCCAACTGAGGTGAAGGCCGTTTACGATGCTATCAAAGAAATGCATCCGAACAAGAAAACGATGGCCATATTTCAACCCCATCTGTTTTCAAGAACCAAAGATTTTGCGGATGATTTTGCAGAAAGCCTTTCAAAATTCGATGTGGTCGTACTGTTGGATATATATCCGGCAAGAGAGAAACCAATATCAGGCATCACCTCTGAATGGTTACTGGAGAAAATAGAAAATCCCCATAAAAAAGTAGTACAAAAAATAAACCTGGTCGAAGAAATAAAAAAACAGAACCCTGAGGTTCTTGTAACAATGGGTGCCGGCGATATTGGGTTGGAAGTATCAAAAATCAAAAAAGAATTGAGCTATGCGAGTTAATTGGAACTATATAAAGATACTAGCGTTGATAATTGCCGTATCAGGGCTTTATGCGTTTTCGAATCACCGGAGTGAACTTAAAAAAGTAAATGGAATCCACATAGAATTCGTTGGTAATCAGAATCTTTACATCACCGAGGGCATGGTTGATAAATTGTTAATACAAAGTTATGGCAACCTTACAAATATGCCCAAAGAAAAATTAGATTTGAATTCTATAGAGAAGATCATTGAGGCCAATGAAATGGTGAAAAGTGCGCAAGTTTTTATCACTGTTGATGGCGAGTTGGCGTCAAAGATCATTCAACGCAGACCAATTGGGCGTATTCAGGGGAGTTCTAAGTTTTATCTTGATGATGAAGGAAAACGCATGCCTTTGTCTATGAGCCATTCTGCCAGAGTGCCCATTATTACGGGTGATATTACAGGTAAAAGCCTAGAGGATGTGTATGAAATATTGAAATATATAAACGAAGATGATTTTCTTCGTAAAAATGTAATCGGTATTCATATTGAAAATTTAGGCAAGTACCAGTTGAGGTTTCGAATGGAGCAGTTTGTGGTCAATTTGGGAGGTGCAGATGGCCTTGAGGAGAAATTCAACAATTTCAAGGCCTTTTATACCAAGGCAAATAGAGACAAAACATTGAAAAATTATAATATAGTGAGCTTGGAGTTCAACAATCAAGTAGTGTGCACCAAAATATAAATCAAATGGAACAAGATAATTATTCTGTAGGGCTGGACATAGGTACCACCAAGATCGTAGCCATCATAGGTAAGGAGAACGAATATGGTAAAATTGAGGTTTTGGGTATTGGTAAATCAAAGAGCTTGGGCGTACATCGTGGCGTGGTCAACAATATTACCCAAACCATAAAATCAATTCAGCAAGCAGTTGAACAGGCCGAGGAAAATTCTGGATTAAAGATCAGTTCTGTTGTGGTGGGTATTGCGGGGCAGCACATAAGAAGTCTGCACCATAGCGATTATATTACCCGATCTAAATCGCAAGAAGTCATTAATGAAGATGATCTTGACATACTCTGTAACCAAGTGTATAAGTTGGTCATGCTTCCTGGCGAAGAGATTATACATGTACTTCCCCAAGATTATAAAGTAGACGGTCAGGCAGAAATAAAAGAGCCCATAGGCATGTACGGTGGTCGGTTAGAAGCTAATTTTCATGTTGTCGTTGGGCAGGTTTCCTCAATAAAGAACGTGGCCAGATGTATTAAAAGCGCAGGATTGGATTTTGGTAATATCACCTTAGAGCCACTAGCATCTTCTGATGCGGTACTGAGCCAAGAAGAGAAAGAGGCCGGTGTGGCACTCATTGATATAGGTGGTGGCACTACTGATTTGGCTATTTTCAAAGATGGTATAATACGGCATACAGCGGTAATTCCTTTTGGGGGCGGTGTTATTACAGAAGATATAAAAGAAGGCTGTTCTATAATAGAGAAACAAGCCGAGTTGTTGAAAATTAAATTCGGTTCGGCCTGGCCGGGTGAGAATAAAGACAATGAAATTGTTTCCATTCCTGGGCTGAGGGGCAGAGAGCCAAAAGAGATTACCCTTAAGAACCTTTCAAAGATCATACACGCTAGAGTAGTGGAGATCGTGGAGCAGGTATATATGGAAATCAAGAATTATGGCCATGAAGAGCAGAAAAAGAAACTTATCGCGGGTATTGTGCTAACAGGTGGTGGTAGCCAGCTGAAACACCTAAAACAATTGGTAGAGTACATAACAGGTATGGATACTCGTATAGGCTACCCCAATGAGCATTTGGCCGGAGATTCTGATGAACAAGTCGCAAGCCCCTTATACGCTACTGCCGTTGGTCTATTGATGAACGCAGTGGAAAACAAGAATAAGGGCAATGCCTTTGATGAAGAACCTGAGCTGGTAACCGAAGAAGCGGTATATGCGCAGGGAGAAGGGGGCAAAGATGCCCTGTCAAAAAAACTTAGAGAACGAAAATCGGTTTTCGATAAATGGTCAGAAAAATTAAAAGAGTTTTTAGACAATGCCGAGTAAAGCACGAACGTAAATAGATAGTATAACCAGTAATACATAAAGAATGAGCGATATTATTGAATTTGAAGGAATAGACTTTGATTTACCTAAGAATCAAAGTAACGTAATAAAAGTCATTGGAGTTGGCGGTGGTGGTAGCAATGCCATTAACCACATGTTTCAAGAAGGTATTAACGGAGTCGATTTTGTGATTCTCAATACTGATGCACAGGCATTGACGAATAGTACTGTGTCAAATAAAATTCAACTTGGCATATCGCTCACTGAAGGACTCGGGGCCGGGGCTAACCCTGAAGTGGGTGAACAAGCGGCCATTGAGAGTATGGAGGATATTAAGACAATGCTCGGTGTTACTACCAAAATGGTATTTGTAACGGCAGGTATGGGCGGGGGAACAGGTACTGGTGCTGCTCCCGTTATTGCCAAAGTTGCCAAGGAAATGGATATTCTTACGGTGGGTATCGTAACCATGCCTTTTGAATTTGAAGGAAAAATGCGTTGCCGACAAGCCCAAGTAGGAATAGAAAAATTACGGAACAACGTTGATTCTTTGATTGTAATCAACAATAATAAACTTAGGGAAGTGTACGGCAATTTAGGTTTCAAAGCTGGTTTCTCTAAAGCAGATGAAGTATTGGCTACCGCTGCTCGAGGTATTGCCGAAGTGATTACCCACCACTATACGCAAAACATTGATTTACGTGATGCCAAGACCGTGCTATCGAACAGTGGTACTGCAATAATGGGTTCATCGATTGCTGCTGGTACGGCTAGGGCAAACGAGGCCATTATAAAAGCGTTGGATTCGCCATTGCTGAACGACAATAAAATCAGCGGTGCTAAAAATGTACTGTTGCTCATTGTTTCTGGGTCAGAAGAAATAACCATTGATGAAATAGGCGAAATCAATGATCATATTCAAACTGAGGCCGGTCATGGTGCGAACATCATTATGGGTGTAGGTGAAGACGAAGATTTGGGCGAATCGATTGCAGTTACGGTCATTGCTACCGGTTTTGATATCGACCAGCAAGATGATATCGTAAATAGCGAGGCGAAAAAGATTATTCATACCCTAGAAGAAGAGCAAAAAGCATATCATAATTTGACACCCAAAAATACTGTGCACCAGTTGGCCGATGAAGAAGACGTACACGAACCTGTATTGAAGCATACCTTGACAGATGAAGATGAACTTGGTAATTTTGATTTGATTCCGACTACCAATTATATCAAAAACTTCAATGTTTTTTATGAAGAGGTGATTGCCGAAAATGTTTCAGAAGATGATTTTGTCATTATAGATTCTAGTGATATATTGAACGATATTGAAGTTGTAGATTCTGAAATCGTTGCTTCTGAAAAAGAGGAGGAAGATCAATTTGCAATGAGTTTTGATATGCCCTTATCAGAATTGAACGAAGAGGAAGAAAAAGACAATGTCATTACCTTTGGTCTAGATGAGGAAATTAACAAAATCGACGTTAATGAGCATATTGAGGTGATTCCTGTTTTGGAATATAATAAAGACGGTGAAACACGCTATAGTCTAGATGATTATATGAAGTTGGAAAATCAATTGACCGGAGCAAAATCGAAAGCTGAGGAATTTGAACCAAAGATCGTAGAAGACGAATTGGTTTTCGAAAGAAAGACCTTAGACATGAGGGAGGAAGGTGAGGTGACATCTACTGAAACAAAGAAAATTGACCCTATGGAAAGTCCCTTGGAGGAATTACTCAGAGATAGGGCCGATGAAAGAAGAAGAAAGCTCAAAGATTTCAATTATAAGTTTCAAAATAGTATGAGCAATATAGATGAAATCGAAAAAGAACCTGCTTACAAACGCCAAGGGGTGGATCTTAATGAAAATCAAATTGAAAACAAAATGTCAAGAACGAGTTTGGGTGAAGACAGTAATGATGAGGCACAATTGCGTTCAAACAACTCTTTTTTACATGATAATGTAGATTAACACATTTTACCCAATGACTTTAAACCCGAAAATAGCCTCTATTTTCGGGTTTATTTTTTATCTTCGCAATCCAATAAATCAAGATTAAAATGGGTTTACAACAACTGGTGACCGAACAGATAAAGGAAGCAATGAGAGCTAAAGACAAAGTGGCTTTAGAGTCGTTGAGAGCTATTAAATCGGCTTTGTTGTTGGCACGGACAGAAACTGGTTCTGATGCTGAAATGAGTGAAGAGGCTGAAGTACAGTTGGTTCAAAAATTGGTAAAGCAGCGTAAAGACAGTGCTGCTATTTTTATAGAACAGGGTAGAGACGATCTAGCCGAACCCGAGTTGGCACAAATAGCGATTATCGAAAAATTCTTGCCAGAGCAATTATCTGAAGAAGAGATTGAAAAAGTGGTGATTAAAGTAATAGATTCAACTGGCGCATCAGGCATGCAAGATATGGGTAAAGTGATGGGCATGGTATCTAAAGAACTGGCCGGTCAAGCTGACGGAAAAACCATTTCTACCATAGTCAAAAACAAATTAATATAAAGTAAAAGGCCGCGTGGCGCAACTGAATAGCGCATCAGATTTCGGCTCTGAGGGTTGGGGGTTTGAATCCCTTCGCGGTCACAAAAAGGTCTTGATTTTTCAAGGCTTTTTTTGATTTTTGAAAATATGTATTTTGTATATGTACTACAGAGTGAAGTAGATGGAAGGCTTTATAAAGGTATGACCAATAATTTAGAAAAGCGTATCGGTCAGCATAATTCAGGTAAGAACAGGTCAACCAAAGGTTTTTTGCCATGGCGTATTGTGTACCATGAAATTTTTTCCGATTCTAAAAGTGCAAGAGCTCGTGAGAAGTATTTTAAATCTGGCATAGGTCGAGATTTTTTGAAGGATAAGTTGGATCTATAGCTATTTATTTTTTAGAACGAAGCATCAGACCTGCCTGCCTGCCGGCAGGTTTCGGCTCTGAGGGTTGGGGGTTTGAATCCCTTCGCGGTCACAAAAAGGTCTTGATTTTTCAAGGCCTTTTTTGATTTTTGAAAATATGTATTTTGTATATGTACTACAGAGTGAAGTAGATGGAAGGCTTTATAAAGGCATGGCCAATAATTTAGAAAAGCGTATCGGTCAGCATAATTCAGTTCTAGTTCTTTTGTAAAAAAAACGCCCTGTTTTAAGTATCTAGAAGCCCCATATTAATGGCATGCTTGGTAAGCCCGGCCAAATTTTTGACCTGTAGTTTTGAGATAAGATTCTTGCGATAACTCTCAATGGTGTGTTTGCTTAGAAACAATATATCAGCGATTTCTTGAGTGGTATTTTCTTCGGCGATTAGTTTGAGCACTTCTTTTTCGCGATTGGTAAGTGAAACTTCTTCTTTCTTTTTGTTCTCGAACATGGCATCGGTATAGGCTCTTTTGATTTCAGCTGAGAAATACTTTTCTCCGCCGATAATAGTACGAATTGCCGTTAATAGTTCATCTTTTTCAGCATTTTTCGGTACATAACCATCTACATTATTGCGAATAAGCTTATCAATCATATCACCATCAATATGCATGCTCACTACCAATGTTTTTAATGAAGGGTATTTTTCTTTAACGATTTTGTTTAGTTCAACACCGTCCATTTCGGGCATGGTGAGGTCGGTAATAAGTAGATGTAGGTCGTCAACACCGTTGATACCTAAATACTTTACGACCTGTGCTCCGTTTTTTGCCGTTAGGGTAATCGAAAGTTCAGGAGCTTCCTTTAAGATGCTCAATAATCCGTCTACAAACATTTTATGGTCATCGGCAATAATAAGATTGTGTGTCATGGGTTTTGTTTTATTCGTTTTTTGATATTCAGATAATAAATCATATGAACAAGAAGTGTCATGGGCATACCAAATATGCAGAAAGCTAAATGTATTCCTAAAATGGGCATTCCGCAGTTTATGCCGTTGGGGTCGTATTCAAGATAAAAAAGTCTAGGAAAAACAAGAAGATGCCCTATTAAGAGAACAATTAATACCATCCACCTACGAAATGGAAGTTGACTTCTATCCAACAATAGGTATATGCCCCATTGAACTGCTAGAACCAAGACCAGAAACAAAAAGATCATAGTGCTTTGTTTGTTTTAATGGGTATTTCTATTGATATAACCGTTCCTCTATTTTTGGAAGAATCAATATGAAAGGTGCCTTTCAATTCATCGACTCTACTTTTAATGTTATCGAATCCGATGCCATTTGTTATCTCTGATGTTTCAAATCCTTTTCCGTTATCCTCGAACAGTAAAGAGAGTTCATTATCTATTATACTCAGGTGAATGTCTATCTGATCTGCACTTGCATGTTTTAAGGTATTGGTCATCAATTCTTGAATGATCTTAAAGAGCTCCATCTGAATTTTTTGATCAATGGCATTGACTGATTCTTCAGGATGTGGATGAAACCCAATGGTAAGTTCTCCCGTACTTGAAATCGTTTTTATATACTCTTGGATCAATTCGTTAAAGGCGTGCTGTTTGAATTTTTTCGGAATCAAAGTATGAGAGATATCGCGTACCAATTGATAGGTCTCGTCCAATTGATGGGTTATGGTCTTTAGTTTTTCAGAACCTGTATCTATACTGGCCAATTGTAATTTTATGCCAGCTAGGTTTCCGCCTATACTGTCGTGCAATTCTTGGGCAATGCGTTTTCGCTCTTCGTCTTGGCCTTCAACAGCTGCTTTTATGAGATTCAGTTCTTGCTCTTGTTTAAGGGCAGTCACTTTTTGTTCATTGATTTCCTCTTGTTTTTTCACCAATAGGCTCTGGGTCTGAATTTTTTGATAATAGACATATAATAAGGCAATAACCGGAATTAAAATAATCAAAAACCCTATCAAAAAAGCACTCTTTATTGTTTTTTGCCTTTTGATCTCACCCTCTTTTATTAGCTGGTTTTCCTTTAGCGACGAAATCTCTTTTTCTTTCTCTAAGGTTTCGTATTGTATTTCGAGTTCTTTGATGATCTTTTGCTGTTGTTGAACGCTTATTTCTGAATTCACCCTTGACAGTTGGGTCATAACGGCATATGCATTCTCATAATCATTGGTTGTCGCAAAGATTTTTCGTTGTACGTTTAGTATTTCTTTTTGATAGTGTAGGTTTTCTCTATCTATGGCATTTACATAGGCAATTGAAAGGGCCATCATGGCCGAATCGTATTCTTTTTGTCTATAAAGTAGTTTGCCTAAAAGTATTGTTCCTTTAAAATAAATTGTATTGTACCCTTTTTTAAGTCCGCTTTCTTTGGCTTGGTCATAGAGTTTATATGCATCATCGTATCTATTTTCCAGTTCAGCTATAGTTCCAAGTTTTAATTCGATGATCAATTCGCGTTTGAGGTCGTTAAATTTTTTACAGCCTATTAATCCTTTCTCGTAGAAGGCTTTTGCATTAGCGTGCTTTTTTGATCCGTAATTGGCATCCCCTAAATAAACAAGGGCTTCAGGGGTATGTTCTGGCCATTTTTTTTCAAATTCTGAAATGGCCTTTTCCAATATGGGTATGGCTTTTGGATATTGGTCTTTTAGGTTGTAAATGTTGGCGAGCCCGATTTTATGTCGGTATTGGTATTCTGTATTTTTTGCTGCTTCGGCTTCTGTGATCCCCTTAATATGCCATTTAATGGCGTTGTCTAATAGGCCATTGAGTTTGCTGCCCAATCCTAATATGTGGTAGGCTTTTGTAAAATATGGTTTTTTAGACATCAGAGGTTTGTCCCAACGGCCAAGTTCTCTTAGGTAAAGGTTACCATAGAAAATCACTGAATCAGAAGTGCCTTTATCGATATGATGTTGGGCCAATTGTTCAAAAACTGAAAAACGTTGCGAGCCGTATTGTGCATTTTTTAAAGCATCATAGTAGGGTAACAGTGATTTTTGTTTGGTGTTCGCAATGGTCGAAAAGTTGAGGGTCTTGCCTTGAGGTTCTTTCAAAGAATCGTTGGCCTTTTCTTGCGCAGTAACCCTAAAGGTCACTAGCAACACGATTAATGCATGGAAAGTACATTGTGCAATTGAAAAGGTTTTAAACGAAGCTATTGTTTTCAAGGCTATTTTTTTATATCGTTTACGCCAGGAATGATGTCACGGCCAAATAACTTTATCTCGATATCGTTTTTTCTTGCGAACCACGTGGTTTCTTTATCATAGATTTCGTATAATCTATCTTTTACACCATAAATGCTATCTAAATAGGTGTTGTAGGGTTCAATATTGTTGACGAGCTCCTCAATGGTCAAAGAATTACCGACAGCGGTAAACAATTTTTGGGTCGTTGGGTTTTGGGTACAAGCGATATCGCTGCTTAACAGGTTAATCGCTGCTTTTAACATGGAATCTGATTCTTTATTGCCTAAGAGGTCTTTCAAATCTTGCACTACCTTTTCATTTGACGGAACGTACATCATGGCTCTTTCTGCCAAGTTGATGCTATCAACCTGAATACCTTCATCGAGTCTTTCAATATGACTTTCGAATTCCATAAAACAATGACTTGAATTGCCCGCGCCCACTGCGGCATTATAGTAATCTATGGGCTCGTTGAAAGAACACGATACACAAGTTGCGATTAAAATAAAAAATAGACTGTTTTTCATTAGTTAGTTTTAGCGGGTTTATTAAAGAGCCCAAGATAAGTTCAAATAGTCGTATCACTCAAAACAAGGGTGTATATCGTAAATTGAACGATTGATAATTATAATGGGTTCACTACTAAGCTAACTATTCTTTTTAGACATTATTGAACAAAGGTGCAATTTTTTGAAGGGCAGGTGTGTCCCATTTATAGCGAATTGCGCATCCCTGAAAACAGGGGTTGTATTTCTGAACCTCTTGAGCGGATTACTTTTTAAGTGTTATATTCTGGGCATCATAAAATAGTGCAACGGCTCCTAAAATCGCAATACCCTCATTTTCAGAATGAAGAATTTTAAATTTTTTTAAGCTATGTTGGTAAGTAAATGTTTTTAAAGTCTTGTGTATTTCTTTTTCAAAAAAGGGAAAAGCCCTTGCGATACTGCCACCTAAAATGACAACTTCTGGATCTACAGTAAACATAATGGACATTATTAAATGTCCTATATCCCGACCATATTGTTCATATATGGCCAGCGCAATTTTATCTTTCTTTAGGGCCCGTTGATAGAGAACGTCAGAGCTTAATCCATATTTTTCCCCAAAATACCTTTCCCCGCAGTAATATTCAAAATCATGATCTTTGTAGGGGGTCGAACCGAACTCCCCTGCACCACAGTTGGTTCCAGAATATAAATGACCTTTGAAGATAATACCGGCACCTACACCAATGTCAAGTATTAGACTAACAATGTTTTCATAATTTTTTGCAAGTCCAAAATATTTTTCTCCTACAGCAAAGCAGTTGGCATCATTATTCACATATACTTGTAAATTAAAGTGGTTTTCTAGAATATCTTTAATATGAACCTCTTTCCATGAGGATATCTGTCGAACACTATAAACAATTCCTTTTTCGACATCAACTACACTAGGTGCTCCGATACCGATGCCCATAACTTCGTCATCAATGACTTCGTTTATCGCATTGATAACTTCTTCAATAAGGTAGTCTTCAGATGCATTATAGTCAACTCGTTTAGTGATACTCTTTACGATTTCACCCTTTTTTACTTTGCCAGCAATTAGATTTCTTCCATCAAGGTACACTCCAACAATTGATTTGTTTTTCATCTATTCATGTTTAATTGGTCAAAAGGAATCTTTGGGGGTCAAAATAATCATTTTCTTATGAGTTTGATAATTATTTTGATCATGTTGGCCTTGTGGTTTTTGAAAAGTGATGATTAGCTCTAACTGTTAAGGCAATTCCACCTTAATATTTTCCTCTCTACGGTGTATTTTACTGAAAGCAATCAATCTGTTAATTATTTTATTGTGCAAATTAGTGCATTAATTTGCTGTATAATTTTTGGCGCTAGCAATACTTTTAAAACATATTTATTGCTTGCGTAAAATTGTAAAATTACTGATTATATTTATTGTTGTCCGATAAAACCCAAAAACAGGCAATATTTTTTTTTGAACCCTAACAAAATCGTTTGATTTTATGTAATTTAGAAAAGTAAGCCCCTATGTTTTTAGTTTTACTAAAATTGAAATTTTTCTTGAAACTCTTCTGGTCTGCCTTTGTTTTTCACATAAGCTACCGAAAAAGCATCTACATTGTTAAAGAAGTCTGTAAATTTAATCTGTTTGTCGATTTTATTCTTGTTCAATAAACCTATTCATTTGACTGAAAATCGGCTGTCCGAAAAAAATAGCACTTTTGTTCATACGTTGAAATATTTTTGAAACTTGATAAATCAACTATACGAAAAAAGCATCAATTTTTGATACTTTTTTTATCGGACAACAGTGGATTATGTTAACTATAAAGCATTGATTGATATTAATTTTAAGGGTGAACCAGTTATTGGAAGGACAGGTTTTAAGGCACATTGATTTGCTCTTTGTTGATCTTAATAAATATTTTAGAACAAAATTTTGCACGAATAATAATTAATTATATATTTACATGCGTTTTATTGCATATTTTTAGTTAAAAATTTTAATTTTATGAAAAAAAGCACTCTTATTTTATTATTTATGTTTTGCTCATTTTCGATAGCTGCGCAAAATATAATTACGGGTACGGTTACTGATGTTAATGAGACTATTCCGGGAGTATCGATTTTACTTAAGGACACTACAAATGGTACTGTAACTGATTTTGATGGTGGTTATAGCATTAACGCTGAAAAAGGTAGCGTATTGGTTTTTTCTTACATTGGCTATATAAGCCAAGAAATAGTTGTTAAGGACCAAAGCGTTATCAATGTTTCTTTAGAGGTTGATGTTAATGTTCTTGATGAAGTTGTAATCGTTGGTTATGGCGTTCAGAAAAAAAGTGATTTAACCGGAGCCATTGCAACTGTTGATGTAAATGAAATCGGCAAGGTGACGGTAGCAACTGCTGATCAAGCTTTACAGGGCCATGTAGCTGGAGTTGACGTTACGACTAATTCTGGTTCTCCTGGAGGTGGTGTCACGGTACGCATACGGGGTATTGGAACCTTGAACAGCTCATCACCGTTATTTGTTGTAGATGGAATGATGGTTGATGACATAGACTTCTTGAATCCGAACGATATTGAGTCTATACAAATATTGAAAGATGCTTCTTCAACAGCTATTTATGGTTCTAGGGGGTCGAATGGAGTCGTAATCATTTCATCAAAAAAAGGAAATAAAAACAAAGAGGCCGTGGTAAGTTATAATTCTTATTACGGAGTACAGAATTTTTGGCGCTCAACAAATGTTATGGATGCCAAAACTTGGGCGACATTAAAAAACGAGGCTATGGTCGCAGCGGGAAACCCCGCTCCGATCGCAGATCCGTCTTCTCTTCAAAATACGGATTGGTTTGATGAAATTTCCAATCATGACGCTGTTATTTCCAGTACCGATATATCTGTTTCTGGCGGAGGTGAAAAAGGCAGTTATTTTATTAGTGCAAATAACTTTAAACAAGATGGTATTGTAAAAAAGACAAACTTTGATAGGCTCACCTTTAGGGCAAATTCATCGTATCAGGTAAAACCATGGTTGAAAGTAGGAGAGAATATTACCCTTGTAAAAAACAAGTATAAATCGATTGCCGAACAAGATGAGTGGACCAGTATATTGATTACCTCTATAGCTGCAGACCCAGCTTCCCCAGTGAGAAATTCTGATGGCAGTTTTGCGCGAGGAATATATAATGACACATGGAATCCGGTCGCTATACAAGAATTTACAAACAACAAAGATGTTGTGTATAGAACAATTGGAAATATTTTTGCTGACATTGAATTTATGAAAGGCCTGGTTTTTAAAACCAACTATTCGGTAGAATATTCTTTTGGTGAAACCGATGATTACGACCCAGTTTATTCTGTTAGTCCTGTACAACAGAATTCGGTCAGTAAACTCTCAAAAAACAACAGTAATCGATTGATTGGTCAATGGACAAATACCCTTGATTACAAAAAAGATTTTGGTGAGCATTCCATATCCGCATTAATCGGGGCAGAGCAATATAGTTTTGATTATAAGTATAATGGGGTGAGCGTCAATAATGTTCCCTCAGATGACATAGACATTCGCTTTATAGATAATGCTACTGAAAATAATGCAGCTACAGCTTGGGGCAGTCAAGAAGAGGTGCGACAATTATCCTATTTGTCGAGAATAAATTATTCGTTCAAGGATAAATACTTGTTTACAGCGAATTTTAGGGCAGATGCTTCCTCTAAATTTTCTAAAAAGAATCGTTGGGGGTACTTCCCTTCATTTTCAGCAGGGTGGAAGATTTCTGATGAAGGTTTCTTGAGCAATATTGAAAATATCAGCATTTTAAAAATCAGGGCGGGTTGGGGTCAAATTGGCAATCAAGGAAGCGTGTCGCCATATCAAGATGTTACAACTGCCAGCCCAGGTGCCAACTATCTTTGGGGTGGTGTATTATCACCTGGATCTGCTTTTCCTGGATCAGGAAATGATGAAATTAAATGGGAAACATCCACAACATTGAATTTTGGGCTGGATTATGGGTTCTTCAATGGAAAACTTTCTGGTAGTTTAGATTATTTCACTAAAAATACAACGGACATGTTGCTGCAAGTGCCTATTCCGGGGCAGACAGGAATACAGAATCCCCCAACTCAGAATGTCGGGGCAATGAAAAATTCAGGGTTCGAATTATCCGCTCTATATAAAAACAAGGAAAATGATTTTAAATATTCATTTGGCTTGGTCTTTTCGAAGATCGTCAATGAAGTTGTTGATTTAGGGGCAGAAGACGCTTTTATAGATGGGGCAAGTTTTTTCAACTCTTATTTTGTTACAAGAACCACAGTAGGCAGGCCCATTGCACAGTTCTATGGCTTTAAAACAGATGGATTGTTTCAAAATCAAGCTGAAATCGATGCCCAAACTTCGCAAGCAGATGTTGCCCCAGGAGATGTAAGATATGTAGATGCCGATAATGATGGTAATTCAGATTTCTTTTTTTTAGGAAGCCCGTTACCTGACTACACTTATGGTTTTAATGTAAATTTCGAGTACAAGGGTCTTGATTTGACCGTTCAACTTCAAGGAGTACAGGGCAATAAACTTTTTAACGGTACTTCACAGTATAAAAGATCGTCGACCGCAACATGGAACCTTGGTCGTGATATGGTAAATAGGTGGACGGGCGAAGGCACCCAAAATGATGCTCGTTACCCAAGAATGAATGCGAATGATGTTAATAATTCCCGAATGTCCGATCGTTTTATTGAAGATGGTTCATACCTAAGAATTAAAACCTTGCAACTTGGCTATAATGTGAGTATTACCGATAAGATGCCAATGGATAAATTACGGTTATATCTCAATGCGCAAAACCTATTTACATTTACGAATTATAGTGGTTTAGACCCTGAAATTGGCATAAGAAATTATAACCCACTCGATGTTGGGGTCGATCGCGGATTTTATCCGCAAGCCCGTGTTTTTAGCTTTGGTGTAAACTTGGCTTTTTAACAATAGCGCTGTAAACAAGACCATATGATATCAAGATAATCAAATATAAATCGCACCTATATATCACATGATCTGTACTGAACAAAATAAGAGATATAGTTTTTCAATATTAAATTAAAATGAAGACCATGAATAAAATTTATAAAACACTACTACTTTTATTGGTAATGCTAGGGTTGCAGTCGTGCGATCAAGATAGCCTTTTGGAAACTCCTGCGCCAAGTTTGGCAGATGCGGCTTTTTTTACTAATGACGAAGCGGCATTAAATGCTTTGGCAGGTGTTTATGACCCAATGGGCTGGTACAACTTTTCTCAACTGACCGAATGGGCCATAGGTGATGTTGTTTCTGATGATGCCGAAAAAGGAGGCGGAGGTGATGGCGATTATGCGGAAATACATGCTCTGGCAACATTTACTGCAAATGCCGAAAACCCTTTAATAGCTCAAAGATGGACAGATCTATATGTAGGAATCAATCGTGCGAATAAATTGATCGAGGGCATAACCGATAATGATAATGTTGGCCGCCCTATACAAGAACGTTTAATCGCCGAAGCTAAATTTTTAAGAGGCTTCTATCTTTTGTATTTGGTGAATACTTTTGGGGCGGTGCCCATTGTAGACCATATATTGTCTCCTTCTGAATTTACAAACCCTAAAAACACACTTGAAGAATGCTGGGCACAAATAGAAAGTGATTTTCAAGCTGGGGCTAGTGGTCTGCCAAGAAAAAGCCAACTTACCTCTGCTGAATTGGGAAGGGCAACATGGGGAACGGCAAGTGCATTCTTGACAAAAGCATATATCTTTCAAGCGAAATGGGCCGAGGCCGAAGCTACTGCCAAAACTATAGTCAACTCGGGCGAATATGATTTAGAGCCAAATTATGGAGATCTTTTTACAATAGCTACAGATAACGGTATAGAGTCGGTTTTCGATATTCAATTTGGCGATTTTCAAAGCCCTGGGTGGTTAGACGAGCATGAAGGAAGCCATTTAGAAGTCATACAGCGTAGTCGTGATGATAGAAATGGCGGTTGGGGGTTTGATCAGCCAACACAAGACCTCTATGATGAATACGAAACTGGGGATACTCGTAGAGATTTGACGATTATTTCTGACGGAACTATTTTATGGGAGGGAACAGATGATGAAGAGACAATCTATACGGCAAAAGACCCTGTTCATCATCCTGATAGCTATACTGGGTATCACAAAAGAAAAGGAACATTGCCTGCAAGTGAACGAGGTAATGGGGAAGATCAGGCAGGACTAAACTTACGGGTTATTAGATTTGCCGATGTTTTACTTTGGCAGGCAGAAGCCGCAGCTCATAATGGTTCTGATTGGCAAACCCCGGTGAACAGAGTGCGTGCACGAGTTGGTCTAGGGGCCTCACCAATAACAGACCCGATAGAAGCTGTTTATCATGAAAGGCGTGTTGAGCTGGCAATGGAAGGCCACCGGTATTGGGATTTGGTCCGTACCGGAAGAGGAAACCTCATGACAGGCTATTCTGATGCTAAAAGATATTTATTGATTCCCCAGATTCAAATTAATCTGAATCCAAACTTGCAACAAAACCCATATTAATAGAGTATTAAAATACTAATTATGAAAAGAATAGTATCATTGATAGCAGGAATTATTTTGATTTCTATCACCTCTTGTGAGCCTCAATTGGATGACATAGGGGAAATTGGCGCACCACCAACTAACGGTGATATCACAGTTGATGATTCGGATCCCTTTAACCCCATTTTTAAAGCTTCATCAGATGATGGTTTTATATATCATTGGGATTTTGGAAATAACCAAACTGGTGAAGGTCAGATAGTCAGTCCTTATTTTCCTTTTGCTAAAGATTATGATGTTACCTGTATCATTTCAGGTGCTGGCGGAAAAAATGTATTGGTCACAAAAACCTATAGTGTGGCCGTAAATGACCCCGAAGTTGCAAATTTGCCAGTTTGGAAAGAGCTTACAGGTAGTGGTACAGGTAAAACCTGGGTATATAATACAGATACCGAAACTGGCTCGCCAGATTATTGCTATCAAACTGGTAATCAGGCAGCATTGGATCAATATGCCGATGCTTGGACGCCAAGTAGTGGTAGTTGGGGGCAATGTATTCAAGTAACACCGGATATTAATGGTGAAATGGTATTTGACCTCAATGACGGCGTAAATTACACCTATCATCAAACTGCAGGTGATGCTGGTGTAAAAGGCTCTTTTATTCTTGACGCAACCAACATGACCATAACGATTGTAGATCCCTATATTCTTAATTATAATATTGAATGTACCAATCCTTCAACGACAAGTATAGGTGTTTTTGAAATCAAATTGCTCACCGATACCGAAATGGTGCTATGGCAAGATCAATTGGATGCGAATGGAACAGGCTGGGGTTGGAGTTTTAAGAAAAAAGAATAGGAAGAATAGTTATATTGAGTTAGTTTTTTTACTTCGAGGGGTTTTTGTAAAAAAAAATTCCCTCGATATTTTTTAATTATATTATATGACTATCGGATTGATTACACAAAATAATATTTTGTAACTAGCTGCATACAAATTGTTTACGACGTATCGTTTTTTGCAAGACAATTTTCAAAGTTAGTTTTGTCACATTTTTAACGGATTATAATTTAATTTCGTTTTTGGTAAAGCATAACCATCACGTTATCAATTATATACTCCAAAGTAAACTATATGTAACGAATCCGATAGTCATATTATATTATACCAAAAATCAGAATGATCACAAAAAGTACAGTACTGGCAATAATGGGGCTTATGCTCGGCATAATGCTTTTTGGGCAAGAAGGGGCCTATCCCTCAATATTAGAAAATACACTTATTTTTGAAGGCGACAAGTGTAGTTGGGATGCTGATGCAGTCCATACATTTTCAATAGTAGAGGCCAATAAGGGTGGCTATAAATACTGGGCGTATTATGCACTCGACCATTACAACGAGAGAGATTCGCAAATTAGAAAAGGTGGCCTAGCAAGAAGTAACGACCTTGTACATTGGGAAAAATACAAACACAACCCTATTATAAGCAATAACTGCAGATGGCCAACAGTTGTTTTTCAAAATGACACATTTTATATGTTCTATGCAGAGTACAATGACAATGTTGATAGTAGAATTGTAATGTTAACCAGCAAAGACGGGCTTTCTTTTGAAGATAAAGCCATTATTACGCCTTATTCTAAGGGAGAACAAAACCAAAATCCGTTTATTTATTTTAACAATAATGATCAATTTTTTTATCTTTTCTATTACAATGGTACCGAACGTGCAGAAAAGGATAAAAAATGGAATATTTATGTAAAAAAATCGGCTGATATCCTGACCATTAAAGATATAGAACCTATTGAGGTAATCTCTTCAAATGAAACCATGGCAGCGCCATCGGTGGCATTCTATAATGATAAATATTATTTGCTAGTTGAAGAATTTAACGATAGTAAAGCTCAAGATAGGTGGGTGACAAATGCATTTCAATCCGATAAAATTGATAGCGGTTATAAAAGAGTAAGCAATAACCCTATTTTATCAGACAATGATGCTTGTGCTTTTCAGTATGTGTTCGATAATAAATTATATGTTTCCTATTCTCATGCTATAAATCTAAAAGAGAGTATTTGGAACTTAAGAATGATAAAATTCAAATGAATAAATTTTTAGCGGAAATATTAGAACAGCCAATAGCCTTAGAGAAAACACTAAATTATTATATTGATTTAGAGGGAAAAAATGCATTAAAAAATGTAAAAAAAGCGTTTATTGAGAATGATTTTGAGCAAATCATTTTTACGGGTATGGGAAGCTCTTACTTTACTTCTTCTGCTGCCTCTAGCCTATTTAACTCATTAAACATACCATCATTTGTTATCAATGCAAGCGAATTATTGCATTATAACCATTCTTTATTACAGAAAAAAACATTGTTGATTTGTTTTTCTCAATCGGGTGAAAGTTTTGAAATACGAGAATTATTAAAAATAGTGCCTGCTAGTGTTTTCTGCATCGGTATCAGTAACGAAGAGGACAGCACGCTTGCTAAATCGGCAAACATTATCTTGCTAAGCAAGGCCGGTAGAGAAGATATGACTTCTACAAAATCGTATGTCTCAGCAACCTTGGTTTCCTTTATTTTAGGATGGTCGCTGGCTGATAAATGGGGTGAGAACAAAATAAATGCCATTAATAATCTCATTGAAAATTTTAGAACCAATCTTACAGACTATCATTCTTGGGTTGATAAAACCATTGACTTTTTAGGCGAATTGCCAGCCTTATCTATTATTGCTAGAGGCCCAGGTGTCTCTACCGCAATGCAAAGTGGATTGATGTTTAAAGAAACCACAAAAATTCCTGCATTCGGAATTTTAGGTGGAGAATTTAGGCATGGCCCTATGGAAATGGTTCAAGAAGGTTTTAAATCCATCTTATTTGCAGCTAAAGGAAAAACACTATCCCAAAACATAAAAATGGCTGAAGATATTGCTCGTTTTGGTGGTAAAGTTGTGGTAATTACAAATGCTGAAACAAATTTATCTCACGATAAAATTTTGGTTTTACCTATTGAGGAACAAGATGAATTTTTGTTTTCGATTCAAAGTATCATACCTATCCAATTATTTATAGATTCTTATGCCAAACAAAGAGGATTTGAAGCAGGTAGCTTTGCGCACGGTGCTAAAGTAACCGAAGTTGAATAAGGAAATCCAGTAATGAGAGAAAAGAATAATTATTTATTATTTGTTACGGTGCTGTTGTATATATCCTTTGGGTTATTGACATCGGTAATTGGTGTGATCATTGATAAATTTCAAGTAGATTATGATGTATCTCTTTCGGTAGCCGCATTGTTGCCTTTTGCTTTTTTCTTGGCCTACGGCATTGCTTCAATTCCATTTGGAATAGCTATGGATAAATATGGAGCAAAAATCATATTACTTATCGGAACTCTTTTAATGACTGTAGGTTCGTTTCTACTATACCTGAGCGACAACTATATGGTTGTTATTTTAATGATATTTTTTGTAGGCGTAGGGGTCACAGCCATTCAAATTGCTGGAAACCCATTTATACGAGAATTAGATGAACCTAAAAAGTATACAAGTAATTTAACGATTATTATCGGTATCGGCTCACTAGGTTATGCCTTTAGTCCTGTGTTGGTGCCATTAATTCAAAATAGTGGTTATTCTTGGAATACAGTATATCTCATCTTTGGAATCATTAATGCTATCATATTAGTGCTGCTCGTTTTTGCGAAATTCCCTGAAATAAAACTAGAAGCCGAAGAAAAAATTGAGTCCTCGCAAATTGTGGCGTTATTAAAAAACCCGATTATAATTGCCTATGGACTTGGAATCTTCTTTTATGTAGGTGCCGAAGTGGGTGTGTCCTCTTATATTTTAACCTATATGGACAAAATTCACGGGGTAAGTAATAGCCAGTCTTTTTGGGAAGAAAGCTCATTATTGTACACTGCTTTTCCATCAAAAACAGCATTGGTAATTGGTTTGTTTTGGTTATTTCAGGCATTCGGAAGATTAATTATATCTCCATTGATGAAATATGTAGGCGAGAAAAAAATATTCATTGTGCATAGCCTTGGTACCGTAATCGCTCTTATTATGGCTCTTATAGGCGATACCACTACTGCAATTATTGCATTTACCTTAGTAGGTTATTTTACCTGTGCTTCGTTTACCGCTATATTCAGTGCTACCATTAATAGTTTTAAAGAAAATCATGGTACAATCTCTGGAATTTTAGGTACTGCCATTGTTGGAGGGGCTTTTGTTGGCTGGCTAGTTGGTTATATTGGAGAAGCATTAAATATGAATTGGGGCATGCTAATAAACGTACTTGCCTTTGGCTATGTTTTCTTCTTAGCTGTATGGGGGAAAGGCAAATTAGATATCAATAAAGAAATTGTAAATGAAAGATAAAATTGTCATAGGAATTGATTTGGGAGGAACAAAGATCATGGTAGGGGCAGTTACTCAAAATGGTGATGTTCTTGGTGAACCCATTAAAGTGTTGACCGGGGGCAACGAATCTTCAAACAAGATTATAAAGAGAATTACAGATGCTGTCGAAAGTGTGTTGAAAGATTTAAATGTTACTATTGCCGATGTCCTAGGAATAGGAATAGGCTCTACAGGACCTTTGAATATGAATGATGGTATTATACTTGAATGCCCACAATTGCCTACTATGCATTTTTTTCCTTTGCGTGAAACCATTGAGAATTATTTTAATGTTCCTGTAACCATGAATAATGATGCCAACTGTTTAATATATGGAGAAACTATTTTTGGGATAGCATCAGATAAAAAAAATGTAGTTGGTTTTACATTGGGTACGGGTATTGGATGTGCTATAATATTGAATAAAAAGATTCTAAATGGTGCAACTGGTACTGCAGGTGAAATTTGGCCTTCACCTTATCGATCGGGTAGTATTGAAGATTATATATCAGGTAAGGGCGTTTCTAAAATTCACAGATCTATTTCAGGTAAGACCAGTTCTTCTGATGCTATTATGGCCCTTGCGGAAAATGGGGATGAAAATGCTATAAAGACATGGGAAGAATTTGGCAAACATTTGGCGGTACCCATTGCTTGGTCAATAAATATTATCGATCCCGAACTTATTGTTTTAGGAGGTTCCATTTCTAATGCACACCCATTTTTTATGCCTTCTTTGGAAAAGGAGTTAAGAAAACATTTATGTCCCGAACCTTCTAAAAAAACAAAAGTCGTCATTGCGGAACTAGGAGATTACGCAGGTTTTATAGGTGCCGCTTGTTTGGTTACTGAAAATCTTGAACAATTAAACGGACAGTTGAAAAAAACACAAATACAAAACAGTTAAGGTGATGAAAAAAATAAAAGTGGGTTTATTACTGACCTTATTCATTGTTGTTGGGCAATCTTGTGGTAATTCTACTACTGAAACTGCTACAAATACGAGTGCTAAAACACAACAAAAACAAATCTTAAAAGAATGGAAGCTAGAAGCATCTACTCAAGTTTCCGATGATGATGCTCATATTTCTACATTAAATTTTAACAGTAGCAACTGGCTGGACATTGAAGTGCCAACTACTGTTTTAAGAGCATTGGTTAAAGCAAAAATTTATCCAGACCCCCATTTAGATTTAAATAATTTTTTGATTCCTGATGCTTCTGATACCTTAAACACGCAATTAGATTTAGGGAAGTACAGTCATTTAAAAGGCATTCCAAACCCCTTTAAAGACCCTTATTGGTTTAGAACAGAGTTTACCATTCCAACAGAAAATAAAGATAAAAAAACATGGTTGAATTTTGATGGAATTAACTATCGTGCAGATGTTTGGGTAAACGGTAAAAAAGTAGCTGATGCAAAAGCTATGGAGGGTATGTTTACCCGATTTAAATTTGACATTTCTGAATATGTCCATGCCGATAACACTAATGTTTTGGCTGTAAAAATACACCAAGTAGATCATGTAGGTACTGCAAGCCCAGGTAAACAACTAGAAGTCTTCGGGCCTCACCGTGGTTGGGGAGTTGATATTTTCAAGGATGCCACCCTTAAATTTTCTGCGGGTTGGGATTGTGCCCCTGTAGTAAGAGACAGAAATATGGGTATCTATCAAGATGTGTTTTTAACCTATACCAATGCCATTGATATTATAGACCCCTATATCATCACAGATTTACCCTTACCTGATACTTCTGTTGCAGATATTTCTATCAGTACTGAACTTAAAAATGCGAGTGACAAACCTGTAAAAGGGACTCTAAAAGGAAGCATCAACATGCTAAAAGAAATAGACTTTTACACCTACAAAAAAATAATGGCAGGAAATATGGAAACGGTTCATTTCGAGAAAGAAGTTGAAATACCTGCGGGCAAAACCATTACCGAAAGTATAAATTCTACTGACTTTCCGAAACTTTCAATTAAAAATCCGTATTTATGGTGGCCAAATAATTATGGCGAACAATATTTACACAATTTAGAATTGATTTTTGAAGTTGATGGAAAAATATCAGATGTTGAGAATACCACCTTTGGTATTCGCGAAATCGCCAATACCATGAAAGAAATAAATGGGGAATTTGGTAGAACTTTTAATGTAAATGGGAAACGGATATTTGCTAAAGGGGGTTGGTTGCAACCAGATATGCTATTGGATATGAACCCAAGAAGAATGTATGACGAGGCGAGACTTTTAGCTGAATCTAATGTAAATATGATTGCCAACGAAGATATGCCTTCACCTCCAAAACATTTAATGGAAACCTATGATAAATATGGTTTGTTAATGTGGCAAACCTTTTTTCAATGTTGGACGAGTTATCCTGGAACAGAATCTTTTTCCAATCCTGAAAATGCAGATTTAGCCATCAGTAATGCTGAAGATATGATTAAAAGATATCGGAATCATGCTAGTTTGGTATTATGGACTATGCAATGCGAAACTATAGTTCGTGAAGAAATATATGCTCCTGTTCGTAAAAGTGTATTAGAAATGGATCCTACAAGACCCTTTGTAGCAACCTCAAGTTATGATTGGGATGTTGACAAACTAACGCCTTATATGAAAGCTGATCTTCCTACAGGGATGACAGATGATGGTAGACCAGATTATACATGGTATCCTCATCCCTATTATTACGATATGGTAAACAAAGTAAAACAGCAAATGTTTAGAAATGAAATGGGTGTACCTTCTGTTCCCACTTACACAAGTATGAAAAAATTTATTTTTGATTTGGGAGAAGGAGAAAAAAATGATATTTATCCATTAGATAAAAATTGGGCACACCACGGAGCTTGGGATGATGGTGGCTATGTCTATAAAGCTTATGATGTTGCCTTACGTGCACGCTATGGAACACCAACTACTGCCAAAGATTATATCAGAAAAGCACAATATGTTAATGCTGGTAGTTATAGAGCAATGTACGAAGCTGCTAACCATCGTATGTGGGATGTTACACAGGGTGTAATGTTATGGAAACTAAACTCTACTTGGCCGACTGTAGTTTGGCAATTGTATGATTGGTTTTTAAATCCTACTTCTGCCTATTATTTTTCTAAAAAAGCATTAGAGCCTTTGCATATTCAATTAAATGAACATGACTTTACCGTTTCAATTATCAATACGCAACACCAACAACATCAGAATTTAACGGCTACTGCTAAAGTATATGATTTTGATTTGAATGTTACATGGGAAAAAGAAGAAAAATTTACTATTGGCGAAGATCGCTATAAAGAGCTTTTTAAAGTTGTTAAATCTAATACTACTTCTTCTACCTATTTTGTTAAACTAGTCTTAAAAAATTCTGATGGAGACATTGTTTCTGATAATTTTTATTGGTTCTCTGACAATGAAGATGTTGATGAAAAAGTATATGTAGCTTTAAAAGCAGCAAAAGTTGACAGCAAAGAACTTTCTACAAAAGTTGACCATACAGATTTAAGTAAACTTAAGAAAGTAGCTTTAGACCTTACACAAACCCTAACCGATGAAGATGGTGAAACGGTTATAAAAGTAACTGCAAAAAATTCATCTAAAGGGCTAGCTTTTCTTAACAGATTAATGGTAACCAAAGGAAAAGGTGGCGATGAAGTATTACCAACTTTTTGGGATGATAACTTCTTCACTTTATTGCCTAGTGAAGAAAAAGTACTTATAGCACGTTTTGCAACAACAGATCTTGACGGAAAAGAACCTGTTGTAATTTTAGATATGAATTGATAAAAAAATAATACATGATACGTATTAGAGATATAATTTGTTTCTTGCCAATCTTCACCTTTCTAGTTGCGTTTACTATTGGTTGTGGTGCATCATCTAATGATGATGCACCACAACCCGGGCCTATTTCAAAGCCAGACCCTGATGTCGCAGAAGGTATAAAGTTGGCCGTACCCGCTGATAATAAAATATACCATGCTGCGTATCCTGATTTTGGGGGTACTGAAGACATTGTTAGTCAAAATAGAATCGCAGCATACGAAGCGCTAGCAGGCAAGAATATTACTTGGGCCTATTTTTCCAATAATTGGACAGCGGAAAAAGGAGGCATAAAGTTTCCTAAGAACGAAGTTGAAACGATTAACGGACAAGGCAAAGTGCCTTTTATACGTATGATGCCACGCTCTAACTTTGATGAAGGAGGGCCTGACCCAGTTTATACGATGGATGCTTTTCTGTCGGGTCAATTCGACGCTGACCTTGAACAATGGGCGCGTGATGCCAAAGCATTTGAAAAACCACTATTGGTTGAATTTGGTACAGAAGTAAATGGTGAATGGTTTCCATGGAATGCAAAATGGAATGGTTCAGATTCAAAAAATTATGGTGATGCCAATCTATACGATGGTATGGAGAAATTTAGAGATGCTTATAGACGTATCATCAACATTTGTAGTGAACAAGGTGCTAAAAACATTACTTGGTTTTATCATGCAGACGCCTTTAGCGACCCTAACGAAGAATGGAATAATGCAAAAGGTTACTATCCTGGTGATGATTATATCGATTGGATAGGTATTAGTGTTTATGGAGCTCAAACCCCTGACGATTATAGTGAAGATGATCCTTGGTCTTTTGAAGAGGCTTTGAGCGATTCGTGGAATGACATCAAAGCCATTTCTCCGCAAGGAAAACCTATTGCTATTCTTGAATGGGGAGTTATTGATTATCCAAAAACTAAAAAAGCACAGTGGATTAGCGATGCTATAAAAACAATGTCATCTAATGGAAAGTTTTATCCTGACATAAAAGCAATAAGCTATTGGCATGAGAATTTTGATGGTGATACCGTTAATTTAAGAATAGACTCTTCTCCTGAATCACTAGCTGCTTACAAAGAGGCCGTTAGTGATTCAATATTTATTACTGAGCCTTCTTTTGTGAAGGAATAGTCTTTAATGCAAATTGAAACGTTTCATATAAAAAATATTATTATGAAAAAGACAATTAAAATATATAACAGTAAAGTCTATTATGCCCAACTAAAAACTGTGTTTATAGGCTTATCAATGGGCTTGTTGCTTTTGTCCGGATGTAGTAGTTCTGACCCGACCCCTCCAACAGTTGAGCCAGAGGCTCCAGTAGTCGACCCCGAACCAGATCCCATTGAACTGGATCTTAGCTATTTGCCTATGGGCAATGGTTCTACCACGCCATATATGCGAGGTACGTTCATTGATTTTTGGGGTAAACAAGATTGGAGCAGTTCTGATTGGGATGCCCACATGGTAGAAATGAAAGAAGTAGGAATAGAAATACTAATTGTTCAGTTTACGGCGTATGGAGATAACGTTTGGGTAAATTTCAACACTAACTATGGTACAAATGTGTACCCTGATGCCTTACCACGTTTATTGGATGCTGCTGCAAAAGAGAATATAGGTGTTTATGTAGGGCTTTATTTTGATGATGAGTATTGGAACAATGCGACTGATATAACGACTTTAAAGACCCACGCCCAACGAAGTAAAGATCTGGCCAATGAAATATGGACAATGAATAAGACTAAAACTTCATTTAAAGGATGGTATATAACCCACGAGCCTGCTCCATATTATTATAAGACACAGGGTGATCTTAATGTTCTAAAAAATAATTTGATAGATCCAATAGCTGATTATTGTAAATCTATTAGCGGAAAACCTGTTGGAATGTCTGCATTTTTTAATCATAACGAAACAGACGTTCCTGCTTTCAAAACTTTTATAGCAGGACTTGGCTCATCAAATATTGAACTTCTTATTCTACAAGATGGTATAGGCGTATATCACTGTGATTTAACAACTATAGAATCGTATTACGCTGCTGCAAACGAAGCGTTATATGATAACGGTTTTAAAGGTGCTTTTTGGGCAGATTTAGAAACATTTAAAAATGTATCTCCTACTGATGAAACTTCAAATCCTGAAGCTATTGATGTGGTGACACAAAAAATGGATTTAGTAAAAGACTATGTAAGCACCATTGTTACCTTTCAGTATTATCATGACATGAGCCCTACAGGACCAAGAAAAGCACTAGCTAAAAAATTAAGGGACGATTATTTAGATTATTTACCCTAAATAAGTCTCTTTTTAACAAAAAACTGAAGCCTTTTGAAATCTATTTCTAACATACCACATTCATCTTTGGTTGAAATAGACTATACCATAGTAATACTTTATTTACTAGTATTGGTTGGTTTTGCCCTATACATGAAAATAACAAAAAAATCTGGTACTGATACAGAAAGTTATTTTTTAGGCGGGCGAAAAATCCCTGGTTGGTTAAACGGAATTTCCTATGCAGCTACCAGTATGAATACTGATGTAGCGCCAGCATATAGTGGAATGACGGTAATTTCTGGAGCGTTTATCTATTGGTGGTACATTAGCCGATTTAGTATTGCGTTAATGATAGGAGCTGTATTATTTGCTGTTTTATGGCGAAGACTAAAGCTCATTACCTCTCCAGAATTTTATGAAATCCGGTTCTCAGGTAATGCAGCAACTGTTGTTCGAAGTTGGGTTGCTATTCGGAGTGCCTTTATTTCTGTAGTCGCATGGACAGGTGCAGGACTCTTAGGTTTACATAAAATTGCCTTACCGCTTTTAGGTTGGGATATGATGACAACTCTTGCAATCATAATACCCATCGTTCTCTTTTATGTATTATTATCAGGCTACATAGGAGTAGTAATCTCAGATTTTTTTCAAACATTCATCATTATTGTCAGCTCATTCTTATTGATGTGCCTAGTACTTCAAGATTTTAGCGGAGGAGAAGGCATTATTAATGGAACTATAGGATTAAAAAATGCCTTATTAAATCAATTTGGTGAAGGAGTTGTAAGTTGGCATCCACCTAAAAGTCATGAGTTATTAGGTATGATTGGTATCATTGCATGGATGGTTGGTTCATCAGTAGGTTACGGCGGTGATGTTGCTCCTATGTCTGGTGCTATGGAAGGACAACGAATACTTTCCTGTAAAAATGAAAATGAGGCCTCTAAAATGTATATCTGGACAGAGATAACCCTCTTTCTTATGCTTACCTTATTAACGTTGCCTGCACTAGGAGCCATGGTAAAATGGCCAGGTTTGCACGATGGTACAATCAATAAAGAACTGGCATATGGAATGTTGCTCAATGAATATTTACCTACAGGTCTTTTAGGATTGGCGGTAAGTGGAATTTTGGCTTCGGTAATGTCAACCATCAGCTCTAATATGAATTTTGGAGCTCAAGTTTTTGTAAACGACGTCTATAAACGTTTGTTTGTTAAAAAGGCAACTGAACGACATTACTTAATTATCGGACGATATGTAGCTACTGTAATTGTTGCTTTAGCAATTATAGTAGCTGTAAGAGCCGAAAATGTTATCGATATTGCTATTTTTATGCTGGGAATTTCTTCGGCAGAACTCACTGCAAATTGGGCACAATGGTGGTGGTGGCGATTTAATGCAAAAGCCCGTTTAGCAGCATCCTTTGGCGGCCCTATTATATTTATCATCAATAAATTTATCGTTTTTAAATACTTTATAGATATGGGCGATGATACCGCTTATATTATAGTGCTCACTTCAATGGCAATCACCTTTGTGTTTTGGGTGAGTGTTGCTTTACTGACCGAACCAGAGTCTGATGAAAAATTAATCGCATTTTATAAAAGAGCAAAACCTATGGGGTGGTGGGGCGATATTCCAAAAAAAGCAGGCATTACAGAATCTTCAAAACCAAGAAAAGTGATTATTGGTCTTGCAATAGCTATTGTTGGTGCTATTGCAATTTCGTCCGGAACTATTAGTTTTAATAGTTTGTATATCGCACAATGGGATACGGCTATATATGCAGGAATTATTTGTATGGTTTTTGCCATCGCATTTAGAATTTTATTTAAGAAATACAACATCAAAAATAATGACTGAAAAATTTAAAGAATACGAACTACTCTATAAAAATGCATTGCTAAATAATGTCATTCCTTTTTGGAAAGAAAATTCTATTGACACCAAATTTGGAGGTTATTTTACTTGTCTAGATATAGATGGAACTGTATACGACACCGATAAATTTATTTGGCTTCAAGCACGGCAAGTATGGACCTTTTCTATGCTTTATAACAAATATAAAAAAAATGAAGAGTGGCTAACTATTGCAAAACATGGCATTGATTTCTTAAAAAAATATGGAAGAGACCATGATGGTAATTGGTATTTTTCACTAAAACAGGATGGAGCACCTTTAGTACAGCCCTATAATATCTTTTCAGACTGCTTTGCGGCTCTTGCTTTTGGAGAATATGCTTTTGCAACTGGAGATGAATCTTGTAAGGATATTTCTTTAAAAACCTATCACACTATTTTATCCAGACAGCATAATCCTAAAGGAAAATATAATAAAACCATTCCTCAAAACAGACCTCTAAAGTCGTTTAGTTTACCGATGATTCTAGCAAATCTAACCCTAGAGTTAAGATGGCTATTGGGTGAAGATAGTTTTAAAGAGTATTCGGCTACTTTTTTAGATGAGATTATGAATTCATTTCTTGATAAAGAATCTTTATTGATAAGAGAAAATGTGCTGCTTAGTGGTGAAAGACTTGACTCTTTTGAAGGGCGGTTATTAAATCCAGGGCATGGTATAGAAGGCATGGGTTTTGTTATGGATGTTGCTTATGAATTAGGAAAACCCGCCATCATCAATCAAGCTATAGAAATTGTGTTATCAACCCTTGAATTTGGATGGGATCAAAAACATGGCGGAATTTTCTATTTTATGGATGTTGATGGAAAGCCACCACTATCATTAGAATGGGATCAAAAACTTTGGTGGGTACATTTGGAAGCTTTGGTTACCTTATTAACGGCATTTTCGTTAACAGGTGATAAAAGGTGTTGGGAATGGTATGAGAAAATTCACAACTATACCTGGGAACATTTTTCTGACAAAAAACATGGTGAATGGTACGGTTATCTAAACCGACAAGGAGAACCTTTATTAACAATTAAAGGAGGAAAATGGAAAGGTTTTTTTCATGTACCAAGATCGTTATTTCGTAATTATCAACTATTTGAAAAATTGGCCATTGACTAGACTGAATAAGTCTATATGTTTATCGTTTTTTCTTCTATGTAATGTTGTGGTTTTTAAATTGATTACAGAGGGATGTATTGAATGTTAATTAATTTTTTGCCGTATTTATAATTGTTATGAAAAATAAATCTGATATTTATACTTTTACCAATAACAATTATACGTTTAAATTGAATAGAGCAAAAAAAAACATAACCGTTCAAGATATTGCTGAATCAGTTAATATTTCAGCTTCAACTGTTTCGAGGGCGTTGAACAATCATCCGAAAATTAGTCAGAGTACAAAGGAAAAAGTTTGGAAATCAGCTAAGCAAATGGGCTACTTGCCCAATATTCCCGTGTATATGCGGAAGCAAAAAAATAATATTGTTGTTTTTTTAGTTGACGACCTCCAAAAACCAACAAACCACGACACTATTAATTCAGCTCACGAGTACCTTATAAAAAAAGGATACCGGCCATTAATCAAATTTTTGACTGCATACGATCAGTTCGATGAGTTTTTTTTTGATATGCTGCATAATATTGATGTAATTGGGGTAATAAGCTTATTGGGGCACAATCAAGTATTGGAAAAAAAACATCAATTGGTTGTTGATTCTAAGTTCCCTTTAGTAGTGGTCAATAAATCGAATTCTGAAATTCCTAATGCCAATATTTTGCCTGATATTTATAATGGGGCTTATTTAGCCGTAGATCATTTATTGAAAAGAGGGGCGAAAAATGTTGTCTTGGTTACGGGTAATATGGGTAGTTCTTTTTATGGTGATTTACAAAATGGATTTAATGCCGCCTCAAAATCTATATCTAAAACTCATTTTAGAATTATAGAATGTGATTTAAACTATAAAGCTTTAAAATATGAATTTGAACAGCTTATAGATAAGAAAATACCTTTTGATGGTATTATTGCATGTAATGGTTACATTGCGCAACAATTGTATAATTTTTTAAATTCAAAGAGTATTAATGTCCCTGATGAGGTGATGTTGGTTGGTTTTGGGAATGAGGAATTAAATGATTTTCGACCTTCAAAAATTTCTACAATTGAATATTCATCAGTAAATATGGGCTTGATGGCGGCAAAAAAAATAGAAAAGGCGATTAAGAAAGAGCCTATAGAAAATCGATTAGTGATTGAGCCTGTTAAACTTATTATCCGTTCATCTTCAATGAGGGTTTTATAGTTTTACCCAGTATATTTATCTTTTGTAATCAATGCAATTCCATTTTCATACTTTCTTTTTTGACTTAAAAATTTATTTCAGCTTGTTTCAGGTCTACTGGCTGCGGAGGCATCGTAGTCGGTTTCAAGAAATATTTTATTGCTTTCTTTCTAAGATTGATGTCATGATAAGCTGAGCATGGATCCTTGAATTTTCGATAAACCATTTATGGGTTTCCATACCTCCGCATATAACCCCCGCTAAATAGAGTCCGGTCACATTGGTTTCCATAGTGTTGGGGTCGTATTCAGGAAGTCTTTTTTCATCGTTTGATAAATTAATGCCCATTTTTGTAAGAAAGTCAAAATCGGGCATATACCCGGTCAGGGCCAGTACAAAGTCGTTTTTTAGGTGTACAATGCCCTCAGGGGTATCTATTATAACCTTATCTTCTTGTATTTCCTTTACGTTTGAATTGAAATAGGCCTTAATGCTACCTTCCTCGATTCTATTAATGATGTCAGGGCGTACCCAATATTTGACACGTTTACCAATCTCTGGTTCACGAACGACCAAAGTTACATCGGCTCCTTTTCTATAGCTTTCCAAGGCCGCATCAACAGATGAGTTACTTGCACCGATAACGGTCAATTTTTGGCTGGCATAAAAATGAGGATCTTTGTAGTAGTGAGACACTTTGGGCAGCTTTTCTCCGGGAATGTTCAATAGATTGGGTAGGTCATAAAACCCTGTGGCAATGATTACATGGGCGGCCGTATACGAGCCTTTGTCTGAGGCAATGGTAAACCCTTCATTGAACTTGTTCACCTCTAAGACTTTTTCAAAAAGGCGAATGTTCAATTCGTTGCCGGTGACAATTCTTCTGTAATACTCCAATGCCTCATTTCTTCTTGGTTTTGCCTCATTGCTTATAAACGGTACATTGCCAATCTCCAAACGTTCTGAAGAGGAGAAGAACTGCATATTTATAGGATAGTTATAAAGTGAGTTTACTATAGGTCCTTTTTCAAGAATGACATAGTTCAATCCCTTTTTTTTGGCTTCTAGCCCACAGGCGATTCCTATGGGTCCTCCCCCGACGATGACGATATCTATTTTTTCCATATTAAAAAGCGAGGGGTTGCCCCCTGAAATCCACATTTTTGATAGGGGCAAAGCTAGGTAATTTATCGCAAAGTCTATGTATGAAATCCCACTGTGCATATCAATGATCTTCGTTTTCAGTTGGTGTTCGATATGATAATTATCATTCTTTTCACCGTTAAGAATATTGAACTTTATAACATAATCCAAAATTCAAAATTATGAGCGTAAGACAAAGAATTCCGGTATCGACCATTATGACCACGAACTTAATTTCATTGAACATAACCGATGGGTTAGACAAGGCTGAACAATTATTTAAGAAAAATGGCATTAGGCACATTCCCGTAATAAAAGGAGATAAAATCATAGGAATGTTGAGCTTGACAGATTTATTTCGAATCAGTTTTGCAGATGGTGCCTATGAAGATGAGGAGAACGTAGAAACTATTGTGTATAATATGTTCAGCATTCAGCAGGTAATGGCAAAAAACTTAAAGAGTGTCTCACCCGATACTATGATCAAGGAAGTAGCTGAAATATTAGCAACAAATGAGTTTCATGCTTTGCCAGTGGTAGAGAACGAAAAACTGGTAGGTATTGTAACTACTACAGATTTGATCGAGTATCTGTTAGAACAATACTAGCTGTTGGCAATTTGAGAAATATGGGCAATGGTGGCCGTGGGGTTTTGCGATTTGAACACAAAGCTTCCGGCTACCAAAACATCGGCACCGGCATCTACGAGTTTTTTCGCATTGGCACCAGTTACGCCCCCATCGATCTCGATTAGGGTATTTGTCCCTTTTCTTTGAATAAGCTCTTTCAGTGCTTTTACCTTGTCATAGGTGTTTTCAATAAAAGATTGCCCACCAAAACCGGGGTTTACGCTCATCAAACATACTAAATCGATGTCATTGATGGTATCTTCCAAAAGGTTGATGTTCGTGTGCGGGTTTAAGGCCACACCTGCCTGCATACCTTCTACTTTTATGGCTTGTAAGGTTCGGTGCAGATGCGTACACGCCTCATAGTGAACGCTAAGTATATTAGCCCCTATTTCAGCAAAAGTCTTGATATAGCGGTCGGGGTCTACGATCATCAAATGTACATCAAGTGGTTTTGTGGCATGCTTTGCTATCACTTTAACTACGGGCATTCCGTAGGATATATTAGGAACAAAAACGCCATCCATAACATCAATATGATGCCAATCGGCCTCGCTTTGGTTGACCATTTCCACATCGTGTTGTAGGTTTCCGAAATCTGCTGCTAGAAGGGAAGGGGCGATTTTGATTTTGCTCATTTTATATTGAATCGGTATGTTTTGTGCAAAAGTAATGAATTGCGACCATTCTATTTTGGAAGTCTGTGTTACTGATTCTCGATTTTCTAAATACCGTTCTATACGCAACAAACATTCCCCCCTTTTGTTTAATCTAAATAATTCCTCGACGGCTTTGCCTAGGTTTCCGCTTACACCTCTCCTTGGGGGAGGTCGGAATTGCCTTTTCGCTCCCGAAGCGTCGGGACCGGGTGGGGCAAAATATAAAATTTCGGTTCCCGATGATAATGGGGATGAAACCGGCAACCCTGCCTGCCTGCCGGCAGGCTGGTACCCCTATGGCTTGCCTTGGGGATAGCCTTCCTACGGCAGGCAGGTCGGTTTCAAGAAATTTTTTAATCTCTTTGGGTTTAATTCCCCGAGGCTTGCCTCGATTTTTAGAGGAAAGTTTGAAAACGGATGGTTTTCATCAAATCAAAAACTATCTTCCATTAAATGCCTCGTGGGCTTGCCCCGAGGATTTTTTTACTTCA
>UOEL01000089.1_pt1 | contig 66661 bp, 54 predicted proteins | sample 1989351 | NCBI WGS metagenome assembly UOEL01 (sample SAMEA4712195, study PRJEB27164) | hydrothermal vent metagenome | biome: marine basaltic hydrothermal vent biome; feature: marine hydrothermal vent; material: mineral | place: Pacific Ocean | collected 2011-06-14/2011-07-23 | depth 1719 m
GAAATCTCGGGGCAGTCGTGGGCACAAGGCCTCACCTTTTTAGTTGGGGCTTTTTGTTATTCTTCGCTTAGTAATTTATCCAATAACTGCCTTGTGGTGTTACTGTTCCAATTTTTGGCGCCAGTTGTTTGTACTACTATTTCCCCTTTTTCATCTATTACATACGTAGTGGGTATGTATTCTGGGGATAATAAATCAGGACTGCTGGTTCTCTCAAAATAAACAGGGAAGCTGTATCTTTTTTTATACATATAAAGAGAAACTTTTTCTTTTTCATCATGCGCTACGAAAACAAACTCCACCTTGTCACCGTAATCTTTATAGAGTTCTTCCAAACTTGGCATTTCAGCTACACACGGAGGACACCAAGTTGCCCAAAAATTCACAAAGACAATACGACCTCTTGTGCCTTCAAAATCAAATGAATCTCCTTCTAAACCAGATAGTTTCCAAGTATAATCATTCAAGATTTTACGCTCTTCTTCGCTTAGTTCAGTTGGACTGAACGAAAACAATCTAGAAACATAGACTTTTAGATAAAAACCAACAGGCGTAAAAAGAAACAGTACTATAAAAATTATATAGGCCGCATTGGTCAGTTGTTTTTTCGTGGGTTTCATTCTTCTGCGATAAGACGGTCTAGTAGATCTTGTACCGTTTTATTGTCCCAATCCTTGATACCATTGGTACGAATGACCACCATTCCGTTTTTATCTATGATATAAGAGGAGGGAACAGGCTGTGTTTCAAGTGGGGCGGGTTTTCCGATAATAAGGTAGGTAACCGGGAAAGTAAATCCGGTTCTAGCCATGTATTTTTCGACCGGAGGTCTTTCTTCATTAGTGACGATATAGAAATCTACCCTGTCACCGTAAGTGTCATAAAGGGTTTGAATACCTTTCAGCTCAGCTTCACATTGCAAACGCCAAGAAGCCCAAAAATTAATAAAGACCACCTTACCCATTGAGCGGTTGAAATTGAAAAAACCCCAATTTTCATCCTTGAGTTTCCATTCGTAATTCGAAAGTGTTTGCCTTTCTTCTGTAGCGACCTCTGTTGGACTAAACGAAAAAATAGTATTCAACCAAACTTTTGAATAGTACCCTAAAGGAGTTACAAAAAAAGAAAGCACAAAGGCTATAACGATAAGTGTGTAAACGGTTTCCTTTTTCATAAATGGGATAATTATTTGCGTGGATATCTTTTCACGCTATACGGCATTCTCCCTTTTAATAACATTAAGCGCTGAACCTTCTCTATACCACCCGATCTGTGCTTCGTTATAGGTATGGTTTGCGAGAATGGTATCTTTACTTCCATCTGCATGAACCACTTCTAGGGTCAACGGCTTGCCCGGTGCAAAATCTGAAATATCAACAAAGTTGAATGTATCGTCTTCTTGAATAAGGTCATAATCGTTTTCATTGGCAAAAGTCAAACCCAGCATTCCCTGCTTTTTCAAGTTGGTCTCGTGTATACGTGCAAATGATTTTACCAGTACGGCCGCAACGCCCAAGTGCCTCGGCTCCATCGCAGCATGTTCTCGAGATGACCCTTCGCCATAGTTATGATCGCCAACGACGATAGTACTTACACCTGCGGCCTTATAAGCACGAGCTACATCAGGTACGCCACCAAACTCGCCCGTTAATTGGTTCTTGACAAAGTTCGTTTTCTTTCCGTACGCGTTTACGGCCCCTATTAGACAATTGTTCGAAATATTATCTAAATGTCCTCTATAACGCAACCACGGCCCAGCCATGGATATGTGATCGGTAGTACATTTTCCGAAGGCTTTTATCAATAATTTGACACCCCGAAGATCCTCGTCCTTAATCGGTGTAAAAGGAGTCAATAATTGCAAACGCTCAGAGGTTGGACTCACTTTTATCTCAACACCAGAACCATCGGCATCGGGCTCTAGATAGCCGGCATCATCAACATCAAAACCGTTCGGGGGCAATTCAATACCCACTGGTTCGTTAAATTTTATCTCTTCGCCATCTTCATTGATCAAGGTATCGTTCATGGGATCAAAATCTAACCTACCCGAAATCGCTATTGCGGCAACCATTTCAGGTGAGCCCACAAAGGCATGTGTATTCGGGTTGCCATCCGCCCTTTTCGAAAAGTTTCGATTAAAGGAGTGTACGATAGTGTTCTTTTCATCGCCTTTAAGGTCACTTCGATCCCATTGCCCAATACAGGGGCCACAGGCATTCGTGAAAATAGTAGCTCCCAAGTTTTCGAAAATTTGAAGAAGCCCATCTCGTTCTGCGGTAAATCGTATTTGTTCTGAACCGGGATTGATTCCAAAATCCGATTTCGGTTTTATCTTTTTTTCAACAGCTTGTTTTGCTATGGATGCGGCTCTTGTCAAATCTTCATACGAAGAGTTCGTACATGATCCTATCAAGCCCCAATCAACCTTGATCGGCCATCCGTTTTCTCTGGCTTTTTCACCCAATTGACCTATTGGGGTAGCCAGATCTGGCGTAAAAGGACCATTCAAGTGGGGCCTCAGTTCATCAAGGTTTATTTCGATTATTTGGTCAAAATATTTTTCTGGATCTGTGTACACTTCTGGATCTGCTGTTAAATATTCCCCTATCTGATTAGCGGCATCCGCAATATCACTTCTATCGGTTGCCTTCAGGTAACGCTCCATAGAATCATCATAGCCAAAAGTAGAGGTCGTCGCCCCAACTTCTGCACCCATGTTACATATCGTGCCCTTTCCAGTACAAGATAGGTTCGTAGCACCTTCTCCAAAATATTCGATGATGGCTCCAGTTCCTCCTTTTGCAGTAAGTATTCCTGCTACTTTTAAAATCACATCTTTGGCTGAGGTCCATCCTGAAATGTTTCCCGTTAATTTCACCCCGATCAATTTAGGGAATTTCAATTCCCATGGCATTCCTGCCATTACATCAACGGCATCGGCACCACCAACTCCTATGGCCACCATACCCAATCCACCTGCATTTACGGTATGTGAATCGGTACCGATCATCATCCCTCCAGGGAAAGCATAATTTTCCAATACAACCTGATGTATTATTCCTGCTCCCGGTTTCCAAAAACCGATTCCGTATTTATTTGAAACGGATTCTAAAAAATCGAAAACCTCGGCACTGGTGCTGTTCGCAACTTTTAAATCAACATTGGCACCGCTTTTTGCCTGAATTAGGTGATCACAGTGTACCGTAGTAGGTACGGCTACTTTTGGCTTGCCCGCCTGCATAAATTGCAACAATGCCATTTGGGCAGTAGCATCTTGGCAAGCGATACGATCGGGTGCAAAGTCAACATAATCCTTCCCCCGTGTATATGCATTGGAAGGAATCCCTTCTTGCAAATGGGAATATAAAATTTTCTCGGACAACGTAAGCGGTCTGCCAACGATTTCACGAGCCTTATCGACCCGTTCTGCCATTTTAGCGTAAACGCCCTTTATCATATCTATATCAAATGCCATAAATAAAATGTTTTGAAATTAGTCAGTTTTATAAAATTAAGAAAATCAACGGTGTAAATAAAATAATCGACCCATGTTTCGAGGCGATTTATGAAATTACAGAGTCAATCAGCATATTTTGGCAAATGAAGAATTTTACACTATAAATTCATCATTTCACTATAAACCATGACCTTATAATAAGGTATTGACAATATCTTCTTCAGAGATACCTTCAGCTTCGGCCTTGTAATTTTTTATGATCCTGTGACGCAGAATACCCATGGCAATTGCCTTCACATCTTCAATATCAGGGGAAAATTTACCATTGATGGCCGCATGTGCTTTTGCCCCAAGCGTCAAATTTTGAGATGCCCTTGGCCCTGCCCCCCAATCTATATACTGCTTTACATAATCAGAAGCTGTATTCAATACCGGCCGAGTACTGTTCACCAACTTTACGATATACTCAACTACATTGTCAGGTACTGGAATACGCCTGATCAAATGCTGTACCTCAAGAATTTCTTCTGCGTTGAACAACGGGTTTACCTGAACACTGGTATCGGATGTTGTTGATTTTACGATTTCTATCTCTTCTGAAATAGATGGGTACTCAAGCGCTATGGCGAACATAAAACGATCCAACTGTGCTTCTGGCAAAGGGTACGTACCTTCTTGCTCTATGGGGTTTTGGGTCGCCAAAACGAAATAGGGCAACGCCAACTTATGCTGCACCCCTGCAATGGTCACCGCCCGTTCTTGCATGGCCTCCAATAATGCCGCCTGTGTCTTGGGCGGGGTACGGTTTATTTCGTCTGCTAGAACAATGTTTGAAAATATGGGGCCTTTTATAAATTTGAAACTACGGTTTTGATCCAAAATCTCACTGCCAAGAATATCACTCGGCATTAGATCGGGAGTAAATTGAATTCTCTTGAAATCAAGACCCAAAGTTTGGGCTATAGTATTGACCATTAAGGTTTTTGCAAGACCTGGCACACCGATCAACAAAGAGTGGCCACCTGTGTAAATTGACAATAGAATTTGATCAATGACTTTTTCTTGGCCAATAATTACCTTGCCGATTTCTTGTTTTAATGCGGCATGCCTTGCGACCAGATTATTGATTGCTGCTACGTCTGACATATATTTAGTCTTTTACCCAATTGTTGGAGAAATCACAATCTCTATTTTCTCCGTTCACCGTTATATAAGTATCTTCTATATGCTCGTTCAACCACTTTTTAATGGCATTATACTGTTTTTCGGTTTTCGCCAACTGCTGAATTTTTATATAATCTTTTGAATACGTAGCTACATGTTCGTCATACCTGTTTGTCACTCTCATAATCTTGTATTTGGGTCCGCCGCCCCTATCATCTTCTTCTAAAATGGGATGCGATATTTCATCGTCCTTCAAATTTCTGACCTGATTGTACAGCGAGGGATCCATTTTCGTCAATTCAAAACGGGCACTGAAATCACTGGGGTTACGTAGCACGCCCCCATCGAATTTTGTTTCTTTCTGATCAGAAAAATTCAAAGAAGCTTCGGCAAAGGTATACTTGCCATCAAGAATATTTTGACGTATACTGTCAAGTTCTATTTTCAGGTCATCAAGCGTTGACTGGGTTATTTCGGGCATCATCAAAATATGCCTTAAATCGAGTTCTTGCCCTCTTATTTTTTCTATATAGATAATATGGTACCCGAATTGTGTTTCAAAAGGCTCTGAAATCTCACCTTCTTGCAAACTGAAGGCCACATCTTTAAAGGTCTTGTCAAAGCCAGCGTCTTTGGTTATACTATAAAACCCGCCTTTAGATTTTGAACCTGGATCTTGTGAATAAAGAATGGCCTTTACGTTAAAACTAGCATCGTTGTCCTCAACATCGGCTTTAATGGTATTTAACTTGTCTATGATTTTTTGCTTTTCTTCTTCTGAGGGTTCTGGTTCTTTTACAATTTGTGAGATTTCCATTTCAGCACCAAATACAGGGCGTTCATCTTCTGGGATCTTACTAAAGAACTGTCGTACCTCTTCTGGGGTGATCTCAATTTCAGAAACAATGCCCTGCTGCATCTTTTCAGACAACATTCGTAGTTTGTTTATTTTGTAGAGTTCTTCTCTAAAACTGACTTCATCTTCTTTTTTATAGTACTTCAATACTTTTTCCATTGAACCTATCTGCTGTACCAAAGATTGTAACTGCCGCTCGCCTGTAGCATTTACCTCATCGTCTGAAACCAAAATACTGTCTTGCACCGCTTGATGGGCATACAAACGATCTTCCATCAGTTTGCCCAAAAGGCTACATCGGGTGACATCTTCGGTAGAAGCACCCTGACTGCGAAGGTCTATCAATGTCTTTTCTATGTCAGACTCTAAAATAACATAGTCACCTACCACGGCAGAAATGCCATCTAACTTTATTCGTTTGAAATTAGTCGCTGAATCTTTCTTTATACTGGGGTCGGCCTCTGCAACAAGTTCAGGTGGCTCTATTTGGGTATCTGGTATTGAATCAGTTTGTTGCGAAAACCCAATTCCACATACTCCAAAAAACGATAGAAAAAATAGTGCTTTATTCATCTTGCTCATAAACCTCAAATTCTTTTTCTTTGATTGCCTCATCTATAACTTCCGCTTCCAACCTACGCATATAGTCTAATTTTCGTCGATTTAGAAGTACTTGCTTTATTGTGGGTTCAATATATGATAAAGGGGCAATATCATTGACATTCAGAACCCCTGTAACCTTCGCCAAATATACCCCTAATGCATCCTCTAATTCAAAAAATTGAGACTTTTTTAGGTATTTATCCTGATTTTCAATGGTCAAGGGGGGTATTTCTTCAATAATACGCGAAGCTCTGACCCAAATGGAATCATTGAAATTCAATTTCTTGAAATGCACCCCTATCGAATCTAAAAAAGCAACATCGCCTTTCTTGAACTTTTTCATTTTTTTTATCACCGTTTCTTTATTGAGAAATCGTTTTGGAAGTTCAATAAAACGTATTTTGACCAAACGCTCTTTTAAACGAAAGTTTTCTTTTTCCTTTTCATAGAATCTGCGCATTTGCGATTTACTGACTGTTGAATCGCCACTTCGTCGCACCAAAGCTTCTTTGTAAGCACGTGTATATAAGTCAGTACGGTAGTTGGCCACCAAGGTCTCGAAAGCTGCCAATTTATCATCGGGTAAATTTATCTTCGCTTTGGAAAGCAGTAATTGTTTTGAAGCCCAAATATTGATATAGTTGGTAACTATAGAAATACTATCTCCTTTAGTTACACCCTCGTACATAAGCGGTGCTATATCTTCTTCGTACAAATAGATCTCGCCAACACGTGCCAAAGGTCTTTTTTCTTCGGTATCCTTCCACAGTGAACTGCATGAAAAGGCCAAAAACGCTATAGCAACGGTACATGTGATTCCCCTTGTTTTCTTGGTTGTTAAAAACATCCCTCAAAAATAACAATAATCCCACGCCATACAAGAAGAGAAACAATGATTAACACATTTTTGGCGACCCTATGCACACTGAACTCGTTTAAACTAATTATTTTAGTGATTGATATATTTCAAAACAGCCTCTAATATAAAAAAATTCTTGAAACTGACTATCTTCGAGGCTCGTCCGACCGGCACGGGCGGGCAGAGCCATAGAGGCACCAGCCGGCAGGCTGGTTTCGCCTCCCGACAGTTCGGGGTCATTTTGGCTTTAGGCCAAAAACCGTCCCGAAATCTCGGGATAGTGTTTTGCCTCACCCGTAACTGCGAAAAAGCAGTTACGACCTCTGCAAAGGAGAGGTAAATTCTTTTAGATTAAAACGCGGTACACGTTTATGAACAAAAAAATAAAACTTATATGGGATTTTAGGGGGAGCGAAGCGGTCAAAACGTCGGAGCACCATGAAAAACACTTAAAAGAATACATTGCCATTGAAAAATTGGAATTAAATATTACGGGCCATCAGCATATAAGCAATATGCACAGCTTAGCATTCATGGTTGTAAGCGAGGCAAATATGATTACAGTTCGCAATGCTCTAAAACCCCATCGTGGCGAGGTTTATGAAGAATAGTCCTTCTTTTCAAAATCACTGAAAACAGGGTTTTAAAGACAATTGGCTTTGCGCACCTTGCATATCGCATACTCAAGTGCTTGGTTTGAAAGAGTTCGTAGAACTAATAAAACCTAGTATAAAGCGTTTAATGTTGTATAAATACGTGAAAATTAGAATCAAGACCTATGGCCGACCACCAAGATCGAATTGATCAACTCAACCAAAAACTTGAGATACTATTAAGCAAACAAGAGGGTTTTGCGAAAGAGTTGATGGCGCTTTACAAAGAAATTGAAGATGTAAAGAACGGGAAATCTGAAACTGTTGGCGGGCAAGAGGTCATTCCACAGAAAACACGGCAAACAATCGAACAGCCAGACCCCGTCGAAAAGGTAGAAGCGAAAATCGAAACCGAGCCAAAAGAGGAAGTGATAGCACCAAAAATGGTCATAGAACAACCTAAGCAGGTCATTGCCCCAAAAATCAAAAAACCGAAAGGAAAGTCAAATTGGGAAAAGTTCATTGGTGAAAACCTGATCAATAAAATTGGTATTGCCATTACGGTGATCGGGGTTGCCATTGGTGCCAAATACTCTATTGAGAACGACCTTATCAGCCCTTTGACCCGCATTATTCTAGGGTATCTTATGGGATTGGGCCTTTTGGGCTTCGCCATCAAACTGAAAGCAAAATATGAAAATTTCAGTGCGGTATTGGTAAGCGGCGCATTGGCCATTTTATACTTTATCACCTTTGCTGCCTATAGTTTTTACGATCTTTTCCCTCAACTAATGGCCTTTGGTCTAATGTTGGTATTTACCGTATTCGGGGTTGTAGCTGCCATAAACTACAACAAACAGATTATAGCGCATTTAGGCCTTGTTGGTGCGTATGCCGTACCCTTTTTGCTGAGCAATGATTCGGGCAATGCAATGGTATTGTTCAGTTATATGGCCATTATCAACATAGGTGTTTTGGTCATCTCGTTCAAGAAATACTGGAAGCCTTTATACTTTTCAGCATTTGTATTTACATGGTTGATCTTTTCAGGTTGGTTTGCGTTCTCTTATGAAACCGAAATCCACTTTCAACTGGCATTGACTTTTCTCTGCATCTTTTTCATTCTTTTCTATATCACCCTTTTGGCGTACAAGTTGAAAGCCAATGAAAAGTTCAAAACATCAAATGTGGTAATGCTTCTGCTAAACTCATTTGTTTTCTACGGCCTCGGTTATGCCATTCTCGACAGTCACGAAACCGGCAGCCAGCTTTTGGGCCTCTTTACACTTTGCAATGCCCTTGTTCATTTTGGCGTAAGTGCATTGATCTACAAGAAAAAATTAGCGGACCGAAATCTATTTTATTTGGTCTCGGGCCTGGTTTTGGTTTTCATTACCATAGCCATACCCGTACAATTGAACGGTAATTGGGTTACCTTACTTTGGGCAATGGAGGCTACCCTGCTTTTTTGGATCGGACGAAGTAAAAATGTGCCGGTCTATGAATATCTATCCTATCCTTTAATGGTATTAGCTCTTTTTAGCTTGTTCGAAGATTGGTCATTGGGCTATGATATCTATAATTATGCTGATGATGTACACATAAAACCGATATTGAGCGGTAACTTTCTCACCTCGGCCCTCTTCTTAGTGGCCTTTGGTATTATCAACTGGGTGAACAATATCAATACAGGAACATCCGAAGAAAAACAACCTAATGTTATTTCGAGAATCATGTCGTTTGCGATTCCCGGTATTCTGCTGTTGGTGCTGTACAGTGCTTTTTTCTTAGAGTTGGATTGCTACTGGGATCAGTTGTACAACAGCTCTGAAATTGATATCAACGATGGCTCTTACCCCCACTACAATTACGACCTATGGAATTTTAGGTACGTATGGCTTCTCAACTACACCCTATTGTTTCTCACTGTTCTAGCATTTGTGAACATCGCAAAATTGAAAAATAGGGTTTTAGGCATCGTCACCTTGGTTCTTGGCCTATTGGCAACAGCCTATTTCTTGACCGGTGGGCTACTCATTTTAAGTGAATTAAGAGAAAGCTACCTTTCGCAAGAACTTTCTGAATACTACGAAAGCAGTTTCTTTTCAGTGGGCATACGTTATGTGGCCATTGCATTCTTTGCAGTGTTCGTTTTCGCCCTATATAAATTGGGCAAGTCAGACTTTATGAAACTCAAATTGAAAATACCTTTTGAAATACTGATGCACATATCGATTATATGGATATTGAGCAGTGAATTATTAAATTGGATGGATATCGCTGGATCCGATCAAAGTTACAAGCTAGGTCTTAGTATTCTTTGGGGAGTATATGCCTTGCTGCTCATCGCACTGGGTATCTGGAAAAACAAAAAATACCTGCGTATTGGGGCTATGGCACTTTTCGGTGGTACGCTGTTGAAATTGTTCTTCTATGATATTGCATCTTTGAACACCATAGCGAAGACCGTGGTTTTTGTTTCATTGGGTATTTTACTACTGATCATCTCATTTTTATACAACAAATACAAACATTTTATAACCGATGAACACGAAAATTAAATTTCTTTTTTTCTTCGGATGCCTATGTTCAACACTTGCATTTGCACAATTGGATACCTATGGTTACAAAATGGAAGTATCGGGCATTACAGAACAATGGCATAAAATGACCCTGCCCGATGCCGCTTTTGAAAAAATATCCTCTGATATGAACGACCTCCGTATCTATGGTATCACGCCCAACGATACTATAGAAGTGCCCTATCTTCTTCTTGTCGGCACTGAAAAGAAAGGCCGTAAGAAAATAGATTTTAAATTATTGAACGCTAGCTCAAATGCAAATGGGCATTACTTTACCTATGAAATACCGACTACGGAAGCGATCAATGAAATACAGCTCGATTTCGAAAACGAAAATTTTGATTGGAAAATACGGTTGGAAGGAAGCCATAACCAACAAGAGTGGTTCACCATTTTGAAAGAGTATCGCATACTATCGATCAAAAACCAACAAACCGATTATAGCTACGCCGATCTGAATTTCGCCAATTCAAAATATCGTTTCTACAGACTACTAGTGAAAAGCAGTAAAAAGCCAGCACTGAGTACCGCTAAAATCAGTTTAGATGCAAAGATCGATGCCAATTACAGAAACTACGGTATTGCCTATACAAACATCAAGAACGAAAACAAACAAACCCTGATAGATATCGATCTAAAAAAGCGTTTGCCAGTAAGTTTTTTGAAAATCAATATATCGGATACGTTTGATTATTACCGACCCTATACCATTTCATACCGCTCTGATAGTGTAGCGACAGAAAAAGGTATGAAATACATGTATACGAATATACGGTCGGGCACATTGAACCCTATCGAAAAAAACGAACTGCGTTTTACCAATACTTTGGCACGAAAATTAAGAGTTACCGTTCAGAACTACGATAACCAACCTTTGAACATCGAAGGGGTAGAGGCAAAAGGCAATGTACATGAACTTGCCGTACGTTTTACAGAACCAGCAGATTACTATCTTGCATACGAAAAAACCAACGCTAGAAAACCCCAATACGATATATCAAGGGCCACATCTAAAATTCCCAATAATCTCTCTGACCTGACATTGGGCAAAGCGCAGGTCATTCTAAAAAAAGAAACGCCTGTTATTTCACCCTTGTTCGAGAACAAAATGTGGCTTTGGGCCATTATGGGTACCGTCATTCTTGTTCTAGGTGTATTTACCTTGAAGATGATGCGCAAGAAGTAGCTTTTGGGTTTAGTGGTTTAAACCCCTAAATTTACACTTCTAAACTAGCGTTCGTGCAAGACCCAAAACAGACCCGAATCAATAAATATCTTAGCGAAGTTGGCTATTGCTCTCGCCGGGCTGCTGATAGACTCATCGAACAGGGTAGGGTAACCATCAACGGAAAGGTTCCTGAAATGGGAACAAAGGTCATTGAAGATGATGAAGTTCGTGTAGATGGCGAACGCGTTTCCGAACCAAAAGAAAAACCTGTTTATTTAGCCTTCAATAAACCCATTGGCATTGTTTGCACTACCGATACCCGCGTAGAAAAAGATAACATCATCGACTTTATCAACTACCCCAAACGTATTTTTCCCATTGGTCGGTTAGACAAACCCAGTGAAGGTCTTATTTTTTTGACCAATGATGGTGATATTGTCAACAAAATACTGCGTGCTAGAAATCACCACGAGAAAGAATATATCGTAACCGTCAATAGACCGGTCACCGAAAGATTTCTTCAACAAATGCGTAGCGGTGTTCCGATACTGGAGACCGTTACCCGAAAATGTGACGTTGAGGAAATAAGCAAGTTCCAGTTCAAGATCATATTGACCCAAGGCTTAAACCGTCAAATTCGCCGTATGTGCGAGTTTTTTGACTATCGGGTAAAAAAGTTAATACGTGTTCGCATTATGAACGTTAAATTAGATGTGCCAGTTGGCAAGTGGCGAGACCTGACCGATAGTGAGCTCAGCGAAATATATCGATTGGTGGCTCCCTCTTCTAAAACCATAAAATCTTGAATACACTCCGTACCATACCAATACTAAACAACCTAAGATTTGGTTTGATTTATTGGTTGGTTTCCTGTACCACGAGAAAGTTTATTGACTTAGGCGCTTAAGTATTGATATTTTTGATATGGCAAGGTGGGGCCTTTACCATGCGCAGCATCAGGTTATCGAATATGCCCTTCTTCATAAAGCTGCTGTTGAACCTATAGCGGTATTCGTTCAGGATGGTCTTGTAGGTGCCGTACATGGTGGTGCATTCCCCTGGGCCGCCCCTTGAGGTTCATTATCGTTCTGTGCGGTTCGGGGAAGTTGCTTCCCTTTTTGCCCGAAGGGATCTGTACCGGGTTGGCGAAATCCTTCCCCAATGGCCCGTGGTAACGTTTGCGTTGATGGGGATATGGTCTTTCGTAACCGCCCAATGAAGCTGCGTCGGCACGGGATATATCTGCCTTGCATAGAGTCTGGACACCCCTTTTTTCTTCTTCTCGATGCCGGCCACAACGATTTTTTTGGTTCCGTTCTTCCTGCCCCGAACGCCCTCTTCCTGCCCGCCGAACACTGTTTCGCCCACCTTGGCCGTACCCGTTATGGGATAGTTTCCAAAACTCTTGATCGCCTTCATTACCTTGGGCTTGAAGGCCCAACAGGTCTTCTGCCTTAGAGCCGGTTGCCGTGACCGCACTTGCGGCATCGGAAGCCATCGCCCCATATAGCACCCTTAAGCTTACCCTGAATTAAGCATTTTCAAACTCTTTACAAAGTGCCTAAGTCAATATATCTTTTTGGCCCTATTTCAGATTATGGACCCATCCTATGACAATTGACCGGTATATAATCATGATGCAAAAAAAGATGTCCCATAGTCAAAATATAATAAAACCTTAACAGCATATCTCATTAAAAGTCATTAACTTAGAGAGCGAAATTGAGCCAATTCCCTTATTTAAAACAACGTTATGGTACTCAAGAAAACAAGATTGCCAAAAAAATCCTTGGCCGCAGTACTACTCGTACTACTATTGGTTGGGGTAACAGGAGCTCAAACGGCTTTCGCCTTTTTTCAAGATGATGCGCAACAGCAAGATATATCCTTTATCGAATACAAGGGCGAGGTCTTGGATGATGAAAGCAATCAGCCTCTTATTTTTGCTACCCTTACGATCGAGGGGTCGAACATCAGTACAATAACCAACACCGAAGGTAAATTTGCCTTAAAAGTACCTAAAGACATGAGCGAAGGTAAGGTGGTAATTTCCTTTTTAGGGTATAAGACCAGAACATTACCTTTGGTAGACTTGTCTAATAACAAGAATAAAATACTGATGAAAGTCTCGGTGATGGCATTGTCAGAAGTAAACCTAAGTGGCCCCAAAGATGCTATGAAACTGATAAAGGAAACCTTAAAAAAGAAAGGGGATAACTATTTTGACGATCCTACTTTGATGACCGCTTTCTATCGTGAGACCATCAAAAAAAGAAGAAGAAACGTATCACTCTCAGAAGCCGTCGTCAACATTTATAAAACACCGTATACATCTGAACGTAGAGATGGCGTGCAATTGTACAAAGCGAGAAAAAGCACAGATTATAGAAAACTTGACACGATTGCCCTTAAGTTACAAGGCGGGCCTTTCAATGCCCTGTTCGTTGATATTATGAAATACCCCGAGTATATTTTTGACGACGAGTCAATTGAGAACTATGTATTTAGTTTCGACCGTTCTACACGCGTCAATGACAAGCTTATTTATATTATCGATTTCAAACAAAATGAGAATATAACCACACAGTTATATAAAGGCAAACTATACATTGATGCAGAAAACAAGATTCTTACCAGTGCAATCTATTCTTTGAATATAACAGACAAAGAGAAGGCCTCAAAACTCTTCGTGCGCAAAAAGCCAAAAAATGCCAAGGTATGGCCAACCGAGGTTGCTTACAGGGTTGATTATAGAGAAAAGAACGGAAGATGGTATTATGGTTACAGCAATGTACTTCTTGAATTTAAAATCAATTGGGACAAAAAGCTTTTCAACTCAGTCTATAGCATGAGCTGCGAAATGGCCGTTACCGACTGGAAAAAGAACATCGCCAACCAACGCCTCAAAGGAAAGGAAAGAATGAAGGCATCGATTATCTTAAATGATGAGGCCATTGGTTTTGCGGACCCCGATTTTTGGGGAGAGTACAATATCATAGAACCCGAGAAATCAATAGAATCGGCCATTAAAAAAATACAGCGCCAATTGAGAAGGGCAAAGACAAATAGTGGTACTTCAGCTCCTTAATCGAACAACAGTTTTTCTACTTCAATCGGCCTCAGTAAGAGGACGATTTTTTTTGCCCGGTTTTCAGGGATGCTCATTTCACCAGAATCAGGTCATTCAAGAATAAAGATTCACTCGATATTTATACCTGAATTCAAATCACATTATCTATCAAGGGATGTAACAATTTAACCCGAATTATGCAATAGAACTTCGTGATGAGGTTTGAAAGACCAATAAAATCAGTGCTTTTACTTCAAGCGGCATAGCACCGCCATGGTGCTTGAAGTAAACCAAGTGAAACGTCTTATTTTGAAGGTATTTCAAACTGTAATAGATTTTTTATCGCATAATGCGGGTTTAAGCTGAGATCCTCGGCTATAAGTGATAAAATGAAGATTTCGTAAGTTTGGCAAATGCTTGCCAAACTTCTTTATCGACTTATGTTCTCGCTCTAGTTTCTCAAGAAGTATCAGGGATCCATCGGTACTGGTTTCCGATGCCGAAAAATCAACGGATACCGCTTTATTCGCTCTGTAGGATAAGGTGTCTTTTAGTTCTCAAAATCGGGTGTGCTTTTAAATGTTGTTTTTGCTTGTTTGCACAATGAACTTAACACTTTACGCCCAATTTTACCTATTTACAATGAATTTTTCGGGTTAAGGCACTTGAACTACCTGAACGAAAAATACGACAATACCCAGTGGGGCAGAGGTTTCAGGACATTGCTCTACGATGCCATGGAAATCGATGACAACGGGCACATTGAAAAACAGAATGCCCAAAGAGACCAAATCGTACAGCGGTTGCAAAAACTATTGGAAAGACCGCCCGAGAAAAAGCACAAAGAACTACATACATTTTACAAACGTATGCGCAGGGAAAGGCAAAACCTGTTCACCTTCCTGTTCATCAAAGACGTACCTCCTGACAACAATGCATCGGAACGGGCCATTCGAAACGTGAAGGTCAAACAGAAAACCTGCCTGCCGGCACGGGCAGGTATCGGAACAGTTCAAAAACGGAAAGGGCAGCACGGAACTTTGCCAAGATCAGATCCGTTATCGATACTACCATTAAAAATGGTATGAACGTCTTGGATGCCCTAGTTCTTATCGCTAAATTACAGCCTCAAACCATAGACTGATTAGTTACGATTATTCTTTTAGCTATCAAGGCATAGCATTCACGCAAACGCTCTATACGACGATAACAAACGACTTTTCGCTCTCTATAACCCTTGCCTATTATTCCAAGGCAGAAAAACAAGAGTTGGAAAAGCACCTTCAAGGTATTGTTTTCGACGAGTCTTTCTCTATAGAAAATTATAACTAACTTCAAAATACTGCCGCTTTTGTGAAAAGCCTCCTATCTAAGTCTATTATTGGAGTTTTTCAATTTGCTACCTCACTGAAGAATTTCAAACGGTATAGGCGCAGTTCCTCATCCTCATAATCGCCATCGAATTCATTCATGGCCTCTTCTAGATCATCGGTTTCGGCCTCTAGAAAATAATCATGTATTTCTTCTTGCTGGTCCTCATCAAACACCTCATCGATCCAATAGTTCAAATTCAGTTTAGTGCCGCTGAATACGATCTGTTCCATTGCCTTTATCAATTCAGGAATCTCAAGTCCTTTTGCAGAGGCGATATCGGTCAATGGCAGTTTTCGATCTACATTTTGAATGATGTACAGTTTTAAAGCAGAATTGGCCCCTGTACTTTTCACTACGAGGTCATCGGGCCGTAAGATATCGTATTCTTCTACATACTCGCTGATCATCTCAACAAAGGGCTTTCCGTATTTTCTGGCCTTGCCCTCGCCCACACCTATAATATTAAGTAGTTCATCTATCGAAATGGGATACTTCATCGCCATATCTTCTAAAGACGGGTCTTGAAACACCACAAAGGGCGGCACCCCTAATTTTTTAGCCTGGCCCCTTCTAAGGTTCTTTAACTGCTTTAGCAATATTTCATCGGTTACCCCTCCTTTTGACGCACTTACAATTGCATCACTGCTCTCTTGGGTGTACACGTGATCCGTGGTCATCATAAAAGATTCGGGAGACTTTTTAAATGCCTTTCCCTTCTCTGTCACACGAAGAATACCGTATTGTTCGATTTCCTTTTTCAATAAACCTGCGACCAATACTTGACGGATCAAAGCCATCCAATACCCTGTATCCATATCAGAACCTGTACCGAAAAAGTCTTTTTTATCGGTTTTATGTGATAAGATCAAGGCATTGGTCTTTCCTCGCAAGGCTTTTACGATTTCCTTAGATTTGAATTTTTCGCTTGTGCCAGCAACCACTTGCAGCAATTTTACCACATTATCTTTGGCCTCTTGCTTTTCTTTTGGGTTTCTCGCATTATCATCCATGCCAGCACCATCGCCGTTGACCTCGTCAAATTCTTCCCCAAAGTAATGCAGCATGAATTTTCTACGCGACATAGACGTTTCGGCATAGGCCACCACTTCTTGTAGAAGGGCATTGCCGATTTCTTGTTCCGCCACGGGTTTGCCTGACATGAATTTTTCGAGTTTTTCAATGTCTTTATACGAATAGAATGCCAAACAATGGCCTTCACCATCATCTCTACCCGCGCGACCGGTCTCTTGATAATAGCTCTCAATACTTTTCGGAATATCGTGGTGAATGACAAAGCGAACATCGGGTTTGTCAATACCCATACCAAAGGCTATAGTGGCCACGACCACATCAACCTCCTCCATCAAAAACATATCTTGGTGTCTAGACCTTGTTTTCGCATCAAAACCGGCATGGTACGGAACCGTACTGATACCGTTGACTTGCAACAGCTGGGCCAGTTGAGAAACACGCTTTCTGCTCAGACAGTAGATAATACCTGATTTTCCTTGGTTTTTTTTCACAAAGCGAATGATATCAGAATCTACATTCTCGGTCTTTGTACGTACTTCATAAAAGAGATTGGGCCTGTTGAACGAGGCTTTGAACAATTTGGCGTCTGTTATTCCTAAATTTTTGACGATATCTTCTTGAACTTTGGGGGTTGCGGTTGCAGTTAGACCAATTATAGGTATATCATCTCCTAAGCGGTTCACGATTGATTTAAGGTTTCTATATTCTGGCCTAAAATCATGGCCCCACTCAGAAATACAATGCGCCTCGTCTACGGCTACAAAAGAAATTTTTTGCCCTTGCAAAAATTCTACGTATTCATCTTTGGTCAAAGATTCAGGGGCAACGTACAAGAGTTTGGTAATACCGTCCGCGACATCTTGTTTTACTTGCTTTATTTCGGTCTTGTTCAGCGACGAATTTAAAACATGGGCTATACCGTGCTCCGAAGAAATACCACGAACGGCATCAACCTGGTTCTTCATTAAGGCTATGAGGGGCGAAACAACTATTGCCGTACCTTCTTGCATCAAAGCTGGCAATTGGTAACAAAGTGATTTGCCACCACCAGTGGGCATGATCACAAAGGCGTTTTTTCTTTGAACGACGGTGCTTATGACTTCTTCTTGAAGGCCCTTGAATTTAGAAAATCCAAAATATTTTTTCAACGAGGCGTGCAAATCCAGTTCACTCAAAACCAAACCTTGTTTTTTCATGGTACAATAAAATCTATAATTAAAAAATCAATGTCTATATGCAAGATACCTATTTTCAACTATTTAAACAGTTTAATAATGTATTCGGATTTTAGGTAAACCCACACTACGCTTAAAAACGCTACATAAAATTTAGTTTATGTAAATTCGTATTCTTAAATATAAGACATTCTTGTAGGAATTCAATCCTTTAATTAAAAATATACTTTGAACAACGCCAAAGCCATTCTCGATTTAGCGAAGAAAACAATTAAGACAGAAGGGGATGCTATTCACAATCTATCCTCATTTTTGAACGATGATTTCAGCAACGCTGTTGATTGCATTGTACAATCTAAAGGGCGTGTGATTATCACGGGCATCGGCAAAAGTGCCATCATTGCCTCGAAAATAGTATCGACCCTGAATTCTACTGGTACACCTGCTATATTCATGCATGCTGCTGATGCCATTCATGGTGATCTGGGTACGGTTCAAGACAACGACGTGGTTATCTGTATTTCAAAAAGTGGCAATACCCCTGAGATAAAAATGTTGGTGCCTTTGATAAAACGAGGAGAAAACAAATTAATCGCCTTGACTGGCAATACAGATTCTTTCTTGGCCCAACAGGCCGATTTCATTTTGAACGCCTATGTTGAAAAAGAGGCCTGTCCCAACAATTTAGCACCCACTACAAGCACCACGGTACAGTTGGTCATGGGTGATGCCTTAGCTATCTGTTTGTTGGAATTAAAAGGGTTCAGCAGCAATGATTTCGCAAAATACCACCCAGGGGGTTCATTAGGAAAACGCTTGTACCTACGTGTAGATGACATTGTAAGCCAGAATCAAAAACCACAGGTCGATATCGACGCCGACATCAAAAAGGTCATTGTTGAGATATCTGAAAAAATGCTGGGGGTGACCGCTGTTTTGGAAAATGGCCGAATTGCCGGTGTCATTACCGATGGTGATATTCGTAGAATGCTGAACAATTACGAAACCATAAACGGGCTGACGGCAAAAGATATTATGAGCTTTGACCCAAAGACCATAGAGGTCAATGTGCTGGCCATTAAGGCACTAGAACGAATGCAAAACAAGGGCATATCACAATTATTGGCCGTAGAAGGTGAGAATTACAGAGGTGTTGTACATTTGCACAATCTAATCAACGAAGGTATTCTATAAATGGCCAAAACAAATATGCAACCCGCTAACGAAATGTCTTTTCTAGACCATTTAGAAGAGTTACGTTGGCATTTGATCCGAGCTACTATAGCCATCGTCATTATTGGCAGTGTTGCCTTTTTGATGCGGGGCTTTATTTTTGACACGGTAATCTTCGGGCCGAAAAGAATGGATTTCCCCACCTACCGACTGTTCTGTAATATCGCCACTTTTTTTGGTTTTGATTCCGCCTTTTGTGCCGATGAGCTTCCGTTCACCATACAGAGCCGTTTGATGGCAGGGCAGTTCTCTGCTCATATATGGACCTCTATTTGGGCAGGTTTTATTGTTGGTTTTCCCTATGTGCTTTATGAAATGTGGAAATTCATTGGCCCCGGACTCCATGAAAAAGAGCAAAAAAATTCAAGAGGGTTTATCATCATAGCCTCTTCTTTATTCTTTATAGGTGTTTTATTCGGCTACTATGTAGTAGCGCCGCTTTCCATTAATTTTCTGGGCAGCTATCAAGTCAGTGCCGAGGTGACCAATGAGTTCGATCTGGCGTCGTATGTGGCTACCCTTAGAACCTCTGTCATCGCATGTGGGTTGATTTTCGAGCTTCCGATCATCGTGTATTTTCTGACCAAAGTAGGTTTGGTCACTCCTGAAATACTTAAAAAATACCGTAAGATCTCGCTGGTAGTGGTATTGATTCTCTCCGCAGTTATCACTCCACCCGATATCACTAGTCAGGTTGTAGTCGCAGTACCTATTTTGGTGCTATATCAGGTCAGTATTTACGTCTCTAAGGTAGTGCTGAGAAAAGAAGCCAAGAAAGAAGCGAAATTGGCCGCCCAACGAAATAGTAAAAGTTAAAAAACAGTGAACGGTCGGCCTACTGAAGGTTTTATAGAGTAGATTTGATCGAGGTCGTTAATAGGTTCAAACATAAAGCGTATTACGCAATATGAAGCTCAGAGCAGAAAAAATAATGAAAGCCTATCGTGGGCGCAGGGTCGTCAAGGGCATTTCTTTGGAAGTAAACCAAGGTGAGATCGTGGGTCTTTTGGGACCCAATGGTGCCGGTAAAACAACCTCTTTCTATATGATTGTTGGCCTGATCAAACCCAATGACGGTAAGATTTTTTTAGATGATATGGACATCACGAAATTTCCGATGTACAAAAGAGCACAAAACGGAATCGGTTATCTGGCCCAAGAAGCTTCGGTATTTCGAAAACTGAGTGTTGAGAAGAACATATTGAGCGTACTACAACTGACCAAGCTCAGCAAAAAGGAGCAAGTAATGAAAATGGATTCGCTGATCGAAGAATTCGGTCTTGGCCATATTCGTAAAAACCGTGGCGATCTTCTTTCAGGTGGTGAACGACGACGAACCGAAATCGCACGGGCACTGGCCACCGATCCCAAGTTTATTTTATTGGACGAACCCTTTGCCGGCGTAGACCCTGTGGCCGTAGAAGATATACAGCGGATCGTGGCACAATTGAAAGATAAGAACATCGGTATTCTCATTACCGATCACAACGTACAAGAAACCCTTGCGATTACCGAACGGTCGTATCTTATGTTCGAGGGCGGTATTCTAAAATCAGGTGTACCTGAAGATCTTGCCGCCGATGAAATGGTACGTAAAGTCTATTTAGGGCAAAACTTTGAACTGCGTAAAAAGAAGTTGGATTTTTAGGGAGATTATGTTACAACCGTTTGAATACGTACGTCGTTCACCCTATTTCCTCAATCACAATCTTCTTTTCGTCTTGTATCGACCAAGTAGATGATTTTCCATTTTCCATCCGATTTCAACAACTGAAAAGAATTGGCGCCACAATGGCTAAACGTATCGTTTACCCTGAACTCATAAGGCGTCCACGCATTGCCATTGGCCGTCAACTTGAATGGAGTATGATTTTATGGCTTTTTGAAATTTGGTGGTTTCCGGTATGCCCACTATTGATTTCAAGAAGCCTGAAAAATCTTCGGTTCTAACTAAATGCCTCCCCAAAGAATCTTTGAAAATGGTCTGTAAAATAACTTCCTGAGAAACCGTTTGTTTAATACGAACGGAGTCTTGATCGTGAAAACCTTCGAAAAAGGCTTCTATAGTATTCTGTATAGCTGTTTTTTCTGTTTCTTGGGAGGAAAGGTTCAAAGACAGCAGGCAAACAGTTGCCATAGCGGTATATTTCATAATCAAGTGTTTCTACAAATCTACTTAAATCCAAAGAAAAGATGAAAAATCGTTTAGCTGGGGGCAAAAGACTTCATTTCCATCGAAACGGGAAGCTTTTCAAACCAGAGGTCTGTACATTTTAAAACTTCGGCAACAGGTGGCGCACATTTTAGTCCTTCAACAAATCTTCTTACTTTTATCAAAAAACTAAACCCACCTTAATGTCAACTGCCAAAAAAGAATACAAAAGAGTCACTGTAAAATCGCTCGTCGAAATGAAAAAGAACGGCGAAAAAATTTCTATGCTGACGGCCTACGATTACTCAATGGCCAAAATTGTGGATGCCGCCCAAGTAGATGTCATATTAGTGGGCGACTCTGCCAGTAATGTAATGGCAGGGCACGAGACTACATTGCCCATTACCTTGGATCAAATGATCTACCATGCATCTTCGGTCATACGTGCGGTCAATAGGGCTTTGGTAATTGTAGACCTGCCCTTTGGCAGCTATCAAAGCGACCCCAAAGAAGCATTGCGGTCGGCGATTCGTATTATGAAAGAAAGTGGTGCCCATGCGGTCAAGGTCGAAGGGGGTTCAGAAATAAAAGATTCTGTCAAACGAATTTTAAATGCGGGTATCCCCGTAATGGGCCACCTTGGTTTGACACCCCAATCAATATATAAATTCGGCACCTATACCGTTCGTGCCAAAAAAGAGGAGGAAGCCGAAAAATTAAAGGAGGATGCAAAAATGTTAGAAAAATTGGGCTGTTTTGGCATCGTACTCGAAAAAATTCCCGCACAACTTACCAAATCGGTTTCTGAGAGCATCTCCATTCCCACTATTGGTATAGGCGGTGGCAAGCATGCCGATGGTCAGGTATTGGTGATTCACGACCTTTTGGGAATGACCCACGAATTCAACCCCCGATTCTTACGACGGTACATGAACCTTTATGAAGAAATGGGCAGTGCAATCTCACAATATGTCACCGATGTAAAAAACAAAGATTTTCCCAGTGATGAAGAACAGTATTAAAATCATAGTATCGTAAAAACGAAGAAAATGATCAAGAAAATAGGGATACTCTTTTTGGTGCTGTTAAACATTGGTTGCGATCAATTATCAAAGAACGCCGTACGTACCCATGTGTCGCCCAAAGATTATATTGAAGTGGTCAGTGACCACCTTATTTTGACCAATGTTGAAAACACTGGGGCTATGTTGGGTTTTGGTGCCAACCTCTCCCCTATTTTAAAAGTGATTTTTCTACAATTGTTGCCCATTATCGTATTATCGATCCTGCTTTTTAGAATACTGCAAAGATCAACTATGAACAAATGGATGGTCATTGCCTTTAGCTGTGTCATTGGTGGTGGCATGGGCAATATAATCGACAGAATCGCCTATGGATCTGTTACCGATTTTTTTTATATTAAACTCGGTGTTTTTCAAACGGGAATTTTCAATATGGCCGATGTTTCGGTAACTATGGGCACAATTCTTATCCTCTTCCTAAGTCTACGTAACAGCAAATTTGAAATGTAGTGGTAGACAAGACCCATTCAAGTCCGAAAAACCTTCAAGTCATTTATGAAGACAATCATCTTATCGCCATCAACAAAAGACCTGGAGACATTGTTCAAGGTGATAAAACCGGTGATATACCATTAAGTGAAGTGGTAAAACAGTACCTAAAGGAAAAATACAATAAAACCGGCAATGTATACTTGGGGGTCGTACACCGCTTAGATCGCCCTACCTCGGGTATTGTACTCTTTGCAAAAACCTCAAAGGCATTGCCCCGTTTGAATAAACTGTTCGCAGAAAAAAAAGCGCAAAAAACCTATTGGGCGGTCGTAAAAAATCTTCCTGACAAAGAACAAGATACACTCGTGCATTGGCTCAAAAGAAATTCAAAACAGAATAAATCTTATGCCAATATAAAAGAAGTACCTGACAGTAAAAAAGCGCTTTTAAGTTATACGACCATCAAAAAATTAAATAATTATTATTTGTTGGAAGTCGATTTAAAAACTGGGAGACATCATCAAATTCGGGCGCAGTTGACGGCCATAGGCTGCCCCATTAAGGGAGATTTAAAATATGGGTTCGACCGAAGTAACAAAGACGGTAGTATACATCTTCATGCCAGAAGCCTTTCTTTGATCCATCCCGTAAAAAAAGAACTTCTTGAATTAATAGCCGAAGCGCCCAAAGATCCAATTTGGAACGCTTGTTGATAATTTCATTACATTTAGCACTAAACAAACACTACTTGAACCATGATCAAAAGAACACTTTTTATTTTAAGCCTTACATTGTTCACATCTTGCGGAAGCTATAATTCAATTGACTCTTTTTACAACGCCCATAAAAATGACAATCATGTAACAGCAGTTCGTGTACCCCAATTCATGCTAGCGTTGATTGGCAATATATCACCCGAAATGAAATCTTTGGTAGGCAATACCAGAGATTTGAGGTATATGCAGTTTCCTAGTAGCACCCCGGCACGTACAGAGTTTTTAAACAAACAAATGAATGGCATTACCGGCAATTCATTTATTGAGATCTATCGTAAAAACGACAATCTTAAACGAAACATCATCTCAGTTCGTGAAAAGAGGAGTGCCGTGAAAGAAATACTGATCTACAACAATAATAACCTAAATGGCTCATTTCTGTATTTCAATGGTAATTTCGACCCAGCCAAAGTTCGTCAGATGGCAAAGAACGAAGAGTTTCAAAAATTAGGTGAAGGTTTGATCAACCAGTTCAATATGGGGACTACACCGGGTATTAATCAAGAGGGGGAGAAAAAGGAGAACGACTAAACCGTTGATGGATTAAAAATCCGTAGGTTTTGAAAAACAATGAAATTGCCAACAGTTATTGGGTTACTATGCTATTGGTTGTTTAGTCATAGTGCAATAACCCAATATTCAATAACCTAATAACCATTGTCGCCAAAATATTTATAGAAACTAAAGTATCTGCAATGATCTCGAAATTTCAGGAGCAGGGTTTTAACCTTTAACTAGAAAAAAGGCTATCGTATAAGCGTTTTGGCTTTTTCACGTATAATCTGTGAAACTGGTTTATTCTCGAGGTGGCTCTCTAACCAAGAAATAATATCTAAGTACAAAAATGCCCTTTTTTCATAGGGATGGTTTTCATATTTTTTCAGTTCGGTATATAATTTCTGAAATTCACTGCGTAATTCGTTCGGGTATATATTGCCCAAATTTCTCAAGAACTTGATCATTTCTTTTTGTACTGCATGAAGGTCGTTCATCTTCAACAAGAACTTATAGGTGCTTTTTAGCTGTATTTCTAAATGGTAGTCCATTCCAGCCTCGTAGTGTGCTACCAAACTCAGTACACGAGCAAAGCACATGAGGTCTTCACGCATTTTCAGCTTTTTATTATCAATGATTTTTTTCAAATATGCAATACAGGTCTTGTTATCGCCCATACCAAAATATAAACAAGCGATTTTATAGTAGAGTACCATAATATGATGTTCATCAATACGATCCTTGTGCTTGTTGATACCGTATTCTATTATTTTTACCAAATACAGCCCTTTTTCAAAAGTACCTTCAAGAAAATGAAGGTTTAATTTACTAGCGTTGATATAGAGGAATGCAAGCGAGGTGATATTATCGTTTTTTGGGAAGTCTTTACTACGGGCCATGGTTTCCAATTTCTCAAGTGTCTCTTTAAACTGAGAGCTGTATCTTACATAGAACAAAGATTCTAGTAAATAATGGTTTCCCTTTAAATAGAATACGGGGTTTAGGTAAATCATATCGCTATGCTCATAGAAAAGATCCACCCATTTACTCGAATATTTATAACATGAAAGAAAATCTTGGATCAAAAAACTGTACCACAAATGAGCTTTATAGAGCCATAGTTTTTCACGATACCCCAGTTCTTCGATTTTGTATTTGGGCAATTGTTTCTCAAAATAACGCCGCACATTTTGGTAATCTTCATCATTGCGCACATAACCAACTTTCAGCATCATTCCATAAAGTTGAAGCGAAAGGTTTGACAACTTGCTCGTCATTACATTATGGGCTGACAGTTCTTTTGCCTGAATAGCGAGTTCGTCAGCCCTATCAGGTATACTACGGGTAATGTATTGGGTCTCTATAATTTTTTCAAGCTCCACGATTTCATAGGCCACATTCTTTTCTTCATTCTCAATGGCCGTATTCTTGGCCTTGTCCAATATTTTCAAACTCTGCCGATAAAGACCTTTTTGATAGAGAATGGTAGCGAAATCCAGTTGCTCTCTAATCTGCACCCTTATATCTTGATTTACAGGGTTTAAGCGAAGACTTATAAGGATTTGCTTGTACAAATGCGCCTTTAGATTTGAAAGTTGCGATTTTTTAACGATTCCACTGTTCAAAATCGTCTTTTCATCGTACTCTCGTATTTTGTCCATCAGATTGAACAGGGCAATGAACTTGGCGTCATTGTTGACACCTAAACGACCCACGTAAAGTTTAAACTGACGCTTTTCAGACTTTGAAAGTGATTTTACCAAGATGAGCAAAGCATCTTTATGCGAATTTGCCATCGTAAAAATTATTGGTTAAATATCTGTTAATCAAACTATTGAATATTCAAAAAAGTTATTAAGTGTTGTAAATCAACCTTACATATTTAGGAGATTTCCCTTATTGGTTATATATTCGTGTAGAACTCGTTTAAACTTTTTGGAATGAAGCGAAAATTAGGGTTTTCGTATCCAATTAAAAAATAAATAAACACGTTCTTAAGGTACATAAAACTACACAATTATAATGAGTAAAGATACGGTACAAATTTTTGATACAACGCTCAGAGATGGTGAACAGGTGCCTGGCTGTAAATTGGATGCCGACCAAAAACTAGTAATCGCCGAGCGTCTAGATAATTTGGGGGTCGATATTATCGAAGCCGGTTTTCCGATATCCAGTCCTGGTGATTTCAATTCTGTATATGAAATTTCTAAATTAGTGAAAAACGCAACCGTTTGTGGCTTGACACGTGCAGTGAAAAAAGACATCGAAGTTGCCGCAGAAGCTTTGACACTGGCCAAAAGACCTAGAATACATACAGGTATAGGCACCTCAGATTCGCATATCGAACATAAGTTCAATTCAAATAGGGATGCTATTATAGAACGTGCCGTGGCGGCGGTCAAATACGCCAAGACCTTTGTTGAAGATGTGGAGTTCTATGCCGAGGATGCGGGCAGAACCGACAATGAATTTTTGGCTAGGGTATGTGAGGCTGTGGTAAAGGCCGGGGCAACGGTCTTGAATATACCAGATACTACAGGGTATTGCCTACCAGAAGAGTACGGCGCTAAAATGAAGTACCTGAAAGAAAATGTAAAGGGTATTCACAAAGCGACACTATCATGCCATTGTCATAATGATCTAGGCTTGGCAACCGCAAATTCAATTGCCGGGGCAATCAACGGTGCACGACAAATAGAGTGTACTATCAACGGCATTGGTGAACGAGCGGGCAATACGTCTTTAGAAGAGGTGGTCATGATCATGAGGCAGCACCCAAGCCTTGGTCTCGATACTAATATCAATAGTAAATTACTGTATAGCACCAGCCAAATGGTATCGCAAAAAATGGGGGTCATGGTACAATCGAACAAGGCGATTGTCGGTGCCAATGCCTTTGCACACAGTTCTGGCATACATCAAGATGGGGTTATTAAAAATAGGGAAACCTATGAGATAATCGACCCTGCCGATGTTGGGGTAGACGAATCTTCTATTGTTCTTACTGCGAGAAGTGGTAGGGCAGCATTGGCATATCGCGCGAAAATAGTAGGGTACGAACTGACTAAATTACAACTCGATACGGTCTACCAAGAGTTTTTGAAATTTGCCGATAATAAGAAAGAAATTATAGATGCCGATATTCATGAAATCATTACCGCTACGGATGTAGCCATTCAAAAGGTCATCTGATGAATTTAAAAATCGCACTTTTGGGAGGAGATGGTATCGGACCAGAAGTACTGGCGCAATCGGTAAAATGCCTTCGAGCCGTAGAAGAAACCTTCGGTCATCAATTCGATTTCACTAAAGCACCCGTTGGAGCCATTGCCATTTCATCTTCAGGTATGCCCTTACCGGAAGACACATTGAATTTGTGCAAAGCATCGGACGCCATACTTTTTGGAGCCATTGGAGCCTTGGAATACGATAACAAGCCCGAAGCTGAAATTAGACCAGAGCAAGGTCTTCTGAAATTACGAAAAGAGCTCGGACTATATGCCAATATTAGACCAGTAAAGGTTTTTCCTGCGCTTGTCGAAAATTCACTTTTACCTAAAAAAATCATTTCGGGCACAGATCTCATAATCTATCGCGAATTAACAGGGGGCATTTACTTTGGTAAGAAAACATTGAGCAAGAACGGTGAGGTCGCATCAGATCTCTGCGAGTATTTTGAAGGTGAAATCACCCGTATTGCCCATATGGCATTTAAAGCGGCAAAAAAACGAAAAAAAAAACTCACCCTTATCGACAAGGCCAATGTACTTGAAACATCTCGATTGTGGCGTAGGGTAGTGACCGAAATCAGCGGTAGTTACCCTGAAGTACATCTAGAATGCCTTTTTATAGATAATGCAGTGGTTCAAATGATGATGAGCCCATCAAAATTCGATGTTATCCTAACGGATAATATGTTCGGAGATATCATCAGTGATCTCGGTAGTGTGATTATTGGATCGATAGGGCTGCTACCATCAGCTTCAGTAGGAAATGAAAATGCAATGTTCGAGCCCTTTCACGGATCCTATCCGCAGGCAAAAGGCAAAAATATCGCTAACCCGGTAGCCTCTATTTTAAGTACCGCGCTTTTACTACAGCATTTCAGATTGATGGAGGAGGCCAATGCCGTTGTAGTAGCCGTTTACAGATCATTCGTCAAAAATGTTACCACACCTGATATATTCGGCAGTAGTAAATACGGTACTGATTACGTCGGAAATTTTATTGCCGAAAATATCGTGGATTCTGATGAAGACCATACGATCAATGAAGAGAATATAGGGCTAGGGCGTTCGACCATTATTTGACCCAATGGTTTAGGTAATGGCCATCGCTTGAAAAAGCACCTATTCCGCCAATAATTTTTTCACAAAACCGTCAAACTCTTTTTGAAAGAGAACAAACTTCTCTTCGGTCGCCGGCCCGTTAAAACCAGTATGAATCTTTCTGACACTTCCCTTTTTATCGATGAATATTGAGGTAGGATACGACAGCACATGGTTCAACATGGGTAATTTTTGTTGTGCCGCCTCTTTGTCAGATGATCCGTACTGTGCTAAAAGAACCGGGTAGTCAATACCTATTCTTTCCTTTAGCCTGATAATCCTTTTAAACGCCTCCTCCTGTGTTTTTGCATATTCAAAGGCCAAGGCCACAAGTTCGAAATCAGGGTGTTCGTTCTTTTTAAGATAATCGACATAAAATTTGGTCTCATCCAAACAATTCGGACACCAAGTACCCATGATCTGAACCAAAACAACCTTGTTCTTGAATCGTTCATCTGCCAATGAAACCAATTGCCCACCAGCATCGGGAAAAGAGAATTCAAATGTATCATAGCCCTCTTTGAGAAAAGTCAACGAATCGGCATTGGGTAATTCGAAAACCTCATTTCGCTCTGCCACAAAGGGTTCTTTAAAATGGTTTCCTGAATAAAAAGTACCGTTCAAACTACTATCGGTGACCTTTGCGGTGAACAAGAACGCATGCGCCCCATCAAAGGCGGAAACTTTAAGTGAATCACCTGACATCACTCCATCAAGGTACCTATAATCCCCTGTTGTGGTTCTAAAGGTACCTGTGACCCTACCTTCATTTTGTTCGAATATACCTTTCGCCATATAACGATCTTCAGTGCCGGCACTAAATTCTGTTTTCCAAATACCTGAAATGTTTTGGGTGGATGGGCTATTCTTTTTAAATCTATTTTTCTCCTCAAAAGCAGCCCTAAAGGGTACCACCCTACCCAAACTCTCTTTAATAAAGTGCCCTTCAATAGTGTTTTCTGTGAATTTTCCGGCAATATATCCCTCATAAACTGGAAACTTGATCGTAACCGAATCGTTCTTTATAAACACTTCGTCAACGTGTATGACCTCCTCGGCATTATAGATTTCCATTTGGTATACACCCTCATCGTTCTTTACCAATTTAAAGTTGAAGGGAAGGGTTTCATTGTCCATCACCTCAAGTTCTGCCAGCCATATTCCTTCAGAAAGTGATAGTTCTTTTGAATTATTACAAGCGGTCAACAAAACGAAAAACGTTATTATCACGATTATTCTTTTCATAATGAACAGAGTTCAAGAGTAATACCATTTACCATTTGAATTTATCGTAATAAAACAATATAGAGGTCAGTAGATAGTTTCATACTTAAATATTTGTTTAAGTACTATAATGTCAGTTCGAGCCTTTCGTCCCTGCCTACCGGCAGGCAAGGTTCGCTCAAGATAAACTAAAGTCGAGACCTTTTTAGAATTGCGTATAGTTCTCTCCCAAGGCTTCGGGAGCGCTCGAACAGACAAAATCACAAACTACAAATAACTGATAATTAAGTTGTTGTAATTTATCTTGCCTATGTGCTTATCTACTGACCTCTAAAACAATAAGCTGGTATAAGACCCAAATAACGACAAAAATGCTCTATTAAAAAATTAAAAGAATTCAATTGCATCACTATTGAATGTCTTGATGCATTGTTTTATCTTTACTCGCTTTAAAAGCAACCCATGAATATTTCGTACAACTGGTTAAAACAATTCATTAAAATTGATTGGGAAGCCGAGCAAACGGCAGAACTTTTAACCGATTTAGGTCTAGAAGTAGAGGGCATTACCCCTTTTGAATCGATAAAAGGCGGACTCAAAGGTGTTGTTGTGGGCCATGTACTTACTTGCGACAAACACCCGAATGCTGATCGATTGAAAATCACTACCGTAGATATAGGCACGACCGAACCCCTACAAATTGTTTGCGGGGCACCAAACGTTGCCAAAGGTCAAAAGGTGCCAGTGGCCACAATTGGCACTACCCTTTACACAGAAGAAAGCGAAGCTTGGACGATAAAAAAAGGAAAAATAAGAGGAGAGGAAAGTCATGGTATGATCTGTGCCGAAGATGAGCTGGGCTTGGGCGAAGGCCATGACGGTATCATGATTTTAGATGAATCGATTAAAGTAGGTACGGCCTGTTCTGATATTTTTGAAATTGAAAATGATGTGATTTTTGAAATAGGGCTAACACCAAACCGGGCAGATGCCATGAGTCATTTTGGGGTTGCCCGTGACCTTAAGGCGGGTCTTCGGCAAAAAGGAATCGAGAAAGAACTGATTTTGCCCTCAGTAAATAATTTCGATGATACTGATAGATCATTGAAAATTAATGTCGTCGTAGAAAACAGTGAACTTGCACCTAGGTATTGTGGTATTACCTTAAGCAACCTAATCGTTCAACCTTCGCCTAATTGGCTGAAAAACCGATTGAACGCCATTGGCATAAAGCCAAAGAACAATTTGGTAGATGCCACCAACTATGTACTTCATGAATTGGGGCAGCCCTTGCACGCCTTTGATGCAGAAAAAATAAAAGGCAATAAGATCATTGTAAAAACATTGCCAAAAGGAACGAAGTTTACCACTTTAGATGAAATCGAACGTGAGTTGCACGAAGAAGACCTGATGATCTGTGATGCCGAAAAGCCCATGTGCATTGCAGGTGTTTTTGGCGGAGTGCATTCAGGAGTTACCGAAAGCACTACTTCAATATTTTTAGAGAGTGCATATTTCAATTCGGTTTCGATACGAAAATCGGCCAAAAGACATGGCCTGAATACCAGTGCCTCTTTTCGATTTGAAAGGGGTATCGACATTGAAAAAGTAGAATTCGCACTGCGTAGGGCAGCGATACTCATCAAAGAAATAGCCAGCGGTGAAATCACCTCTCAAATTGTGGATCTTTACCCGAACAAGGCAACTGATCAACAAGTATTCTTAAGTTTTGACAAAACGAACAAATTAATCGGACAGGAAATTAAAAGAGATACCATCAAATCTATTTTGACCTCGCTTGATATTAAAGTCATGAACGTAACCGAAACCGGACTTGGTCTGATGATACCACCGTATCGGGTAGATGTACAACGCGATGTCGATGTCATTGAAGAAATACTACGTGTATTTGGGTACAACAATATTCATTTTGCCGAAAAAATAAATGCCTCTGTAGCCCCGTCTTCTAAAACAGAAGATTATAAACTACAAAATGTAATCGGAAACTTTTTGGCAGCACAAGGTTTTTTTGAGATCATGGCCAATAGCCTTAGCTCGCCCGAACACCATACACTTTCAGAAAACTTAAAGGAAGAACACAATATTACCATACTGAATCCGCTGAGCAACGATTTATCGGTTATGCGCCAGTCTATGTTGTTTTCAGGTCTTACTGCAATTTCACATAACATCAACAGAAAAAAGCAGAATCTAAAGTTTTTTGAATTTGGTAAGATCTATCATCAATTCACATCAGAACGGGTTGAGAACAAACATTTAAGTTTGTTCTTAACAGGAAATAGAAGTGAGGGTAACTGGGCGGAACCAACTCAGAAAAATGATTTCTATTTTCTAAAAACAATTGCAGAGAATATTTTATTGCGATTAGGAATTAATGAAATAAGTTCTTCCCCTTTGACCAATACCGATTTTTCAGAGGGTATCGCATTGAAATCGAAGAAAAAAGAATTGGTGGTTCTCGGTCTGATAAACAAACAGATCTTAAAGAGTTTTGATATCAAACAAGATGTTTTGTATGCCGATTTTAATTGGGGTGCAATACGGTCACTTGTATCGACTGACAATATCGTTTTTGCGAACATTCCGAAATATCCTGTTGTGAAAAGAGATTTTGCACTGCTGCTCGATAATGCAACGAATTTCAAAGAAGTTCATGACCTTGCATTTGAGACCGAGCGAAAACTATTGAAAAGCATAAACCTATTCGATGTGTATACTGGAAAAAACCTACCTGACGGAAAAAAATCGTATGCGGTAAGCTTCACGTTACAAGATGAGGAAAACACACTTACCGATAAGCGGATAGATAAAATAATGAGCAAGCTCAAACAACGTTACGAAAACGAATTGGGTGCAGAACTTCGTTGACACTTATAACCTACTAGGCCTGATAACACTGTCTATTTCGTGTATGACCCCATTGCACTGATTGGCATCTGCCGATATAATTTTGGCTGTATTTCCGAAACTATCGGTTATAATAATATCGACCCCGTTCATTGTCGCCGTCAATTCATTGCCATTCACTGTTGTAAATACCGCCTTGCCATTACCACGGCACATGGCCTTCAATATTTTTGAGGCCGAAAAATTTCCCGCCACAATATGATAGGTCATTAAAGCATATAATTTTTTTTTATTTCTTGGATCTAAAAGCTCGTCCATTGTAGCATCAGAAAGCTTATCAAAAGCCTTATCAGTAGGCGCAAACAAGGTAAAAGGGCCATCGTACCCCAAAACTTCCTCTAAATCAGAAGCCCTCATTACCGCCAATAGGGTTTTGTGGTTTTCAGAATTTTCAGTGTTCTTGACAATAGACTTATTAGAATCCATTTCGGATTTTGGAGAAATAGATGAGGACGTGTTCTGAGATAATACGCTAAAAGAAAAAAGAAGCAAGATTATGGACACGGGGTATGTCTTACATTTCATAGGTTCTGGTAAAAGGGATTGTAAATAATTAATAAAATCGATAAACGGTCAATGTTCGACGGTAAAATACAATTAATTTTACGATGGTCATGTTAACAAAACATGCGTTTCATGAAAATTAACAAACCATTAACATTTTTAGGGGGAGGTAAATAGAAAAAAACCAATAAAAAATTTCTTGAAATCGACTATCCTCGAGGCAGAGCCATAGAGGTATTTCGCCGATTTCATTTTGGCCTTAGGGCCAAAAACCGAAATTTTGTATTTTACCTCACCCAGAACTGTCGAAAATAACAGTTCTGACCTCTCCAAAGGAGAGGTAAATCGGAAACCCCGAGGCAGAGCCGTCGGGGAATCATTTAGATTGAATTTGAAAACATTACTTTTGATAAGACTACATAACGAAGGAAAATGCTGTTGCAAAAAACAAACATTGAAGATAAACTCGCCAAGGTCAAGACAAAAGGGCTAGCGTCTGATATAATCTTACAAGAGGTCTATACGATTTTGGAAGAAGACTCTAGAAATCAAGAACGAATAGAAAACACGATACGAGGTGACAAGGCTTTGCCCATAAATAATTTTGATTTTGATTTATTGGAAAGTGATAAAATCTACCATATCGACCATATTGAACGAATCTGCATTGACTACAGACTTCGGTTTTTAGATTCAAAATATTTTAAAGGCGAAATACCCCAAGAAGCGATAGGTAAAATAAAAAGATTGGAAAAGCAACATGCCATCTTGCTTAAAGGTTTTAAAATCATAGGACCTTCAAAGGTTTTCAAGTTAGAAGATAAAGATGACCCTATACTTTTTGCACCAATCGGCAATGGTTATTTTTATAAAATACACAAATGGGGCAATGATCTACACCCCTTGCGAAAACTATTGATGTGGCCCTTTAAGAGTAGTGTGAATTTGGCCGTATTGGTATTGTTCATTAGTTATCTCTTCTCTTTGTTGATACCCAATGGCCTATTTTCCAAAACCGGCACCAATGCCCAATTTTGGCTTCTTTTCTTTTTTACGTTCAAGTCTATTTCAGCTATTGTGATTTTCTATGGCTTTGCTTTAGGAAAAAACTTTAGCACTGCTGTTTGGCGAAGTCGGTATTACAATGCCTAACAATCAATTTCGCAATATTCAAGAAGGCCTATTTGCCATTGGTAAATAGGCCTTCTTAGCTGAAACGATTATTCTTTCTATTAATCTATAAAAATACCATAAGGTATTCCGTCTAAATCAAGATTATCTACAAAAGCTGGTTCTGGTGTGGGTTTTATTCTTAACAAGCCTCCTTTATTTGAACCGCCCGTTTTCTTATACCCTATTAGCATTAGGTCATTTTTATCATCATAACTTACTGTAGTAGTGGTTTCGATTTCAAACTCAAAGTCACGTTTCGCTTCCGTTAAGAAATTCTCGTATGCATATAAAACCACTAAGTTTTGAGAGAAGTCGTATACAGCTGGAATTAAAGGGTAAATACTGTTAGACCCAGGAGACATTGGGTAATATAATTTTCCTTCTAGGTCAAAATGATTTGAGTTCGAGCTTACAAATTGAGGTTCTGTACCATTTGAATACCGCGTATAAACAAGGTTCATGGTCGAACTATTCAAGGTAGTGTGCAATTCACTATAACTTATAATAATATCATCATAAATATTCCTGAAAATTTGTTGGGCATCATACCCTAAACCCATTTCAATAATCAATGTATTGGTATTTAAATCCATCACAGAAAGACTGTTCTCACCGGTCACTTCTTCATCTAATGTCAAAATGAACAGCTGATTGTTGGCAATTTCAAGATCAACGGGTTTTTTATCCAAGGTGACATCAACAAAACTATTATCAGTGGCACTCATATCGATTACCCTGACCAAATAATCATTGGTCATCGAGCTTTTTTCAACCTCATAACCAATAAATATCGAATTGCCCGACTCGGCTATTGCGGTTGCGGTTAGGTCACAATCGCTTAAATCTGTAAATATTTCCAATTCGGTAGAAACGTCATTGCTAAAATCATGTTTGGTGATCTCACCGCTACAATTGCCTGTTTTATGATATTGAAGAAAGCCAGTTCCCCTACTATAAGTAAGTTGCGGAAGGGCTTTTTCAACAAAATTACTTTGTGCGGGGTTCAAGGTCACTACCTCAGCATTAGCATTTAGAAATTGTGCATTTAGCGTACTACCATTGCTCATTAGCAACGTATAATCGGCGTCAACACTTTTGTTGTCTCCTCCTTGGCCAGAGCTGTCATCAGATTTATTACAACCAATAACAACCAATGCCAATAGCAAGTATGCAATTTTGTAGGTTTTCATAATGTAAGAATTTGGGCTCTTTAAATCATATAGAAACGGCGTACATCTTTTTGCGCTGTTCTTTTATGGTCTTATCAGACATATATTCATCGAACGTTAAATACCTGTCTATATTGCCTTTAGGGGTCAATTCTATTATGCGATCGGCAACCGTCTGCGCAAACTCATGATCATGCGTTGTGAAGAGTACCGTACCCTTAAAGTTCTTCAATGAATTGTTGAATGCCGTTATACTTTCAAGATCCAAATGATTGGTAGGTTCGTCCAACATCAGCACATTGGCCCTAAGCATCATCATTCTACTTAACATACAGCGTACTTTCTCACCCCCTGAAAGTACCGTGCATTTTTTCAGTGCTTCTTCACCACTGAACAACATCTTGCCCAAAAAACCACGTATATATACTTCTTCGCGCTCTTCTTCGGTCTTTGCCCATTGGCGCAACCAATCGACCAAACTAATGTTCTGGGCAAAATAGTCAGAATTATCGGCAGGTAGATAAGACTGGCTTGTAGTAACCCCCCATTGAAACGAACCGGTATCCGCTTTACGATTGTTGTTTAAGATTTCGTAAAAGGCCGATGTGGCCCTAGAATCTTTTGAAATGATCGCGACCTTGTTGCCTTTTGCCAAATTGATATTGATCTTTTGAAACAAAATATCGCCATCTTCCGATGAGGCCGATAACCCCTCTATATTCAAGATTTGATCCCCGGCTTCCCTATCACAATCAAAGATTATCGCAGGGTACCTTCTGCTTGATGGCTTTATATCTTCTATCTTCAGTTTAGACAACATCTTCTTTCGTGATGTAGCCTGCTTGCTCTTTGCGACATTGGCACTGAAACGTGCGATAAACTCTTGTAGTTCCTTTGCCTTATCCTCAGCTTTTTTATTCTGCTGTGCACGTTGTCGTGCCGCCAATTGGCTGCTTTCGTACCAAAAGGTGTAATTGCCCGAGTAGTGGTTCATTTTTCCGAAATCAATATCGGAAATATGGGTACAGACCGAATCTAAAAAGTGCCTGTCGTGAGATACTACGATTACCGTATTATCATAATTCGCTAAAAAATTCTCTAACCAGCCGATGGTCTCATAATCTAGATCATTGGTGGGCTCATCCATAATCAATACATCAGGGTTACCGAACAGGGCTTGCGCTAACAACACCCTTACCTTGAGTTTTGCGTCGATCTCGGCCATGGTGGTAAAGTGAAATCCTTCTGAAATGCCCAAATTCGACAATAGGGCAGCGGCACTACTATCTGCGTTCCAGCCGTCCATTTCTTCGAATTTTACCTGTAACTCACCTATTTTATCCGCATTCTCATCTGTATAATCGGCATAAAGGGCATCGATCTCTTTTTTAAGTCGGAATAAAGGTTTATTGCCCATCACCACCGTTTCCAAAACTGTAGCGTCGTCATGTGCGTTGTGGTCTTGTTCTAAAATAGACATTCGTTTACCAGGTTCTAAATGAACATGCCCCGAGGTAGGGTCCTGCTGACCAGATAATATTTTCAAGAAGGTTGATTTGCCAGCACCGTTGGCGCCGATCACACCGTAGCAATTACCTTGGGTAAATGCAACGTTCACATCGTCAAACAACACTCTTTTACCAAATTGAACCGATAGGTTAGAAACGGATAACATAAATCTCTGTTTAAAATTCGTGCAAAAATAAAGAAATTTATATCCTTATACCACACTGTGAACACTATTGGACCAATAATCACGAGAACACTTTGCTCTAACATAAACATTAACGTAGACCGCTAATTTTTAACGCCCTATTAACAGCAATGAATACAGGGGTTTGTTAGCTTTGTAGCCGTACAGTAGATATTCTTATGAAGAAAAATTTACGTTATCTATTAGTTTTAGTTTTAGCAGCTTGCAGTAGCAGTAAAGGAGATAAAAAATCATCCCATGTTTTTTTTGCCGGAGAAATTGTAAACCCAACCAACGAGTACGTTGTACTCTATAGGGGCGATATGGTTTTAGATTCGGTAAAATTAGATAAAAACAATCGATTCGCTTTTGAACTCGATTCGATTACCGAAGGTCTGCACCACTTTAACCATGCCCCTGAATATCAATATATTTTTTTAGAAAAAGGTGATAGCCTTTTGGTCAGGCTAAATACCATTGATTTTGATGAGTCAATGGTTTTCTCAGGTTCTGGATCTGAAATCAATAATTTTCTGCTAGACCTCTTTTTGGTGAACGAGGGCGAAGAAAAAATTATCTACGATTCGTACGCCATGAAGCCTGAACGATTTAACAGGCATATAGATTCATTGCATAAACTGAAACTTACCGGTTTGAATGTATTGGATTCTGAAGTTGAATTGTCTTCCTCGGCAAAAGAAATCGCAACAGCCAGCATTGATTATACCTATTTTAATTACAAAGAAAAATACCTTTTCGAACACAGAAAAATTACCGGGGAGAATACCGTGCACGACCTTTCGGGGGTTTTTTATGCCTACAGAAAAAACATTGACTTTGATAACAGCCATCTAAATTACCTAAGGCCTTATTACAATTTTATGAGATCGCACATTAGAAATCTAGCATATTCTGGTTGTACGAGTAAGTGTGCTATAAAGAACAATGAAATCAAGAACCAACTTCACTTCAACCGGCACAAGTTAAGTTTGATCGACAGTTTGGTAAAAGAAACCGAGCTAAAAGACAATCTTTTTAGAAATGTTGCCTTCAATTACCTTTTACTGGCCCATGATACCGAAAAAAACAACAAAACCTTCATTGAAGATTTTCATTTACGATCAGGTAACAACAGGCATATTGAAGAGATCGATGAGCTGTACACGGGCATAAGCAATATTCAACCCCTTAAAAAAATACCGAATGTTCATGTGACGAATGTCAATGGTGAAAGAGTTTCTTTAAGAGAAATCGCAAAAGGAAAAAAAGCGGTATTTTACTTTTGGTCGGGCAGTGAGAAAAAACATTTTGAGAATATCGTCAAAAGGGCAGCCCAACTCACCTCAGCAAAAAAAGATTACACTTTTATCGGCATCAACATAAAGACCGACGAAACTATATGGAAAGGTATGATAGAAACCAAGAACCTCGATCAAAACAACCAATACAAGGCAGATGATTTCGACGAACTGACAAAGGCACTGATCATTTACCCGCTCAATAAATGTATCATCACTGATGATGCCATAATCATTGATGCTTTTTCTACCATGTACGCCGCCTCATTCTAAACTAAAAAACCCCAGAACTGTTGCTCTAGGGTTTGATGTTTTTAGAAAAACAATTTTTCTTTAATTTCCTTTTTTATAATCTGCCAAGAACTTGGCCAACCCAATATCGGTCAAGGGATGCTTTAAAAGACCCTCGATAGATGATAATGGCCCCGTCATTACATCGGCCCCTAGCTTGGCACAGTCGATAACGTGCATCGTATGACGTACCGAAGCCGCCAATATTTGCGTTTCAAAAGCATAGTTATCATAGATATGGCGAATCTCCGCAATTAGGTTTAGACCGTCAGTTGATATATCATCAAGCCTTCCTATAAACGGAGAAACATAAGTAGCTCTCGCTTTTGCGGCCAACAAAGCCTGACCGACAGAAAAAACAAGGGTGCAATTGGTACGTATTCCCTTATCGGAGAAATATTTAAGTGCTTTCAAACCATCCTTTATCATAGGTACTTTAACCACTATTTGGTCATGCAGATCTACCAGCTCCTCCCCTTCCTTTATCATGCCTTCAAAATCAGTTGAAATAACTTCAGCAGAGACATCTCCTTCAACGATATTGCAAATATCAACATAGTGCTTTAAGATATTGTTTCTTCCGGTTATTCCCTCCTTGGCCATCAATGAAGGGTTAGTGGTTACTCCGTCAAGAACCCCTAAGGCTTGCGCTTCACGTATTTGATCTAAATTGGCCGTGTCAATAAAAAATTTCATTGTGTACTTCTTTATGATTAAAAAGAACCTTCTTTACGAACTGTAAAAAATGCGTTATAAAACGGGTGAAATTACAACTTATAATGGTTCAACAATAGTTTCTCGTATAATTTATCAGGCAATGTATTCTTTAGAAACAAAGAAAAACGTTGCATTGCAGAACCAGCTTTATAACGCACTTTGGGTTTTTTCGCTTGTATGATCTTATAGATCGCTTGGGCGACCTGAATGGGATCTTCACCTGAATCAACATCGTCGTTTATTTGTTTCAACGTATTGGCATAGGGCGTTTTATAGGGTGAATCGTTCAAAATTGGAGCATGGTATCGGCCTGATGCTATATTGGTAGAGAAATCACCCGGAGCCAAATTAGTGATATGTACGCCAAAATCTTTGGTCTCCATACGCAATGCCTCTGTAATCAATTCGATCGCCCCTTTAGTGGCCGAGTAAATACCACGGTACGGCAAGCCCATATAACCAGCAATTGAAGTAATATTTATGATAAGACCCCCTCGCTGTTTACGCATTTGTGGCAGAACGGCTTTTATTACGTGCAATGGCCCATTGAAATTGGTATCAAAGGCCTTAAGTATCTCTTCGTGCGGGGTTTCTTCAATCGGGCCCGTTATTCCGATGCCGGCATTGTTTACAACAACATCCAACCTTCCTTCTTTATCTACTATTTTTTTGATGCAATTTTGAATGCTTTGTGGTTCTCTGACATCCATTTCAAGAAGTTCGAAAGTAGTCGATTGTTTGGTGACGTCAAGTTTGCGAGTGGTACCGTAGACAACAAAACCTTTTGTCTTAAGATATAGGCCTATAGATTTTCCAATTCCTGATGACCCCCCCGTAATAAGAACAACTTTACGCTCCATAATCATTACAAAATAACAAATAAACCATGAGGTTGGAAGATTTTTTCTGCGGATTTTTCTCTACAGCGTTTAAATACCATATAAGACGAAAACAACCTATAAACCTTAACTTTCGGGTACGAAAAAAGGCAAGCTACCTACATCGCACCGCTACAACCATATACCCTTGCTGCGTTCCCACCCTGGGGGATTCTACAGGAGCTGGTCGTGTAGGACTTGCCAACTACAAAGATACAATCTTTTAAATCTTTGGCAATCGTTTACATTCTTAATTTTATCGCAAAATTGTTTGAGGTTCAAAGTTTGGTGTTACTTTTGTCATATCACGATCTCACTATGTTATTGTAAAACCATTTAGAAAACACCTATTCGGTTTATGCGCGAAAGTTAGACCGTATATTTTTAAACAAGTTAACATGAACATCGTCAAATTTTTTACGCTAAGCTCTTTTTTATTGTTCTTTCTTGCCTGTGGTGAAGGCAACGCCCCTGCATCATCGTTTTTTGATATTCAGCTGCAAGAAAACAAAAAACAGTTTCAGCAAAATGAAACCACTGCTATCAGTATAAAAAACAAAAAAGAGAAATCGATCGATAAAGTCACCTACTCAATTGACGGACAAGAATTATCGGTCAGCGATCACAAGGTTGCCTTCAATATACCTAAACTGGGAAACAAGGTCATAAAAGCGGTTATCGAATACGAGGGTACATCCGTAGAAATATCAAAAAAAATAAAACTCCTTTCGGCCCAGGCCCCCGAGGTCTACACCTACGAGATCGTCAACGAGTACCCACACGATATAAAGGCCTACACCCAAGGCTTGGAGTTTCACAACGACACGCTTTATGAGAGCACAGGAAAAAAAGGAACCTCATGGCTTCGCAAAATCGATTACGCTTCGGGCAAAGTATTGCAGCAAATTGATCTAGATAATACTTTCTTCGGTGAGGGAATCACCATCTTAAACGGAAAAATCTATCAATTGACCTGGAAGAGCCGAACAGGTTTCATCTATGACTTGAACGGTTTTAAAAAACTGGATAATTTTCAATACGGAAAAAGTAAAGAAGGATGGGGCCTGGCCAATGATGGCAATAAAATCTTCAAAAGCGACGGTACCGAAAAAATCTGGTTTCTAAACCCTGAGACCCTGATCGAAGAGGGGTATATAGAAACGGTCACCGACAAATCTATCTTTAACAAGGCCAATGAACTTGAATATGTAGATGGCAAGTTATATGCCAATGTCTACCAAAAAGAAAGTGTGATGATTATCGACGCCAAAAGCGGAGCCATAGAAGGGGTCGTCAATTTTGGCGGACTCAAGAAAAAAGTCACCCAACATGAAGCCCTTGACGTGCTCAATGGCATTGCCTACCACCCTGAAAGAAAGACATTTTTCGTTACCGGAAAAAAATGGGACAAGCTCTTTGAGGTCAAAATTCTAAAAAAATAGCACATAGTACATTCATGGAGGCTTTTGAAAAAACCCTGACCGTTTCAACAGATGACCTTGATGACCTGGATCATGTGAACAATGTACGCTACGTACAATGGGTTCAAGACATCTCAAAAGAACATTGGCAAAACTATGCACCTGCCAAAATGCAAGAAGAAGTTGTTTGGGTGGTCATGAACCACAATATCACTTATAAAAGTGCTGCGGTATTGAATGATACGATCAAAATACGAACCTTTATTGCCGAAAGTCATGGCGCAACCTCGGTTCGCACGGTTGAAATGCACAATACCAAAACAAATCAGCTTTTATTACATTCAAAAACCCAATGGTGCCTGTTGAACGCCAAAACCTTGAGGCCGTTACGGATCTCAAATGAGATAAAACAAGTTTTCGAAAAAAAAGAACATTGATTTCAATGCTATAGATTATATTTTGAGTTTGAACTTGGTTCTTGAACTTGGTTCTTGAACTTGGTTCTTGAACTTGGTTCTTGAACTTGGTTCTTGAACTTGGTTCTTGAACTTGAGTTTGACAATTGAACCTAAACATGAAACCTTTAGAAAAATTGCGTACCTACACATATATCATTCCTATACTTCTCATAGTGATCCTATGGAGCTCTTGTAGAAATGGGTTAGAGTATGCCCCGAGTGAGGGAAATTTAGCGTTTTCAAAAGATACCGTTTTTCTCGATACCATCTTTACGAATATCGGCAGTACGACACATACCTTAAAAATATACAATCGCAATAGAGATGATGTTGAGATCCCCCTTATCAAGCTCGCACAGGGTCAAAACAGCAAGTACCGGTTAAATGTCGATGGCGTTGCCGGAAAAGAATTTAAGAACATACCCATATTCGCCCAAGACAGTATTTTTGTTTTTATCGAAACGACCTTCGATATTTCAACTACTACCGAACTTGAATTTTTATATACCGATGCCATTCAGTTTGATACGGGGGATAATTTGCAAGAAGTGCAACTGGTCACCTTGGTGAAGGATGCCGTTTTTCTCTACCCCAAAACCCTTTCGAACGGCAGTAAAGAAAGTTTGCTTTTGGGGTTGGATAATAACAGTGGTGAGATTCTAGTAGAGGGCTTTTCACTTGACGATGATGAATTGACCTTTACGAATGAAAAACCCTATGTTATCTACGGATATGCCGCCGTGCCCGATAACAAGCAGCTTATAATAAATGCGGGGGCACGTGTCCATTTTCATAAAGACTCTGGCATTCTCGTGCAAGAAGGGGGAAGCCTTCAAATAAACGGGATGCTGAGCACAGACCAAGAACTACTGGAAAACGAGGTCGTTTTTGAAGGGGATCGCCTAGAAGATCGTTTATCTACCCTGCCCGGTCAATGGGGTACCATCTGGTTGGCTGCCGGAAGCAAAAACAATATAATAGACCACCTGACCATAAAGAACGCCACCGTAGGTCTTTTGGTAGAAGGTGATGGCCAATTACAATCACCTACCCTCTCGCTTAAAAATACGCAGATATACAATAGCGCCAGCATCAATCTCTGGGGCAAAACCGCCTTTATAAATGCCGAAAACATGGTTTTGGGCGGTGCAGGCACTACCTCGCTCTACTGTAACCTAGGGGGCGAATATTCGTTTGCGCATAGTACCATTGCCAACTATTGGGTCAACGGTTTTCGTGCGGGCACCGCCTTGCAAATAGACAATTTCACCATAACAAGTTCAGGAGATCGACGTACCGCCGATCTTACCAAAGCCAATTTCACCAACTGTATCATAGATGGTAATAATTTTTTAGAGCTGTCATTAAGAAATGATGAAAACACGGCCTTCGAATACAGTTTTACCAACTGCATGCTAAAATTCAGAGATGACCAAGGCCAGTTTGCAGAAGACCCCTTGTACAATTTTGAGAATACCGAACGCTACACTGAAATTTTATTGAACCAAAGTGCTGACTTTGTAGAAGCCATTGAAAACAATTTTAGAATAGAAAATGAATCAACGGCCAAAGGCAATGCCGATATAGATACCGCCCTTTTGGTACCGCTTGATATTTTGGGCATTGACCGTACACAAATACCTGCTATTGGTGCGTATCAAATAGAACTTGACAATTGAAAAAAGACCTACTAGGTTTTGTAAACCTAGTAGGTCTCGTCTAGTATTTTATACCTGCCCGAGCATCAAGACCTAATCGTCTTGCAAACTATCATACTAACGGGCAACTGAACAACTTAAGATCAGTTCAATATACCAAAACTCGTATTTCAACCAGTGCTGTCCGATTAAAATCTAAAAGTACTCAAAAGTGACCTCACTTGCCAATAGGAGCAATAATATTTAAATAATTTTCAATAGCAGCCCCCCTATGCACTAGAATTGAATAAATCTGGCTCAATATTTTGCTTTTTATTTTGCTCGGACCATGCTTTTTATGGGTTATTCAAGAATGATATCAGCTTTATGTAATTCATTAAATGAAATTTCACCATTGATGTCATATTTGAAAATGCCCATTTCTTTTTCACACGCTTCCTTATGACTTCCAACAACAGCATTGACATAGTAGGATACCCATATTTGAATTTCTATTGTATTTTGATTGTCACCTAAGAAATATTTGAGCGGTAAATTTTGTTTTAACTTTCTAAATAGGGTTTCAATATACCATCGTTTCTTATATATAAGGGCTATAACCTCTGCTTCGAGTGCTAATTGATTACTGATAAAGACATACACTTTTTTCTTTTTATTATTCCAATAGGCTACTCTTCGTAATTCAAGTTTTTGTGGCACCCGTTCAGAGGCCATAGTGGTTTAGTTTGTCTAACGGTCACTCCTGCATAGTATGGTATACATTCTGTACATCATCATCATCTTCGATTTTCTCCAGTAACTTTTCCACATCAGCGGCATCTTCTTCAGATAGTTCTTTGATCACTTGAGGAATACGCTCAAAACCAGAGGATAGAATCTCTATTTCACGGTTTTCAAGCTCTTTTTGAATATCCCCAAAACTTTCAAAAGGGGCGTAGATCAATATACCGTCATCATCAACGAATACTTCTTCTGCACCATAATCTATAAATTCCAACTCAATTTCTTCGGGATCCAGACCTTCTGCCGCAATTCTGAAATTACAGGTATGATCGAACATAAATTCCACAGATCCCGAGGTGCCCAAATTACCATCACATTTATTAAAATAACTGCGTACATTGGCTACCGTTCGGGTATTATTATCAGTGGCGGTTTCGATTAGTATGGCGATACCGTGGGGAGCATAGCCTTCGAACAAGACCTCTTTAAAATCACCTAAACTCTTGTCGCTCGCCCGTTTTATCGCTCGCTCAACATTGTCTTTCGGCATATTGATCGACTTGGCATTCTGAATCACAGCACGAAGCCTTGAATTGGAGCCCGGATCCGAACCCCCTTCTTTTACGGCCATCACAATGTCTTTGCCAATACGTGTAAAGGCTTTTGACATCGCTGCCCATCGTTTCATTTTACGTGCTTTTCTAAATTCGAAAGCTCTTCCCATAACTATGCTGTATTAAACATTCAATAAAACAAATTTAACAAAATTTAAAGTGGGTGCAAGAATCAAACTCGCCTGCAGTAGGCATGGTTCAATTATATGATTTTCATCAAACATCAAACATCTGACAAACGGGTTACTTCGTCACAGGTTCCTCGTAAAAACGATTATGAGAGGCATCTAATCGCCCACAATAATATTCTCAATGGCCTGGGCCAGTTTAAAGTCTTTTTCAGTGACTCCGCCTACATCGTGGGTATTCAGTCTGACATGTAGATTTTTGTAGATATTGCTCCAATCGGGGTGATGGCCTTGCGCCTCGCATTCAAAGGCAATACGGGTCATGGCGGCAAAGGCTTCTTTGAAGTTCTCGAATTCAAATGATGTTTCGATAGCACCATCAACATATTTCCACCCCTCTAGAGTTTTTAGGCTTTCTTCTATTTCTTGCTCTGATAGTTTTTTCATTTGTGAATTTTCATTAAAGTTAAGGAAACTAAACTATGAACAAAGTAAAAATATTTAGCGAATTCTAACTTAAAATATGGTGATCGATAATATCTTGATAACTGACTTGTAAATTTTTCGGCAATTTGTTGTCTTTGGGCAATACTGCAAGATAGCGATCTTCATTGGTCGTAAATACACGCTTGTAAATGGGGTTGAAGTTTCCGATGCGCTCTACCACTTCTTTGATGAAATCTTCGTGATGTACCAGATCGCTACTTCCTAAATGATAGATGCCGTTTTTATCGTGATTGATTAGGTAGTGAATTTGTTGCGTGAGTTTATCAACATTGGTGACATTGAGGATCAGGTTTGGAAAAACCTCTATGGGCTCGTTCTCTAAAATTGATTTTTTGATGTCTTTTATCCGTGGAGAACTATTTCCAAAAACCATGGGCACACGTAAAATTCCCATTTTCTCTTTAGGAATTCTCAAAAGCATATTTTCGATTTTTATTTTCAATCGTCCATAAACACTTTCAGAAAGGGTTTTGTCGTGTTCATAAGAAGGATATTTACTGTAAGCGTCAAATACATTGGCCGAAGATAGAAAGTAGAGTTTGCTATCGTTTTCGGTGATATACTCAACAATATGTTGGTGCGCTTGTACCTGAGCCCCAAAATCACCTCGAACGGCCGATATGATGATGTTTGGTTTTATTTTCTTTAAATTCTGAAATACATCGTCTTCGTTCATATCATATTTAATGAACTGCTGATTGTTCTCAAAAGATTTTCTGGCCGAAAAAAAGGTGCCGTAGGTATCAAAATAGTTGCAGAGTTCTTTATATAAGGCATTGCCCAAAAAGCCACTTGCCCCCAAAATGAGAATTTTTTTCCCTCCCTCATCCATCGTTCCCTTTCTTTTTGCCATGGCAATCTTTATCCTTTATAAAAGGGAAGCTTTACAACAGTCGCAGAAACTGCTTTTTTACGCATTTGAATGTGTATTTTGCTTCCAACATCCGAAAAAACCTTGGGAACATAACCTAGGCCGATACCTTTGCCCATTGACGGTGACATAGTGCCTGAAGTGACAATACCGATTTTCTTTCCCTGTGAATCGACAATATCATAATCGTGTCGAGGAATTCCGCGTTCATCCAATTCAAAAGCGATTAGTTTACGTTCTAGGCCATGTTCTTTTTCTTTTGCCAAGGCCTCACTGTTTACAAAATCTTTGGTGAATTTTGTAATCCACCCCATACCTGCTTCAAAGGGAGAGGTTTGGTCATTGATGTCGTTTCCGTAGAGGCAATAACCCATTTCTAAACGAAGGGTATCACGGGCCGCCAATCCGATTGGTTTTATTCCGTAGTCGGCACCTGCTTCAAAAACCTTGTCCCAGATCTGTTGTACCTCTTCATTCTTACAATAGATTTCAAAGCCACCAGAGCCGGTATAGCCAGTTGCCGAGATAATGACATGATCGATACCCGCAAAATCGGCCACCACAAAATTGTAGAATTCAATGCTTGCCAAATCTACCGAGGTCACACTTTGCATCGCCGCTATAGCTTTTGGGCCTTGAATGGCCAAAAGGGAAAACCCCTCTGAAATATTTCTCATTTCGGCATTAAATTCAGCGTTGTATTTTGAAATATGGTTCCAATCTTTTTCAATGTTCGAAGCATTGACCACTAACAGATACTGTTCTTCTTTTATACGGTATACTATAAGATCATCAACGATGCCCCCTGTCTCGTTGGGCAGACAACTATACTGCGCCTTGCCTACGGTCAATTTGCTGGCATCGTTTGAAGTGACTTTCTGTATCAGACCCAACGCATTTGGTCCACTGACCAAAAATTCGCCCATATGCGAAACATCAAAAACACCCACCCCGTTGCGCACGGTTTCATGTTCAATATTGACGCCCTCATAAGAAACGGGCATAGTATACCCAGCAAAAGGAACCAATTTGGCGCCTAGGGCTTCATGCGTTTTGGTCAAGGCGGTATTTTTCATGGTCACAAAATTTTATACTGCAAAGCTATTGAATAATTTAAGGATAAGAAAAAGGAAGATTGTATAGTTTTTTGGAATTTTTATAGGGAAACCACAAATTTAATCGGTCAACAAGAAGCCTTTGAGTTCTTCATACGTTTTTACGGGGATGGATTTCTTTTCCTTATCCATAACCTTTTTTATCTGAGATGGAATTTCCAATTCATGCCCAATGGTTTCCTCTACAACATCCAAAAATTTAACGGGATGCGCAGTCTCTAAAAAGATACCAAAGCTTTCGGGATGATTTTTTTGGTGTTTTTTTAATCCTAAAAAACCAACGGCACCATGTGGGTCGGTAATATAGGCGGTGTTTTTATATATTTGCAACATCGCTTCTTTGGTCTCTTTATCGGTAAAGGAATATGAGGAAAGGTTTTGGGCCAGTACTTCAAAATCATAATTGAACAGATGCCGAATACGAATGAAATTGCTCGGGTCACCTACATCCATCGCATTTGAAATGGTCGCTGTCGAGGGCTTGGGGGCGTAGTTTCCTGTTTTCATAAATTCAGGTACAGTATCGTTCACATTGGTGGCCGCTATAAAATGTTTAACGGGCATGCCCAAACGTTGTGCCATGATGCCTGCACAAATATTCCCAAAGTTTCCACTAGGAACCGAAAAAACGATTTCCTTGCCTTTCGATTTGGCCTGTTTGTAGGCGAATAAAAAATAGAATAATTGTGGCAGCCAACGGGCAACGTTGATAGAATTTGCAGAGGTGAGCTGCATTTTTTGCAAGAGATCTTTATCTAAAAAAGCGGTCTTGACCATTTCTTGGCAATCGTCAAAAGTACCCTCTACTTCCAAAGCGGTGATGTTCTTTCCCAATGTCGTCAATTGCCGCTCTTGAATATCGCTGACTTTTCCGCTAGGGTACAAAATGACTACTTTGACACCTTTCACACCCAAAAAACCATTGGCGACCGCACCTCCGGTATCTCCTGAGGTGGCAACCAGAACAGTGATTTCGTTTGTTTCGTCATTAGAGAAATAGCCCAGACAATGCGCCATAAAACGAGCACCAACATCTTTAAAGGCCATGGTAGGGCCATGAAAAAGTTCAAGCGTAGCCACATCGTTCTCAATCTCCACTAAGGGAAAATCAAAATCAAGTACCTCGGTCAGTATGGTCTTTAATTTGTCATTGGGTATATCGTTCGAGACAAACTGGTGAATGGCATTGAAGGCGATTTCATGATCTGTCAAATCTTCGATATTCTCGAAAAAAGAAGAGGGCAAGGGGGTGGTGCTTTCTGGAAAATACAGACCACGGTCAGGCGCGATTCCCTTTATTACAGCTTCTTTGAAAGATACTATCGGTGCGTGCTTGTTTAGACTGTAGTAATTCAATTTGAAAATGTTTTAATGTAACAATGTGTTCATTTGAAAATATGTCAATTTGAAAATGATTTAGGTTGCAAAAATTAATTTCGACTACTGACTACTGACTTCGACTGCGCTCAGTCTGACATTACTGATGACTACTTACTGACCTCCCTCACCCCTTCAATATTGATTTTCGATACATGTATATCGTAATCCACACCTATTTTTTGGTAAACATCTTTTATGGCCTCGCCAACTTTTTTTGCCATTTGCTCTCCTTTACTAAAGGAAAATATAGATGGGCCAGAACCTGAAATGCCACAGCCCAAGGCACCTGCTTCGATGGCGGTCGATTTAACAGTATCAAAACCGGGAATCAAAATAGAACGAACGGGCTCTACAATATGGTCGACCAAAGAACGACCGATGAGATCGTAATCTTCCTTGAACAATCCCGCAACCAAACCACCTACATTGCCCCATTGTTTAATACCGTCTTGCAAAGTGATATTCGTCTTCAATATTTTACGAGAATCCGATGTCTTTACTTCTATCTGTGGATGGATTACCGTGGCATACAATTCACTCGGACTAGGTATAGTAACGATATCTAGCGGATCGTAACTGCGAACCAATGTGAAACCACCGAACAGGGCAGGGGCCACATTGTCGGCGTGGGCAACGCCACTTGCCAAACGTTCACCTTGCATGGCGAACTTTACGAGTTCTAGGGTAGAGAAAGGTTCGCCAAGCAATTTGTTCATTGCCCAAACGGCTCCTGTAGAACTGGCTGCGCTACTGCCGATACCGCTTCCCGCTTTTATTTTCTTATAAATTTCTATCTCGAACCCACCTTGGCAATCGCTTTTTTCAAGCAAAGCCAACCCAGCTACTCCAGCCACATTTTGAAGGGTTTCCATGGGTAGGTCTTGGCCTTCTATCTTGGTGATACGTATACCTTTTTCGGTTGTTTTTCGCACTACCATCTCATCGCCTACCGAATGCAGGGCAACACCGAGCACATCAAATCCGCAAGAAATGTTGGCGATGGTCGCTGGGCAAAAAACTCGTATTTCTTTGGTTTTCATTGACTAAACTATTTAAAGTCCCCCTCTCCTTTTGGGGAGGGGATTTAGGGGGTGGGCCTAAAAATTCCCTATCCGAATAATATCCGCAAAAATACCCGATGCCGTGACATCAGCTCCTGCGCCAGCGCCCTTTATGATCATTGGTTGATTAGGGTATCTTTTCGTATAGAACAATACAATATTATCACTTCCTTCCAAATTATAAAAATCGTGCCCCTTTGAAATTTGTTGCAGACCTACACTTGCCTTTCCGTTTTCAAATTGGGCCACATACTTTAATTTACTGCCTGAGTCGATTGCCTTTTTATACACTTCTTGAAAAGATCTTTCGTGGTTTTTTAAGGATGCAAAAAAGTCTTCATTGTTCTTGGTTTCTAAACTTTCTTTTGACAAAAACGCTTCGTTTTCTATATCCTCTATTTCTAATTGATTGCCACTTTCACGGGCCAAGATCAATATTTTTCGCATGACATCGATACCGCTCAGATCTATTTTCGGGTCGGGTTCGGTATAGCCTTCTTCTTGTGCCCGTTTTACCACATCGTGAAACGTGGTGGTCTCGTTAAAGTTATTGAAGATAAAATTCAAACTGCCGGATAATACTGCCTGAATTTTCAATATTCTATCGCCTGAGACAATCAGGTGCTTTAAGGTGTCTATAATCGGCAGACCGGCTCCTACATTGGTCTCGAATAAAAATGGGGCGTTGTATTCCTGTGCCAATCTTTTCAGTTCCTTATAATCGGCATAGTTTGATGAACATGCGATTTTATTGCAGGTAACCACTGAAATGCTATTTTTTAAATATGAGCTGTAGGTAGCCGCTACGGCTTCACTAGCCGTATTATCTACAAAAATGCTGTTGCGATAGTTCAATTGTTTTATCGTATCAAAAAACTCTGTTCTATTCACTTTTTGGCCGGCTGCCAATAGTGTTCCCCATTGTTTTAATGAAATCCCGTTTTCATCAAATACCATGGTTCGTGAATTAGAGATACCGATTACCCTGATGTTGAGTTTTAAATTGTCTTTAAGGTATTTTTTTTGCTGCCCTACCTGATCGAGAAACTTGGCTCCAACATTGCCTACGCCCATTACGAAAAGATTCAATTGCTTTATGTTTTCTTCGAAAAACTCTTCATGTAATGAGTTTAAGGCCTTCTTTACATCATCTTCTTTGATAACTGCCGAAATATTACGTTCTGATGCCCCTTGCGCAATTACCCGAATATTTACATTGTTTTTACCTAAGGTGCTGAACATTTTTCCACTGAGACCTTGGTGACTTTTCATATTGTCACCTACCAAAGCGATAATCGCCAGACCTTTTTCGGCAATGACGGGTTTTATCTTTTTTCGTTCGACCTCATATTCAAAGGCGGTATTCACAATACCAACGGCCTGTTCTACATCATTTGATGAAATTCCTACACAGATAGAATGTTCTGATGAGGCTTGCGTAATCAATACGACGCTTATTTTTGATTGAGAGAGCACTTCAAAGAAACGCTTTGATATACCGGGTATACCTACCATTCCAGGACCTTCTAAAGATAAAAGGGCAATGTTCTCTACATGGCTGATACCACGAACGGTCTTGCCTTTTTCGTTCTTGGCCTTAGTGATTACCGTGCCAGCATCAGTGGGTCTAAATGTATTCTTTATGACAATCGGAATTCCTTTAGATAGCACCGGCTGAATAGTTGGCGGATACAGGACCTTCGCCCCAAAATGGGACAATTCCATAGTTTCTTCATAAGAAAGATGGGGTATGGCCTTGGCCTGTTTTACTAGTTTTGGGTTGGCGGTGTACATTCCGCTTACATCCGTCCATATTTCCAATACTTCGGCATCGATGGCTGCTGCGATAATAGCTGCGGTATAATCAGAACCGCCCCTGCCTAGTGTTGTGGGATTTTCACTTTCTGAGGACGCTATAAAGCCAGAAACGACTACCACCTTATGTAGCGCTTCACCAATCGCTTTTTTGCAATTGGCATTGGTAAGCTCAAAATCGACCACCGCTTTGCCGTCTACATCATTGGTTTTAATAAGGTCTCTACTATTCAAATGAACTGCCTCTATATGTTGTTCCTTAAAGTACGTACTGATAATGTACGAAGACAGTATTTCACCGTAACTAACGATCTTATCAGATAGTTGCGGGGTGATTTCCCCGATCATAAAGGCACCTTCTAACAAAGTTTCCAAAGTATTGAGCTCACTTTTTATTTTGCTAAGGACTTTACTTTGGGAATTTATAGAAATCAATTCTTTGATTGTATCAAGATGCCTGTTCTCTACATCCTTTAAAACAGATTTATAGGTTTGATCCTGTTTGGCAGCAAGGTTAGCTGTTTTCAATAATGAATCGGTTACACCACCAAAAGCCGATACGACCACAATGGTTTTGTCTGCCTTGTTATTTGAGACAATCTCTTTGGCTAAAGTAATATTTTCAGCCTTGGCAACTGAGGTACCGCCAAATTTTAAAACGTTCATGTCAATAAAGGTATTAAAGTATTATCTAGAATTGGATATGAAGAAGTGCTAAACGGATAAAATTATAATCGATTACCCCAATGGGGTAGTGCCAACAGCTGAAAGGGGATAGAGATCGGTCGATGAAAAAAATAATATAGGTATGTTCAGGTCGTGAAATAGCATACTGCTTGTTTAAGCTTCAAAAGTAGTATTTTTGGTTTTTGAATCAAATGTTCCGAGGGTTTTTTTCGGATTCATCAGTTTTTATCAAATTTTATTATCGAATGAAGCTTTTTAACGCCAAGCAGATATATGCTGCTGACAAATTCACAATAGAAAAACAAGAGATTACCAGTGATGAACTGATGGAACGTTCCGCAATTCAAATTTTCAACTGGCTTCATAAACGTATGCAGGGCGCACCGGTGAAAATACACTTGTTCTGCGGCATAGGTAATAATGGCGGTGATGGTATTGCCCTAGCCAGGCACCTTCAAGAGCATGGTTATAATATTGCGGTTTACGTTATAAATTACAGTAAGACCCGGTCTAAAGATTTTCTGATCAATTTAGAACGATTGAAGGATCGTAAGATTTGGCCCGAATTTTTAGACTCTGATTGCGTGCCTCCCGAAATTGGTAGAGATGATATAATTGTTGATGCTATTTTTGGTATTGGCCTAAACCGCCCACCTGATGCTTGGGTGGTGAACATAATAGATCATCTTCATAAATCAGAAGCTTTTATTCTTTCGGTTGATATTCCGTCTGGGCAGTATACGAACAAACTACCTTCAGATGATAAGGCGGTTATAAACGCCAATTACGTATTGAGTTTTCAAGCCCCAAAATTGACTTTTTTTCTGCCAGAAACGGGAATTCATATCAATCAATGGGGTGTTTTGGACATTGGTCTGGATCAAGAATTTTTAGAGAAGACAGAAACCGATTATGAATTGATCGGTAAGAACGAAGTGTTGCCTTTTTATATTCCCAGAGAAAAATTCTCACATAAGGGTACGTATGGGCATTCTTTGATAATTGGAGGTAGCTATGGTAAAATTGGTGCTGTAATTCTTGCTTCAAGAGCCTGCCTTGCAATAGGAAGTGGATTGGTAACCGCTTATATGCCCCAATGTGGATACGTGCCCATGCAAACCACTTTTCCAGAAGCCATGGTGCTCACCAATGGTAAAGAACAAATTGAACAAATAGATTTTAAAATCACTCCTTCGGCCGTGGGAATAGGGACCGGTCTTGGAACAGAGGAAGAAACCATCAAGGCTTTCTCAGGTTTTCTAAAAAAGAACAAAGCTCTTTTGGTTATTGATGCCGATGCCTTGAATATAGTATCGGCGAACAAAGCATTGCTCAAAAAGCTACCAAAGCAGTCGATTTTGACTCCCCATCCCAAAGAACTGGAACGATTGATCGGAAAATGGAAAGATGATTTCGACAAACTAGAAAAGACAAAAAGGTTCTCAAAGAAGTATGATTGCATTGTTGTGATAAAGGGCGCACATACCATAACGGTCTATGAAGATAAGGGCTATATAAATACAACAGGAAACCCAGGTATGGCAACTGCGGGTAGCGGAGATGCCTTAACGGGGATTATCACCGGCTTGATAGCGCAAACCTATGAACCATTGAAAGCTGCGATCTTTGGGGTCTATCTTCATGGAAGGGCTGCTGATATGGCAATTGAAGAAACAGGGTACCAAGCTTTGACCGCCTCAAAAATAATAGAGGGTATTGGCGAGGCTTATATTGATCTGTTCAAGATACCAGAACAAGAAGTGCCTTCTGAAGAAGAAGCCAAAGAAGATCAAAATAAAGAACAAACCTGACCTAGGGGTTTGATGAAGTAAATGACCTTAATAAGCAAAGACTATATAGTTGCTTTTACCCGTCGTTTTACCCAAGTTAGGGCATTGTCGAATTCTATAAAAAATTTCATGGGTTTTTTATAGAACAACCGCTCGATCTTGAAATTGTGCATATCTATTTCCTTGATCGAAACTATGGCCAGCGCTTTGAGGTTTTCAAGTTCACGTAAATACGAATACACCGTTGGATCAATGGTATATGAATGTTTGCGAAGGCTTATATAACCAAAGTCTTTGTCTCTAAAATGAATTTCTGAAATTTCGATAATTTGGTAGGCATGTTCCAATATCAAGGTTGCCCCCTCATCAAAGATCGCTACCATACAATTATCATAGACCTGTATCACACCTATTTCTAACTGATATTGCCTTATAATGACCCTCTTTTTCGATTGCCCCACTTTCATCTAATGTATTTTATAATGTCCTGAAACGAAAGTATGGCTACCCACACTGTTTGGAAAAAATATTAGATTAAAGGCTCAAATATCGTTTATACCGCTTTCTAGGGGCTTTTGCTGTATTTTGTTCCCTACATAGAAACACAAAGGGCAAAAAAAAAGGAGTCGTTTTGTACGACTCCTTTAACTTCAAATTTTTGTTGAAAACTAGGCTTTTGAAGATTTTGCGGCTTTCTTAATTTTAATGGTGAGTTCCTCTTTCTTCTTGTCAAGATCCATAAAAATAGTATCGCCTTCTTCAAGTTTTGAATTCACTATTTCTTCAGCGAGGGTATCTTCAATGTATTTTTGAATGGCTCTTTTAAGTGGTCTGGCACCATATTGTTTGTCAAACCCTTTCTCGGCGATGTAATCTTTGGCCTTATCGGTAAGTTTTAGTTCATAACCTATATCCTTGATCCTGGCAAATAGTTTAGCGAGTTCGATATCGATTATTTTATGAATATCTTCTCTCTCTAGCGAGTTGAATACAACTACATCGTCAATTCGATTCAAGAATTCAGGTGCGAATGCTTTTTTCAGGGCATTTTCTATCACTCCTTTTTGATACGAATCGGCCTGTGATTTTTTTGCAGAGGTACCAAAACCAACACCCTGCCCAAAATCTTTTAATTGACGAGCCCCGATATTGGAGGTCATTATTATAATCGTGTTTCTGAAATCTATTTTTCTTCCAAGACTATCAGTGAGAAAACCATCATCTAAAACCTGTAATAACATATTGAACACATCAGGATGCGCTTTTTCAACCTCATCGAGCAAGATTACGGAATATGGTTTGCGACGTACTTTCTCTGTCAATTGCCCACCTTCCTCATAACCTACGTACCCTGGGGGTGCACCTACTAATCGCGATATGGCGAATTTCTCCATATACTCGCTCATGTCAATACGAATAAGGGCATCTTCTGAATCAAACAGTTCTTTTGCCAATACTTTGGCAAGTTGAGTCTTACCAACGCCTGTTTGGCCTAAGAAGATAAACGAACCAATGGGTTTGTTCGGGTCTTTGAGGCCCGCTCTATTTCGCTGTATGGCCTTGGCGACCTTGGCGACCGCTTCGTCTTGACCGATTACATTGGCTTTTATCAGGTCAGGTAGCTCGGCCAATTTATTGCTCTCGGTCTGTGCGATTCTATTTACCGGTATACCGCTCATCATTGAGACTACATCTGCAACGTCATCTTCTGAAACGATCTCTTTGTTGAGTTTGCTTTCAGTTTCCCATTTTTCTTGGGCAGCGTTCAATTCTTTTTCCAGCCTTTTTTCATCGTCCCTTAATTTTGCAGCTTCCTCGTATTTCTGTTTTTTAACAACACTGTTCTTTAGGCCACGAACATCTTCTAATTGTTTTTCAAGGCCGACGATTTGCTCAGGAACATCCATATTGATAATATGTACTCGAGATCCTGCCTCGTCAAGGGCATCAATGGCCTTGTCTGGCATGAATCTATCCGTCATATATCTATTTGTCAATTTAACACAGGCAATAATGGCCTCATCGGTATAACTGACATTATGGTGTTCTTCGTATTTGTCTTTTATATTTTGAAGTATCTCTATGGTTTCGTCTACCGAAGTAGGTTCTACGATCACCTTTTGAAAACGACGCTCTAAAGCACCGTCTTTTTCAATATATTGTCTGTACTCATCTAAAGTAGTGGCTCCGATACATTGTATTTCGCCCCTGGCCAATGCAGGTTTGAACATGTTTGATGCATCAAGGCTTCCGGTTGCTCCACCGGCACCTACGATAGTGTGTATTTCATCAATGAACAGAATGACGTCTTCGTTCTTTTCAAGTTCGTTCATGACCGCCTTCATGCGCTCTTCAAACTGTCCGCGGTATTTTGTGCCGGCGACCAAAGAGGCCAGATCCAGTGTGACCACACGTTTGCCGTAAAGTATTCGAGAAACTTTCTTATTGATTATCCGCAGGGCAAGACCTTCGGCAATAGCGCTTTTCCCTACTCCGGGCTCTCCTATCAATAATGGATTGTTCTTTTTTCTTCTACTCAAAATTTGCGAGACCCGTTCTATTTCTTTTTGTCTTCCGACAACAGGATCTAATTTACCCTCTAAGGCCATTTGAGTGAGATCACGGCCAAAATTATCAAGTACGGGGGTCTTTGATTTTTTGTTTCCCTTTTGTTTTGAAGTTCCCCCAAAGGTACTTTCCTTACCTTCATTAGGGTCATCGCTGTCTCTTGAGAACGATTCTGAGGTTGGTGCATCAACAATATCATCATCACTGGTGATCATGAATTTGAACTGCTCTTTGACTCCGTCATAATCTACTTTTAGCTTATGAAGTAGTTTGGTGGTCGGGTCATTTTCGTTTCGTAGAATACAAAGCAGCAAATGTGCGGTATTGATCGAGGAACTTTGAAAAAGTTTAGCCTCTAAAAAAGTGGTTTTCAAAGCGCGTTCGGCCTGCCTTGTCAAATGAAGGTTTTTTTTATCTTTTTGTAAACTTGTCGGATTCGGATTTGACGGACTGAGTATCTCGACTTTTCGCCTTAAATGATCCAAGTCTATATCAAGAGCGTCAAGAATACTTATTGCCTTACCGTTTCCGTCACGCAATAAGCCCAACATCAAATGCTCGGTACCAATGAAGTCATGGCCCAATCTTAGTGCCTCTTCCTTGCTGTAAGCAATTACATCCTTTACTCTTGGTGAAAAATTGTCGTCCATAAACTATCCGTATCAGCAATAAAATTAGTGAATCTTGAGCAATCTAAGGCAAATACCGTACCTATTATTCGATAAGCTAGTTCGAAATGACGAAAAAAGCATCTATTTACAAAATAATTAACAATGTAATTATCAACTATCAACAACGGGCAAAGTGTTAATAAATTGTTGAATAAAGTAATTGATATGTGCTTTGAGGGCTTCTATTTTGAGTATATTGGCTTACTTTTTTAACCAATAAAAATACATAAGATTTTAAAATGGCGGAAGGCGAAAAAATAATCCCGATCAACATTGAAGATGAAATGAAATCTGCCTACATTGATTATTCAATGTCGGTCATAGTGTCACGTGCACTACCAGATGTCAGAGACGGTTTGAAACCTGTGCACCGAAGGGTGCTGTACGGAATGCACGAACTTGGTGTGAGATCTAGTAGTTCTCATAAGAAATCTGCCCGTATTGTCGGTGAGGTTTTGGGTAAGTACCACCCACACGGTGACACTTCGGTTTATGATTCAATGGTGCGAATGGCCCAGGAATGGAGTTTACGCTATATGCTTGTTGACGGTCAAGGAAACTTTGGTTCGATAGACGGTGATAGTCCTGCGGCAATGCGTTATACTGAAGCACGTATGCGAAAGATCGCTGATGATATGTTGGCCGATATTGATAAAGATACCGTAGATCACCAGCTCAATTTCGACGATTCACTGCAAGAGCCGACCGTTCTTCCGGCCAGGTTTCCCAATTTATTGGTGAACGGGGCTTCGGGCATTGCCGTGGGTATGGCAACCAATATGCCACCCCACAACCTGACAGAGGTTATTGATGGTACCATAGCATATATAAAGAACAATGATATAGAGATCGATGAGATCATCACCCATATCAAAGCCCCTGATTTTCCAACAGGAGGTATTATTTATGGATACGATGGTGTGAAAGAGGCCTTTCATACCGGAAGGGGAAGAGTCGTTGTGCGGGCCAAGGCGACCTTTGAAGAGGTGCAGGGTAGAGAGTGCATCATTGTCACCGAAATTCCCTATCAGGTCAATAAGGCGGATATGATCAAGAAAACCGCTGAATTGGTAAATAATAAAAAGATCGATGGTATCTCGAACATTCGTGATGAGTCAGATAGAAAAGGAATGCGTATCGTGTATATTCTCAAACGTGATGCTATACCTAACATTGTTCTGAACACACTTTATAAGTACACCGCATTACAATCGTCTTTTAGCGTTAACAATATTGCTTTGGTCAACGGAAGACCACGCTTGTTGAACGTGAAAGAGATGATTCATTATTTTGTAGAACACCGTCATGAAGTAGTGGTGCGACGAACCAAGTACGAACTCAAAAAGGCTGAAGATAGAGCCCATATCTTAGAGGGTCTTATTATAGCTTCTGACAATATCGATGAGGTTATCAAGATAATAAGAGCATCTTCTAACGCTGACGAGGCTAGGGCCAACCTTAGAGAACGTTTTAAACTGAGCGAAATTCAAGCTAAGGCTATCGTTGAAATGCGATTGCGCCAACTTACAGGTCTAGAGCAAGATAAATTACGTTTAGAATACGATGAGGTTTTAAAGACCATAATCGATTTAAAAGACATTCTCGATAATAAAGACCGTAGAATGCAGATCATAACCGATGAGCTTTTAGAGATAAAAGAAAAGTATGGCGATGAGCGACGATCTGAAATAAACTTTGCAGGAGGTGATTTGAGTATTGAGGATATGATTCCTGATGAGCAGGTGGTAATCACTATTTCGCATGCAGGGTACATTAAAAGAACACCACTTACCGAATATAAAACGCAAAATAGGGGAGGAGTTGGTCAAAAAGCGACTTCCACTAGAAACGAAGATTTTCTAGAGCACCTTTTTGTAGGTACGAACCATCAGTATATGCTGTTCTTTACCCAAAAGGGGAAGTGCTTTTGGATGCGGGTATATGAAATTCCCGAAGGGAGCAAAACATCGAAAGGAAGGGCCATACAAAACTTGATCAACATCGAGAACGATGATAAGGTGAAAGCGTTTATCTGTACCCAAGACCTTAAAGATGAAGAATACGTCAATAGCCATTATGTGATTATGGCCACCAAAAAGGGAACCGTTAAGAAAACCTCTTTAGAACAATACTCACGACCACGTCTCAACGGTATCAATGCCATCGGAATACGTGAAGACGATGAGTTGTTGGAAGCCAAGCTGACCACAGGAGCCAGTCAAATATTCTTGGGTCTCAAGTCAGGTAAAGCGATTCGTTTCGAAGAAAGCAAGACAAGACCCATGGGGCGGAATGCTTCAGGAGTAAGGGGCATACGATTGGCAGACGAAAACGATGAGGTCATAGGCATGGTCTCTGTACACAACTTTGAAGACAACATACTTGTGGTTTCTGAAAACGGATACGGAAAAAGGTCGAACATCGAAGACTATAGGATTACCAACCGAGGAGGAAAAGGCGTAAAGACCATATCGGTCACCGAAAAAACAGGAAGTCTGGTAGCCATTAAAAACGTAACCGATTCCGATGACTTGATGATCATCAACCGATCGGGCATCGCCATCAGAATGAGCGTTGAAGACCTTAGAGTGATGGGCAGGGCTACCCAAGGGGTGAAGCTTATCAATATCAAAGGTAACGATGCCATTGCGGCGGTTGCCAAGGTCTTAAAAGACGAAGATGATCTTGAAGATGTTGATGTGATGGATATTGAGGTAGATACCGAAGATGGCACGGCTATTGATAAACCAAGTAATGAAGACAATAAAAGTAATGAAGAAGAGTAAAAATAGATAATCAATAAACACTAATATTTTAATTATTTTAAAAATGAGAACTAAAATTTTTATACTATCGGCCATGTCGTTTACAATGGTCGGATTGGCGCAGAAAAAGGAAATCAAAGCTGCTGAAAAAGCCTTGAAAGGGGGCGATACAATGGCGGCCAAAACGTCTTTGGAAGGAGCATCGGGCATGTTATCTGCCGCAGATGATAAAACAAAGGCCCAATACTACTTTATACGCGGAAATGTTTATAGTGCTTTAGCGAAAAAAGGTGATAACACTGCGTTCGACGAAGCTATATCTTCTTTTAAGCAAGTGATGGAGATCGAAGAAAAAAGTGGGAAGGCCAAGTATACGAACGAGACAAAACAAAACATGTCGGCTATGACGGCCGATCTGGTGAATTCAGCCGTTGAGGACAACGGAAATAAGAAGTATAAAGAGGCAGCCGAAAAACTGTACCTGAGTTATACACTTAGCCCTCAAGACACAACTTATTTGTATTATGCAGCGAGCAGTGCTGTAAATGGTACAGAATACGAACAGGCACTTACCTATTACAACAAGCTTCAAGAACTGGGGTATGACGGTAGTGGCATAACGTATAAGGCAACCAATAACGAAACGGGTGAAGTTGAGGAGATGCAAAAGGTTCAGCGTGATCTAATGGTGAAATCGGGTACTTATAAAGATCCCGTAGATGAAAAACTGCCATCTAAGACTGCTGAAATAGTAAAAAATATCGCTTTGATCTATGGGCAGCTCGGCCAAGATGATAAGGCTATAGAAGCGTATAAAAAAGCGCGGGAGGGTAATCCTGATGATGTGGATCTTGTTTTACAAGAAGCCAACCTTCATTATAAACAAGGTGATAAGGCCAAATTTAAAGAGCTGATGTCAGAAGCGGCGGCGATGGCACCTGAAAATGCCGATTTACATTATAATATAGGAGTTATCAATATGGAACAGGGCAATATTGCGGAAGCAAGAACATCATACAAAAAAGCCCTGGAAATCAATCCTGGCTATACCAATGCCCAATTGAACCTTTCAACTACCTATGTCAACGAAGGCAATGGCTTGATCGATAAGATGAACTCATTGGGCAATTCGAAAAAAGATATTGCACAGTACGATGAGTTGAAAAAGCAGAAAGACGATTTGTTCGTTGCAGGTGCGACAGTTTTAGAAGACGCTTTGAAAATGAGTCCTGACAATCAGGGTATTCTCACTCAACTTAAGAATATCTACGGTGCTATGGGTGACGATGAGAATTTTATGCGATTGAAAAAGTTGTTGGGCGAGTAAGCGTACAAGCCCGTTAAATGAATATAAAGTAGACCCTCCTTGACCAAGGAAGGGTCTACTTTATATGATTTTTTTGATAACCCTGAGTGCGTGTGTGTAGTTTCTGGTTTCGGTATTGAAAATTCCTGTGTGATCTATACGGTCGATACGTATTTTGCCGTGGGCATGTATTATATAGTTGTTTTCCATGATGATACCCACATGATCAATGGTACCTTCTTCATTATCGAAAAAGACTAGATCACCAGGCTCGCTCTCCTCTATAAAACTAAGTGAATCACCTTGAGATACCTGGTCAAAAGCATTTCTGGGTAAACGATACCCGTTTATTTTATAGACCATTTGGGTAAACCCAGAGCAGTCTATTCCAAAAGGTGTTTTTCCGCCCCATAAATAGGGGGCATTGAGATAAAGCAAAGCGGTTTTCACCAAGTTGGCCTTCTCTTTTTTATCATCTATTGACCCACCTTCGAAATGGTAGGGCAGCACCTGTGTATTGTGTACAGAAGAACCCATGACAATGGGTAGTAAAGTGGTCTTGGTCGTTTCAACAAAAGAAATAAGATCAGAAGAATATTTTGAGAAGTTGCAATTTTCTATTTGGTCGTAATCTTCCTTTTCGATAAGTGTAATTTGATTATTGCCCATCCAACCTTCAAAACCATCGAAGGCAATACGAATTCGGCTCCATAGTTTCCTTTTTTCGAGTATTTTATAATGCTCGCCATACAAAAGTTGCGAGGTCATTTCACCCGTATCATCTGCTATCGACCGAACAGGAACTATACTAAGATGGCAAATACCGTACTGCATGGTTGATTAGTAGCAAATTAGTTTCTTTCCAGTACAACTGCAGAAGCACCACCACCTCCGTTACAAATTGCAGCGGCACCAATTTTAGCATTGTTCTGTTCTAGAACATTGATTAAGGTTACCAGTATTCTAGCACCTGAACAACCCAATGGGTGGCCTAAAGAAACCGCACCGCCGTTGACATTTACATTGGTATCGGTCAGGCCTAATAATTTTATATTGGCAAGGCCCACTACTGCAAAGGCCTCATTGAATTCGAAGAAATCTACTTGGTCTATTGAAATACCCGATTTGTTCAAAGCCTTTGGCAATGCTTTGGCAGGTGCGGTCGTAAACCATTTAGGTTCTTGTGCGGCATCTGCATAGCCTTTGATGGTCGCCAACGGTTTTAGGTTTAATTCTTTTGCCTTTTCGGCGCTCATTAGAACCAATGCCGCTGCACCATCGTTAATGGTAGAAGCATTGGCGGCGGTCACTGTGCCGTCTTTTGTAAATGCCGGTCTTAATGCCGGAATTTTTTCGATCTTCACATTTTTAAATTCTTCATCTTCCTCGATCAAAATGGGCTCGCCCCTTCGCTGAGGTACTTCAACAGGAATTATCTCGTTCTTGAACTTACCACTTTTTGAAGCTTCGGCGGATCTTTTATAAGATTGCACGGCGAAATTATCTTGATCCCTTCTGCTGAAATCATATTCTGTTGCACAGGCATCTGCACAAACGCCCATTGCATTTTCGTCGTAAGCATCAACAAGACCATCTTTTTGCATTCCGTCGGTCATTGTGGTAGGGCCGAATTTTTGGCCCTTTCGCATATACACATAATGCGGAATAAGGCTCATGTTTTCCATGCCCCCAGCTATGGCAACTGAAATATCTCCCAAAGCAATAGCTTGTGCAGCTTGCATTACAGCTTTCATACCTGAAGCACATACCTTGTTAATAGTAGTGCAGGGTACGCTATCAGGAATTCCCGCGTATATGGCCGCCTGTCTGGCAGGTGCTTGGCCAGTACCAGCCTGAACTACATTGCCCATGAGTACTTCTTCGACCATTTCTGGTTTCAAATCTATTTTTTTCAACGCACCTTTGATGGCTATAGCACCTAACCTAGGCGCTGAAATAGTTGATAAACCGCCCATAAAGCTTCCTATTGGGGTTCTTACCGCAGACACTATTACTACATTTTTCATATTGAAATCGTATTTATGCAATTGTTGCAAAATTAATAAAATAAAAGCGCAACCAGCTTGTATGTAGCCGTGAAATTACAGTAGTAGGAAACCGTATGATTCATCCTTCTTTTATGGTTGCATTAGTGGTATTCAAGAAAATGGTTAGCCGCCAAAATGCCTTTTAGCGTATATTTTTCTATTTTTGATGTTACATATCTTTCCTATGCGAAAATCAATAGATCGGTTAAATAAGAACCAGTCCCTTATATACAAATACTTTTTATACGCAGTATCGATATTCTGTATTGTCTTTTTTTTTCCGAAGGGAGGCAAGTTCAAGTATGAATTCCCGAAAGGAAAACCTTGGCAATATGAGAGTCTGAACGCTCCCTTTGACTTTTCGATTAAAAAGGATAATGTTGAAATAGAAGCGGAAAAAGAACAGATCAAAAAGAACCACAATGATTATCATAGATATGATGTAAGTGTTGTTAGTGGTGTTTACAAAGGGTTTGACGAGAAGTTTTCCAAGGCCTTCCCTTCAGAAAATTACAATGAAAATCAGTTGCAAAGCTTGAATAAAGCTGGTAAGAACATACTTGATATACTTTATGGTAAGGGGGTTTTAAAGATTGCGGGTCGCAAAAAATCGAAGAAAAAGATTTATTTATTGAAAAATAACGAGGAAAATCTGATACGCTATAATGAACTATATGGCATTCAGGAAGTTGAAGGGGTGGTGACAACCGTATTGAGAAAAAACAGACTTGCTAATTTCAATACCCCGTTTCAGAAATTATTTACTGACCTGATCATAGCTAATGTTTCTTATGACGAGAGCCTTTCAGATAAGGTGCTGAAAGATGCGCTCTCTAAAGTATCGCATACTAGAGGAACTATAGATGAAGGAAAACTTATTATCGCCAAGGGCGAAGTAGTGGATGACGACAAGTTAAAAGTGTTAGAGTCGCTAAAAGAAGAATACGAATCTGAATTTTTGAGCCAAAAAAATCAATATTTCATTCTTTTTGGGTATACTATTTTGGTTGCATTGGTGCTGATGATGTTGTTTTTGTTCTTGAAGAAATATAGGCCTGAGATTTATGAGAACAATACCAAGGTGACGTTTATATTTTTCAATATTTTATTGATGGTTTTTGTAACCACCTTGGTAGTTAACTATAACGTAGCGTACGTTTTTGTCGTACCATTGTGTATTCTTCCCTTAATTCTCAAAACCTTTTTTGATGCTAGATTGGGGCTTTTTGTTCACGTACTTACCGTGCTGATTCTTGGTTTTGTGGTGCCCAATAGTTTTGAGTATATTTTTCTACAGATCATTGCCGGTATTGTTACCGTATTGTCAGTATCTGAGTTGTATAAAAGAGCCAATCTTTTTATTTCGATTGGGCAGATCACTATAATCTATATAGTGGGCTACCTTGCTTTTCACCTTATTCATGAAGGTGATTTAAGAAATATAGTGTGGCTTACCTTGGGTTTATTTTTACTGAACGGTATGATTACCCTTTTTGTTCAACCCTTGATCTATATCTATGAGAAGATTTTCGGTCTGGTCTCAGATGTTTCGTTGTTAGAGTTGTCTGACACAAATTCAAAATTATTGAAGGAACTTTCCAATAAAGCTCCGGGCACTTTTCACCATTCGCTGCAGGTCTCGAATTTGGCAGAGGCAGCGGCCAATGAGATAGGTGCAAATGCCATGTTAGTCAGGGTAGGGGCACTATATCATGATATTGGCAAAATGTTGAACCCGACTTATTTCACAGAAAATCAAATAACCAACGTCAATCCACATGATGAACTATCTCCAAAAGATAGTGCAAAAGTTATCATCGACCATGTAATCAAAGGAATAGAATTGGCGAGAAAAAACAATTTGCCAGATAGGGTAATCGATTTTATCAGATCCCATCACGGTACTACACAGGTGTATTATTTTTTCAAGAAACAGCAAGAGCTTGAAAGTGATGTGAACGAGGAAGATTTCACCTACCTTGGCCCCATACCATTTTCAAAGGAAACGGCTATTTTGATGATGGCCGATTCGGTTGAGGCGGCATCAAAAAGCTTGAAAAATCCAACTTTCTTGATAATCGATGAGTTTGTAGATAAAATTATTGCGGGTCAAGTAAAAGCGAACCAGTTTATCAATGCTGATATTACCTTTAAAGAAATAGAGACCATTAAGAAGATCTTCAAGCAAAAATTGAGAAATATATACCATTTAAGGGTAGAATATCCAGAGTAGGCCTACGTCTTAAAAACACCCTTGTATTTCATTTTGAATAGACGTTTGGTTTGGCTGCATTGCGAAGTGATTTCTAAATAAAAAACTAAAAAAATAGTTGCGTTCTACTATATGATAAAGTACATTTGCAACCGCATTTTTATGCAAGTTCATTACAATTGAAATAGGAGAGGTGCCTGAGTGGCCGAAAGGAACGGTTTGCTAAATCGTCGTACTCTAACAAGGGTACCCAGGGTTCGAATCCCTGTCTCTCCGCTAAAGGCTGTCGGAGTACAGATTTGAAATATTGAAATAATAAATACACCATTTCGGGGTGTAGCGTAGCCCGGTTATCGCGCCTTCCCGAAATCTCGGGAGGACGAGGAGGTCGCAGGTTCCCCCGAAGTTTCGGGGCTGCCACTGAGAGTGACTGAAAATATTGAAATAATAAATACACCATTTCGGGGTGTAGCGTAGCCCGGTTATCGCGCCTTCCCGAAATCTCGGGAGGACGAGGAGGTCGCAGGTTCCCCCGAAGTTTCGGGGCTGCC